>JAEEGL010246189.1_pt1 | contig 27363 bp, 15 predicted proteins | sample 9134231 | NCBI WGS metagenome assembly JAEEGL01 (sample SAMN16246548, study PRJNA631951) | gut metagenome | biome: gut microbiome; feature: rumen; material: fiber-attached | host: Bos | place: Iran: Karaj | collected 2018-10
ATTGGCTACCGGTGGGCTGTCATCAGCGACGACCAGCGTACTGCCGACGGCGACCTGCAACAGGTGTTCACCTGCGTTACAGAGCGTGAACAGGAAAAGGGCACCAGCAACGACGTGCTCAACGAGGGCGACCGCATACGCATCGACATCCGCGCCATCGACCGTTCAGCCTACGATTACCTATACTCCATGCAGATGATGGACAACACGGGCACCAACCCCGTTACCAATATCACCGGCGGCTGCCTGGGCTACTTTACCGCCTACTACCAAATCACGCATAACCTCGTCTTCCACACCGCCGATGTCGAGGAGGAAGAATAATCACCCTTTTCACTTCTCCCTTCTCACTTTTCCCTTCTCACTTCTCACTTCTCCCTTCTCTTCCTGCCATATCTCGATAGAGTTGATAATGTTCTGCCACAGAATATAGCAGCCGGGACCAACCGAACTGAGCGGATTCAGGTAAGTGCTCGAAAGCCAAATGGCAAACGCCGTGTTCTTCTGCCCCAAAGCCTGGCCGGCCTCCTGCGTATGGCCGAAGTAGTGGCCTATGTAGCGACCCACGGCAAACTGCACCACACACATCACCAGCCCTATCAGCGCAATCGCCGTAAGCAGCGCCAACGTGGTGTCAGCATGGACGATGTTCCTCACCGTCGTGCCCGTTACAATCATCAGCGAGCAGGCCCACAGGTAATAGCTCAGGTCGCGGATGCTCAGAATGTGGCGGTGCAGACGGTGCAAGTGGTGCTTCACGATGTAACCTAAAAGCATGGGCACCAACAGTACCACCACCACCTCGTACAGAATCTTGGCGAAAGCCGACAGGAACGTCATGTCAGCCGACTTCTCAATCATCGGGAAGCAAACGGGTACGGCCAGTGCCGTGATGAAGTTCGAGATAAACGTATAGGTCGTCATCTGCTCCAGCGAGCCGCCCAGCTTCTGTGTCACCACAGCCGCAGCAGTGGCACAGGGCGAGATGACGCACATCAGCACCGACTCCATCAGAATCAGGCTGTCGCCGTTCATGCGGAACCCCACTGCCAGTGCCATCAGCACCCCAATCAGCAGCAGCTGGAACACGCCCACCCATACGTGCCATCCCACCGGCCTCAGCTGACGGAAATCCACCTTGCAGAACGTGACGAACAGCACCAGGAACATAAACAGCGGCAGTATCGCCGCAAACAGCGGCGCCATCGCCCGTCCCGCCTCGTCCAACTGTGGCGTGAACGCGAACACTCCGTATGCCGCCGCTCCCGTCCCCATAGCCAACGGCAGCGTCCATTCCTTGACAAAGCTGATGATACCCATATAAATCGTTACTGCGGTGCAAAGTTACTACATTCCGCCGTAATCCCCAAATCTTGCGGACGATTTTTTGGAGCAAGCTCCCAGCCCGTTCGTATAAAGTAGTAATATACAAAATAACCTCATGACCTCATGTAATCCTCTGAATCCCCTTTGTATAAAGGGCTTTCGGAGCATGAGGTTTCTGTGAGATACCTCATGGATACCTCATAGGAACCTCATGGGTGTCTGTTCTGGCGCGCTCGGCCATGTCCGAAACGGCACTGGCCGTCTGAGGCAGAGAACATGTTCCTGTGCGTTCGTTCTTCCTCCTATATATATATTGAGGAAGAACGAACGCACGGGAACAGTTATTCTGATGCGGCAAAACCAACCGAGTTGATTGTTGCGAAATATATTTACACTCAAAACACCATCAAAACCCTCCAAAACTTTGCTCCGAGCAAACTCCGGGTTTAAGTAGGGTAAACTGGAGGTTTGCTTACGGTAAACCCCGACTTTGCCCTACCTAAACTCAAAAGCCCCTTTTCGGGGCGTTTCAGGGTGGTTTCAGCAGCGTTTTAATGATGCGAAAATAGTTTACAAGTATTATTCGTGTTCCAATTTTTCCCCAACTTTCTTTCATTTATTCCAGAATAATTCGTGTCTTTACGTTCTGGCGCGCTCGACCCCTTGGGCACGCTCCGTTCAGCCGAATTTCCGAATTCGGCTGAAATGAGTATGAGCATTTGCAATGCGATATTCCCCCACGTAGTGACCAAAATAGGTTGTGACCTTTTTGTCGGATTACAAATCCTCATACTCACCACTAGCGAATTTGGAAATTCGCCAGAACGGAGAGGTGCCTTTGTAATTTACCCTAAATGAAATTTCCAGCCTGATTTATTTGTTAGTTTCGAAACTTTTTCGTATCTTTGCCGCCGACTAAGCCAGTTCTTCGGGGACAGGGCGAGTCGAAACTTTTGAGGAAATCCAGAGGCCGACGATGCCATTCGTAGGGCAAGGCCAAAGGGAAAAGGCGTTTACGAACGTTATCATTCTGCGACTTCAAATCTCGCACATTTGAATCACTTTACAGAGATAATGCAACGGTAAGCGCCTACGTAGGTTGATTGTATCCCTGCTATTGTTATATGAGTAGGAATAATATAATCGCTTGGCGTGGGCTGGCTGAGTTGCTTATCCTTGAAGTGAGGCAATGCGAGAGCCTGAAGTCGAGGATGGGCGAGAAGTTAGATACTCCCATGCCTTTTTTTGTTTCCGTTATTCTAAATTGATTAAGGTACGAATAGCCAGTCCTGGGAGTGGATGGGCAAGAAAAAATGGAAAAGCATGAAAGTAAAGACCTTTCTATCATTGCTGCTGTCGTGGGCGATGGCAGCGAGTGCGTGGGCAGACGGAGACCTGAGCATGCTGCTCCTGTTGCTGAAAGATGGAAGCAAGCTGGAACTCAACCTGCCTACACAGAAGCCAGAAATCAGATGCTCGCATGGCATCATGCAGATTGACTATCTGGAGAGTGGTTACGCACCTGTGACTATGACATTTGAGCGTGACCAGATAGGGAGCCTCAAGGTGCTGGATGAATCAGAGGTGGTGGCTATCAACGCCGCGAAGGATGACTCACAGCGCATTCGGTTCGACATGACACGTCCCGGTGTGGTGCAGGTCAGCGGTCTGCAGGATACCGACCGACTGCAGGTGTTCACCCTCGATGGAAAAAGCATCAGCACGTCTGTCAGCCGCAACGGTAAAGAGGCCAGCGTGGATCTGAGTAACCATAAGCAAGGGGTCTACATTGTGAGCGTGAACCAACGTTTTACCTTTAAACTGATGAAGCCATGAACAGACTCTTACTTTCCATCGCCGTTGTCGCACTCTCATTGTCGGCAGCAGCCCAGCGTTACATCCTCGTCAACAACGAAGGCCCCATACCAGCAGAAGATGTGGTGAACATCACATACGAAGAGGATAGCGAATTCAAGAATCGCACATTACCTACGGTATTAGCAGATGACGCGAAAGTCACGCTCTTCAATCAGGCCCTGCAGCTGACCGGCCTTGCCGACACGCTCAAGGCCAGCAAGTATGCAGATTACAAGGCTCCTGAGGAACTGAAGCATTATTATAAGGTCTTTCAGAGGAATGAGGTAGCTTGGTACAATGCCGAACGTATCAGGTCGTTCACCGTGTTTGCTGAGACCGATGAGATCTATGCCGCTAACGGTATCAGCAACATCGAGCAGCTGAAAGCATACGCTAAGCAGATTTACGACGAAGCCTATCCCGAGGACGCCGACATCAGCGACCCCACTGACCGGCGAAATTCGCTAAACCGCTTCGTGGCCTACCACATATTGCCTCACGGCAACAATTACTGGTATTTGACCTACTATGACGGTTTGATGACTGACAAATACACAGATACCGACATGACGGACATCTCAACGTGGTATGCCACCATGATGCCTCATGCCTCGCTGAAATGTAGCTATCCTATGGCTGGTGACGATAGCGGTCTCTACCTGAATCGCCGAGGGCTGAAGGACGGTCCCGACAAATACGGCAAGCAGGTGCGCGGAGCAAAGATCGTGGATGGAGAGGGAGAAGGCAAAGACCCGTTTACGCAGCGGGCGTTCAATGGATTCTACTATTACATCGACCGCATATTGGCCTACGACCAACAGACACGAGACGACGTGCTGGGTAGCGAACTCTGGCGTGTAGACTTCAAGACAATATCGCCTGACATTATGAACAATGCCGAAGACTTGAGAGGTAACTATATGGTGGATGATGACCCGAATACTCCTGACGGCAGGGCTATCCCCCACAATGGGCGCAACCACGTTTACCAATGGAACAGCATTGGGAACATGGAGAGTGACTTAACGAAATCCAATGTGGGAATAATTGCCCGCAGGTCACATGCAGCCTTTAGTGTGTGGCAGGGTGATGAGTTGGACGTGCTTGGAAAGTTTGATCCCATCACAGTCAAACTGCCCCCATTGCCCGCTGGCGAATGGGAAGTGCGAATGGGAGGCCATGTTTATGAGAATCGTCCAGATGTGAAAGTCTACCTAAATGGGCTGCTAACCATTGACAAACTCGAGCTGAGCAGATACTACAATGGTGACGATGTTCCTTTCTGGCAACAATACTATTATGAAGAAGAAGTGCGTGACTTTATGGCAAAGACCGTGTTTGCAGTGGCAGAAGTCGAAGAGCATTCGTTTTTAGTGACTGACATCAAGACTGGCGAACAGATTATCTGCAAGCAGAATCCGTATTATTCTGGTTATAACTATGACAATACGTTTACTTGGAGAGTCAAGGGAACTGATGTGACGACAGGAGAGGAAGTCGACTGGACAGAACGTGCCACAGCTTACCATGAGCAGGCCATCAAGGACTATGCCGCCACGCTTCCTAAGGTAATGAAGGCTCCACGCGAGTGTATGATTATCGTTAATGAGTCAGGTGCACAAAACCGATTCTCTACTTACGATGCATTAGTCCGATACGTGTTAGGCCGCATACAGACTGACGGCAAGAGCGACAATTATCTGCAGATAGAGGCTTGCGGCACACCTTCTGAGAAAAGCGTACTCATGTTCGACTACCTCGAATTGGTACCGAAGGCCGTCTACGATAACCCCGATATACCTGAAGAATAATAGAAGGAGGAAACAAGACATGAAAAAGAAGAACAGCATATTATTAGCCGTAGCACTTATATGCAGCGTCGCTGCCACGGCACAGGACGCCATCGTGCTGCACATGAAAGACGGCACCACACGCCGATTTCCTAACGGCCAGAGAGAAACCACCCACATCAGGTTCTACGATTACGTGCCTACAGATATAGAAGGGCGTTATATGGGGGACGTCTTTGATTATACGGAGCATGCCAATGGCTACATAACGGAGTGGAATGTCAATAGTGTTTGGCATATTGAAAACCAGTATGCAGTGGGATTGTTCTGGAAAGACGATTTCCCGCAGGTTTTCAATGTCAGTCATGGACTGTGTCTCGGCACGAAGCCCGACCTTTCGATAGACAACTGCGAACAGAAAGCCTACTCAACCGATGTACAAATAAAGGAGGATTATCGTTCCACGTACACATATAGCTTTTCGAGGGAGTACCCTTCCTGCCACTATATGATAATCGGCCAGAAGATGGCCAAGGATATGATGATGGATGCACGCAAGAATTTTTGGCTTGCAGACACAGTGAACAACCGCATCAACGTGTATTTGGAGCCTGGGCAGACTTACTACTACCGCACCTTTGCCGAGGGACTGGTGGCAGGCAAAACGGAAGTGTTCTATGGCAAGGAGCGCAGTTTCCGTGTACCCCGCGTGATGGCCGACTTTGGCTATTACCCCTACGTCAGAGGTACGGACGAGGCTGTCGCAGCTTTCAACGCCCATTTCCCCGACGGTAATGTCATTACCTGGGATGACATGGAGAAATTTTGGAACCTCTGGCGGGCAAGCGATGAAGGCAAGCAGATAGACCTTACTGCTGACATTACCACCGAGACGTTCGACGACGGCACGGGATACCGGCTGAACCGCATCCCCGACGAATTCTATGAATGGATTACACAGCGTGAGGTGGTTATCGATGCTTTTGACGGATTAGTTGATGTTAGTAAAGTGATTGATTCTTATCATCAGGACGTTGAAACTGTTACGCGAGACAGCGTAGATAATGTGGATGTAAATTGGAACGTACCAGGAGGCAAATACATTCGTTTTAGACCTGTAATAAATACCATAAACCATGATGTGACCTATAGTAGCAACGAGGTCGCGCCAGGCATTCGCTACAAATTGGTATTGAATTTCGCGCCTGAAACAGAGTACGATGTTACCGACACGGAAATGGCTAATCAGTTATTACCGACCATTGTCAATGTGTATGCCAACGGCAATAGGATAGTCGACCGCAAAGAAATTCCAACCACCGAACCGACGGCTATTGTCATCGATGATTTCAGTCCTGTGGGTATGACTCTTGATCTGAAATATGAAACAAGAGTCACAAATGCTCAAGTTAGGAGCGGTAAATATAACAGGACGATGCGTATAGCCGAAGCACGGCTCATACCGCAAAAAGAATGATTGGGATTGACGGTTGATGAAACCCTTTTGTTTCAGAAGGAGCTCAAGAAACGTACCGTCGGGATGCTTGCGAAGAAGGACTTCGGCTGGCATCCCGATGGCTTTTTGTCGCACCCGTTCAGCCGAATTTCCGAATTCGCCAGAACGGAGAACCGATGTCTATGAGGTTCCTATGAGGTATCCATGAGGTGTCTCAAATGTACCTCATACTCCGAAACCTCAGTGTACAAAGGGGTTTCAGAAGATTACATGAGGTTCTTTGCTTTGCAAAGCGACAAGGTCGAGCGATGAGGTATATTTGCGTTCCCACGCTAAGATCTCATTTCCCAATCTTTTTTTGGCCATTCTCTTGCAAATTCAGCGGAAAGTTTGTATCTTTGCGCACAAGATCTGAAAACAAATATGAACAAAAAGATTATTGACAGCATCAAAAAGACACTTGCATCCAGTCTGCCAAAGCAGGCTGTGGCGATGCTCTATGGGTCGCAGGCTCGAGGCGATGCTCGAAAGAATTCTGACTGGGACATACTTATCATTCTTGACAAGGAAAGACTGATGCCTGAAGATTACGACACGGTGACCTACCCATTGACAAAGTTGGGGTGGGACATCGGTGCGGAAATCAATCCTATCATGTACACCAAGAAGGAGTGGGAGGCCAGCCGGATTACTCCTTTCTATCACAACGTCTTAAAAGATGCGATTGCCTTGTAATCAACCAAATTCATAAATTACCAAATATAACTCATACTCACCAATGGCGAATTTGGAAATTTGCCAGAACGGATGTCCATGAGGTTCCTATGAGGTATCCATGAGGTGTCTCATAGAAACCTCATGCTCCGAAACCCCTGTGTATAAAGGGGATTCGGAGGATTACATGAGGTTATGAGGTGTCTTTGCGATTCTACATTGAAACGAAGAGGCTACTCTTGACTACGGCTTCCGTATGGTATAGGTGCCCGCCTGATAGTCCTCCGCATTGGTATCGCCAGGCAGGGTTACTGTGGCAGTAGTTCCCGTGGGGATGGTGAAAGTCCATATCCAGTCGTTACCTTCGTACTTCCAATGGCTTTCTATTATGCCGGCTGCCGATTGGTAGGTGGCATCGAGGTGGCCCAGACGACGGTCGGGCACGGGTTTCATGATGATGTGCTTAAAACCTGGCTGGGCTGGGTCGGAGGCGATGCCTGCACAGGTCTGCCAAATCCACTGGCATACGGCTCCGTAGGCATAATGGTTAAAGCTGTTCATGCCGTTAGGACCCATGCCGCTTTCCTTCGTATAGCTGTTCCAACGCTCCCAGATGGTGGTGGCGCCATTATCGACGGAGTACAGCCAGCTGGGGTTCTTGCGCTGGAAGAGCAGGGTGTAGGCCACATCGGTCATACCGTTGTCGGTCAGTGTGGGCATGAGGATGGAGGTTCCCAGGAACCCCGTCTGCAGGCAGTCGCCATGCTCTCTGATGTTCTGGCGCAGACGCTCAATCATCTTTGCCTTTGCCTCGCCCTCGAAGAGATTGTTCTTCAGGGCGAAGAGCGCAGGTGTCTGCATGGTGTTGAGTATGTCGCATTTGAACGTGCCGTTGGCATTGAAGAACCGCTTGCGCAGATAGTTCTTCGCTTCGTTGACCATAGTTTCGTATTCTGCTGAGTTCCTGCCTGTAGCCTTCGCCATATCGCACATTATCGCAGCATCAATGGCCCAGTAGGATGCTCCCAGATAGTTCCAATACTCGATGGCCTCGGGCTTCGGCTCGTTGCCGTCGAAGGCTCCACGCCCACAGGTTTCCAGAGGCTCATAACTCAGCCAGTCGCCCCACTGGTAGTTGCCATTCTCCTTGGAGAGTGCTACGTGGTCGTACTTCGTAAGGTTGATGTGGCTCATATATCGCTTCATCGACTCCCAGCTCTCCTCGATTATCGACTTGTCGCCGAACTGCTTCCAGACAGTCCAGGGCACAATGATGCCGGCATCCGACCATCCAAAGCGCATGTACTCATTATTCCATGAGCCGTACTGGCCTGGAGGTGCCACGCTGGGATAGCCTCCATCGTCGTTCTGCGAGTCGCGCAGGTCGTGCAGCCATTTGTGGAAGAAACGGTTGGTATTGGCGAAGAACGTTCCCGTCTCGCAGAACACCTGCGTGTCGGCAGTCCAGCCTAATCGCTCGTTGCGCTGCGGACAGTCGGTAGGCACGCTCAGGTAGTTGGAGCGCATGCCCCAGATGGTGTTTGAGATAAGCTGGTTCACAAGGTCGTTGCCCGTGGTGATATGTCCCGTTTCCATTTCTGGAGTGATACTGCTGACAGGTACGGACTGTATGTTTTCTATCGTGACCTCATTGGTGGCGGTGATGTCGAGATAGCGGTAGCCAAAGAAAGTTTGGCGAGGGGTGTAGTCCGCCGCTTTCTTGCTGTCGGCAAAGGTGTAATCCAGTCGCATGCTCTTGTCGTGGATGCGCAGGTTGCGGCGATGGATGCTGCCTTCCGGCCCGTCCATACCACGACTTTTGGCACCGCTGCCATCGTTCAGCAGTTCAGCGGGCAGACAACTGAGTCGTGTACCCTCCTTGGCTTTAAAACGGAACGAGGGAACCGCTGCGCAGTTCTGTCCGAAGTCGATGACGAGGTGCTCGCCCTTATTGATAACCATTCTCTGGCCGTCTTTATATTCGCGGTCGATGACAATTTTGCCGTATGTCTCGTCAGTAGAGCCTTCGGTCTTCGAATAGACGTATGCTCGTTTGGGGGTGAGTGCCCACTCATTGATGTGATAGATCTCGGCGCCGCAATTGGGTACGATGATGCCTACATATTCATTGCTGACTGCAGGTGCGGACAATACTTGCAAGTCGGTTTCGCGGGCGTCATACTCCTCGCCGTCAAAGATAGCGGCATGTCTCACAGGACCGGCTATGCCAGCTTTCCAATCCTTCGTGTTAGTGCCGTACAGGCGTTTCGTTCCGTCGGCAAACGTCAGTTCCAGCACACCACGGAAGGCACACTTCTGTCCGTACATGCCATTCGATCCGCTGGGTGTGATAATCTTGTCGGCCCACCAGCCTGGTGTTACCTGTGCTGACAGCGTGTTTTTGCCTCCCTTCTTCGTCAGGAATTGCTTGGTCACGTCGTAGGTAAACGAATACTTCGTGCGACTGTGGTGTGAGAAGCCTGGGCGCAGCACCTCCTTGCCGATGCGTTGACCATTTACGTACAACTCGTTCACACCCAAGCTCGTTGTCATCCACAGGGCCTTTTTCACTTTCTGCTGGTTGGTGATGGTGCTCACGAACCAGCATGCACCGTCGGCAGCCCGTGTGTCCTCGTCCACGCGACCTTGCACCTCGGGCGCATCAGCCACGCAAATCCACTCCGTCCCATTCCAGGCCTCATCAGGCAGCGACTGAGCATCCTTGGCCAAGCCCTTCTGCCGTTTCAGCACGACGGGGTCTCCCTGCCAGTAATCTTCTGCATAAATACTGCTCCATCCTGCTAACAGGAAAAGTGTAGAAAGAATAAATGTTTTCATATCTCGTTGCTTAATTGTTTTTGTCTGAATTCAGTGGGAGTCATGCCATACTCGTTTTTGAAATTCATGGTAAAACTCTTGACGGTGGTGAAACCTACGGCGTATGCAATTTCCGTGACCTGCATCTGAGAAGTCTCCAATAGTGCCCTTCCGCGCTTGATACGGATGGTGCGGATAAACTCTGCTGGTCCTTGTCCAGTAATGGCCATCAGTTTCTTGTAGAGTGTGGTACGTGCCATGCCCACCTCGGCAGCCATTGTCTCTACTGAGAATTCGGAATCGCTGATGTTCTTCTCAACCAGGGCGATGGCTTTCTTGATGAACTGTTCGTCCAGTGGCGTGATGGTAATCTCGCTGGGCTCAATGTTCATCTTCTGCCGGAACTGCCTGTGGTTGTCCTGCTCCCAGTCGATGAACTTCTTCACACGCAGTCGCAATACCTCAATATTGAACGGCTTGGTCAGATAGTCATCGGCACCCAGTTGCAGTCCCTCTATTCGGCTGACATCGGTGGTGCGAGCCGTGAGCATGATAATGGGGATATGCGACAGGTTGATATCAGTCTTTACCCTGCGGCAGAGCTCGAAACCGTCAATGCCAGGCATCATCACGTCGCTGACAATGAGGTCTATCTGTTCGCGCTGCAATACGTCGAGCGCGGCTGCTCCGTCTGAGGCTGTGTGTACCCGATAATCCTCCTTCATGCAGCTGCTGATGAACGAAAGCATGTCCTGATTGTCATCGACAATAAGGATTGTCTTGAGGTTGTTTTCATCCTGACCATTAATCATTGACGATTGACCATTAACCATTGACGATTGTTCCTTTCCGATGGGCAGTATAATCGTAAAAATGCTGCCTATGGGACTGTTGTCGCTGACGCTGATAGTGCCATGATGCAGGTGGACATAGTCGCTGGCAATGTGGAGACCGATGCCGCTGCCGGTCTGTGAACTGTCATTGCTGGCCGACTGATAGAAGCGTTTGAAGATGTTGGGCTTATCTTTGTCGGAAATGCCCTTGCCGGTGTCGGCCACGGCGATGATTATATGATCCTGTTCTTGGCGGAACGACAACGAGACGCTGCCACCTGCAGGTGTAAATTTCAGGGCATTCGAGAAGAGGTTGTATATTACCTTATTTATTTTCTCGCGATCGTAGTCCATCAGGAAACTGTCGGCATCGTGCTCGAAACTGAGGTGGATGCTGCGCTCTTCGGCATAGTCGCTAAAGGATACGAGTATGCTGTTCAGATGGTCAATGATGTCGCCACGCTGCACGTTCAGTGTCTCGCCACCCGCATCCAGGCGACGGAAGTCGAGCAGCGCGCTCACCTCCCTCAAAAGTTGCTGGGCATTCTTGTCGATATTCTTGAGTTGAGCCAGCAGATTGTCGGGCGTCTTTCCATCCGCCAGTTTTCTCATGATTTGTTCCAGCGGCGAGATGATGAGTGTCAACGGCGTTCGCAGGTCGTGGCTGATATTGGTGAAGAACTGCAGCTTCATCTCCGTAATTTGTTCCATTTTCTGTCGCTCCATCAGTTGCCGTTGCCGCTCCACACGTTCCCGTTGTCGTTTGCGCATGTTGCGCCACAACAGGTAGAGGACTCCCAAAACAAGAACGGCATACAGTATATACATGGGCACACTACGATAGAACGGTGGAGCCACGCTGATGCGCAGTTCCCTTGGTGTGCTCATACTTCCGTCCTCATGGCAAATGCACAGTTGCAGCGTGTAGTCGCCGGGAGGTAGGGCATGGAACGACACATAGTTGTGGTCAGTCATTGTCCAGTCGCTCATCAAGCCTGTCAGGCGGTAGGCATAGCGTATGCGCTGGACGTATTCCAGGCTACCTGAGAAGAATTTCACGGTCAAGTGGGCTGCATCGTGGCTAAGATTGACGGTAGTGGTCTGTTCGTTGAGCAGGCTGTCGCCCACGGCTATCTCGCTGATGACAAGATTACGCTCTTCGTGCCTGACGGCCATCAGTTGTCGAGGATGGATGCTCATATATCCTTCGGTTCCTCCCATCAGTATGTCACCTTGGGGAGAACATACCATTGCGTCACCGTTGAAATAGAATTGCGGCATGCCGGATGACAATTGATAATTGACAATTGACAATTGATAATGGCTGTCTGCCTGACGCTTGGGCTGAATAGCCACCACACTTCCACTGGTAGTGCAAACCCAGTACGACCCATTGCTGTCTTGGGTCATACCTTTGATGATATCGTCCGTGCGGCGGATGTAGTAGAGCGTATCCCGTTTCGTGTCGAAGATGGTGATGCCGTCGGGGTGGGTGAGCAGCATCATTCCTTGCTGCCGGTCGGCCTTTACGTCCGTCACCATCTGGCTCATCCACTGTTGCGTGCCTTTTTGGTTGCCGAAGGCCACGCTGCACTTGCCATTCTTGAGGTTATAGTTCCACAGGCCATATACCGACCCCAGATGCATGGTGCTTGCACCATCGTAGCGGATAGCGTTGGCATGGATGTCGTCACCGCTGTCGTTGGTCACTACACGTGTGGTTTCGTCTTTAGGGTCGAAGATGACGGTCTTGCCTATTGGTGACGACGTCCAGATGTTCCCCTTGTCGTCACGTGCCAGTGTCCACACATATTCTGACGGGAATGTCCCTTTGTCTACGGCATACCGTTTCCAATGACTGGCGTCAGGTAGATGGTAGAGTCCCTGGTTGTATGTACCTGCCCACATGCCCCCAGCTTCGTCGCTGAGCAGGGCCATCACGGTGATGTTGGGCAATGATGTCTTTACTATGGCGCCGTCGGGCTTCTCGATATAGACGCCATCGCCATCGGTGCCCATCCACAGGTTACCCTCCGTGTCGTAAGCCATAGCCAGAATATCGCCACACTGTAGCGCGTGGGTCTGCATGGTGTTGTTGGCGTCGCTGGTGTAGGAGATACCCGTTTTCATGTGTCCCACCCAGATGGTGCCGTCGCGGTCGACAGCTAAGCAGGTGGCATTGTCAGACGCTAAGGAGAGCAAATTGTCACGTTGGTGACGCATGGTCGTAATGTTGCCTGTCTTCTTATTGTAGGCGAACATCCCTTTCTGGTCGGTGGCTATCCAGACGTTGCCCCGCTGGTCGTCCATTATATGGCGGATGGCATTGTTCTGCGAGGCTTCCATCGTCTGTGGCAGTTGCACCATTTCCTTTACGCAGCGTCCGCCGACGATGTATCGGCAGATGTGCTCCTCTCGTGTGCTGTACACCCATAGTGTACCGTCGGCATCGGCCATCAGGCTGTGTTCACCCATCGAATGCTGCATGGCGTCGGGCAACGGCTGACGCTGTAACTCGCCCGTGCTACTGACAAAGTGCCACACGGCGTGGCTGGCGCTGACATAGAGACCGTCCGACATTTCAGCCACTACATTCGCCGACTTACCAGGCAGCGACAGCTGCGTCTTCCAGGTCTTCAACTCCTTGGTGTGGCAGTCGTAGCGACAGATGCAGTCCTCGGAGAGTACCCACAGGGCACCCTTGTTGCCCACCTTTACCTTGTAACGGCCTTCACGCGGTATGCCGATGCTGCTTAACAGTTCCTTGGCCGAGCCACAGAACCGTGCCGTCTTGATATCGTACAGATAATAGGAGCCACTCTCACACTCAATCCAGAGTCGTCCTTCGGCATCTTCCTCTATCGATGTCACGGGGTTGTTGAACACTTCGTATAATTGCAGGTCGTGACTCTCAGGAAAACAGGTTTTCACCTCATGCCCGTCGTAACGGTTCAGCCCCAAGGAAGTGCCTATCCACAGGTAGCCGTGACTGTCGGTCAGCAGACTTGTCACCGAGTTGCTGCGTAGGCCGTCACGTATACCCAGCGTGTGGAACGCCGTCTCTCCTGTTGGCTTTTGTCTTGCAAGCGCCCAGAGACCGAGGGGTGATACGGTCATCTGGGCGATGCAGAACGCCAGAAAGATGAATAATCTTCTCACGTTGCAAAGATACTACTTTTTCTAAGAACAGCAGCTTATTTCACATATTTTTTTCCATTCCTGATGTATATGCCTCGGCCCGCAGGATTCTTCCTCTTGATACCCATTAGGTCGTACACATCATTATCTGTTGTCATTTGCCCACCGTCGACTGACTTGATGCCAGTGGCGTCAAGACTGACGCAGTAGAGTCGGAAATTGTCCAGCTTGTAACGGCCTGTGCAGTCCCACCAGTTGTCCTCATAGCTGCGGTTCATGGCCTCCTTGTTGTTGTCGGTACGCACGCCCAGTTCAAGCACCTCATCTTTGCCGATGGTCGCTTCGACGGTCAGTGTCGACATATTACCCATGTCACCCGAGGCTCCTGTCTCGTTGGTGTTCACCTCGTCGTAGCCGGCAAAGGTGCGCGACTGTTCCTCTGGATGCAGACGGTCCAATTCCGAGGCAATATAGTATTCCTCCTTGCCGTAATACTGCACGTTGTTGTTCACTATCAGGCGCTGGCCCGTCAGCCGCGAGCAGCCTCCGTCGTAGGTTACGTTCATGTCGACGGTTACCTTATAGGTTCCTGCGGGTAGTCCGCTGACGCGCTGATAGAGGTAGGCGTCAGGCACAGGGGCCGAGAGCAGGCAGTAGGAGTGGGTGCCGTCGGTAGTGAAGGCATTGTCCTCGATGGCTGTCCAACTGTTGATGCCGGCATCTGTCAGTTCCTGGGCACTGTGGCACTCCTTGCCTTCAATGCGCATCGTCCATCCGTAAGGCACCGTGTGGGCGGCATTACCTACTGAAACGTCATTGCCGTAAGTGTTTTCGAAGCTTGGGTTGGCCAGCAGGCTTGTGATGTCATCGCCAGCCTTGATGCCGCCGCCAATCTTCGCCTCAGCCATCAAAGCCTCCATTTGCTCAATGGTGGATGCTATGGCTGCAGTCTCGAGTGACGGATAGTCCAACTGGTAGTCGGCCCAGGTCGTGTCGTAGAGTGCCTGCAGCTGCTGTCCGGCTTCAGTGGCGGCAGCCTGCTGGTCATCCAGCGTTTCCTTTGCAATCATAAGCACAGCGTCCAGTCGTGCATACTCCTTGATGCTGACGGCAGCCTGGTCTATCAGCACCAGAATGGCGGTGGCAGCATCGTTCACGTCGTCGAACTTCGGATTACTGTCGGCCAGCAGCGCATCACCCGTAGCCTTAGCCTCTTCCAGCGCCTTGCGGATACTGCCTTCCATCTTCTGCTGCAGCGTTTCTTCGGCTTGTGCCATTGCATTCTTCAGGTTGTTGGTAGCTTCCTCCATATCAGCACCCACGTAGTAGAGGCGCAGGTTCCTGAAACAGTTCCAGAAGCCGTTTGAGGAACAGTCGAACTCCACCTTCAGCTGATGGTCGGTAACCGTAGCTTCCACCACATTATTATATAGTCCCAGTTCGAAGAACTTTAACGCCACGCTAGCATCGTTGGGCACATAATAGTTGTTGGCATGATAACCCTCTTCAATGTCGGTCTTTCCGCAGGCAAACACGTTGTGGATAGTCACCTCGCTGTCGTTCAGGCGCACCTTCGAGTTCACCTTGTACGTGGGACTTCCGTCGCCTTCGTTCCAGTCGCTCTCCGACTGTGTCCAGTCCCACGAGCACCACTGGAAGCCTTGTACTTCCAAGCGGTACTTACCGTTGGGCACGTTCTCCACTACCTGTTCTGCCTTCCAGTCGCACCACCAGCGTTCCATTATCTGCTTGCCAGGGTCTATACTGAAGTCGTTCAGGGCAGCCTTCCATCCGCCCACGCCGTCGAAGCGTCCGTTCGCCAGCAAGTTGGTCACATCCTGGCCAGCGGCAATGATGGAGTTTTTAGCCTTGTCAATCAGTATAGGCAGTTGTTCCATGATTTCCGCAATCTGTGCGTTGTCGAAGGCATGGCTCTTCACCTTCTCCTCCAGCTCGTTTTCCTCAATATAGTCGGCCAGCTCGAACATGGCGTCAGATTCGCCGGAAACGAGCGTCGACCACGCTTTCTCGATAAGTTCTGCCAGTTCCGCGTAGGCCTCTTTGTTCTTGATGGCCGTTTCGTAGTCGGCCAGGAAGCTGGCAAAGTGAGCCTCCTGTGCTTCTGTGTCGTTGCCGCCCAACAGTTCGTTGGCCTTACTGATGTCGGCTTTGAGCTGATCGATGTATCCACCGTAGATGACGGCCTCTTCAATGAGAGCCTGACTATTGGCTACAATCGTGTTCAGCCGCTCCGTCACGGGTTTGTCGCCAAGATAGTCCAGTTTGAAGTCGTAGATGACGCACTGGCCCACATTGGTTCCCTCGAACATGATGCCCACCTCGGCCTCGCCGCTGCGGGTCTCGAAGGTCACCTCGGCCAGTCCGCGCCACCAGCCAGTATCGGGAAGGGGTTCGCGGAAGAGTTTGTCGCCCACTTTGGCATAGATATAGGCACCCTTTACAGGGTCGCCATCCTCGCCCGTGTGTCGAATCCAGATGCCATAGTTGCTGAACTTGTACTTGCCCTCGGGCAGGTTGCTGAGCTGTTGGTAAACCTTGTTGTCGCCAAAGGCTCCGCCAGCCCATGAGCCAAGCACCTTGTTGTCGGCATAGAAGCCCTGGGAATCCGACTCGCCCATGCCGCAGAAACTGGCGGGCACCATCGTCCAGCCTGGCACGTCGTGGCCGTCGTTTACCCAGTTCTCTGTCAGGTCTGGGTTGCGCATGTATTTCCATGTCACGTCAACGGGCTTTCCTTCTGAGGCATTCTTCATGCGCAGTTCGAAGAGCATTTCATCCACGCTGGCGATGGCAGCATCGTAGTCGGCCTTGCCGGCAGCCGCATTGTTGTAGACAGTCAGGAGGGCACCGACATCGTAGCCGTCGTCTTGTAACTCGCTCATGACGCGGTGAAGCTCCAATTTACTATTGAAGGCACCGTAATCAGCTTCGGCAATGATATACCAGTCTATAGCACCCTCGTCAGCCTTCAGCACAGGTGCCAATGCCCACCGTTCGTAGCTGAGGCCCATCCACGTGTCGGGATACTGCTCCCACGTAAAGTCGCCATCGGTCTTCGAAGGCCTGATACGGTAACAGCCATTCATCTGCTGTTCTATGTACCACGTCGTGTTGCTGTCGCTGGCACCGCCGTTGCACTCTACAAAGTCGAGGTCAGCAAGGAGATAGCCCAAGCTACACTCCATCATCCATTCACTACCCAGCATCGAGAAGGCAAATGGCGTTCCGTTGGCATCGAGCGACGCTTGAATTCCCGACTGACCGATGAACTGCTCGGCGTAATGATTGTAGAGGTAGTAACTCTGTCCGGCGGCGGGTGTACATTCGGGAGGCACGGGTTTCTCCCATTCCGCAGCACAGACATGCAAGAAAGTTGCCCATAACAGGACAACGAGGCAAAGTGTTCTGGTTTGTTTCATAACATTTTTGATTAATAGAAAATATTGCGTCGGCAAAGTTACGGTTTTTCCCTTTCCCTTCAGCGTCATCATGTTTCCGATAGGCGAAAATATGTTTCGTTGCATGCAAAAACGATGTTCAGGAAACAATTTTTCCCCTTTCTTGAACACCGTTTCCCCTCTCTTCAGGAAAAAAACACTATCTTTGCAGCAGAAAAGTAAAAACAAAAAGACAATGAAGAATCTGCGACCATTTTGTTTGACGTTTGTCATTTCCCTTCTATCGGTATGCAACACCGTGGCGCAACAGCCCACCGCTATGGAGCTGGCCGCCGATATGTATCCGGGCTGGAACCTCGGCAACACCATGGAGCCTGGCCCCTGCAACTGGATAAGCAACCCCATTGACTGGGAGACGGCCTGGCAGGGCTCGAAGACCACGCAGCAGATCATCGACTTCGTCAAGGCCCAGGGTTTCCGTTCCGTGCGCATACCTTGCTCTTGGTATGTGCATAGCGACGCGAACCACAACATCGACCCCCTTTGGCTCGACCGCGTGCAGCAGGTTGTAGACTACTGCATCAACGACAGCCTCTACGTCGTGCTGAACGATCACTACGACAACGGATGGATTGAACGCTCGTTTGCCGACCGTACGGAGCAGTCGGTCAACAAGAACCGTGCAATCCAAGGTATGCTGTGGAAGCAGATTGCCAACCGGTTCCGTGACTACGACCACCACCTGATGTTTGCGGGCATGAACGAGCCCGATGCCGCTGGCGACAACAGCAAGGACAAGGCTGGTGACATAGCCACGCTCATCAGCTACCAGCAGGCTTTTGTCAACGCTGTGCGGCAGACGGGCGGCAATAATGCCCACCGCGTGCTCGTGGTGCAGTCGCCCTCAACCAGCATCGACCTGGCCACCAACTACGATGTGATGCCGCAGGATAACGTGCCCAATGCCATGATGCTCGAGGTGCACTTCTATTCGCCCTACAACTTCACGATGATGACCAAGGACGAGTCGTGGGGCAACCAGGCTTACTATTGGGGCGCAGGCAACCACTTCAGCGGCTCGAAGCACAACGTCACATGGGGCGAGGAGGCCTACATGCAGAGCCAGATGCGCCAGATGCGCCAGAAATACACCTCGAAGGGCATTCCCGTCATCATGGGCGAATTCGGCACTCTGTGGCGCACCATGCCCGAGGGCGAGAGCCAGGAGAAGCACGATGCTAGTATCTACTCCTGGTACTACACGCTGTGCCGCTATGCCGTCTACAACGGCGTTGTGCCCTTCGTCTGGGACACCAACGCCTGCCAGCGTCCCTCGATGGACGTGCTGAACCGCAAGACGCTGACCGTCTTCAACCAACTGGCTCTCGACGGCATCATCCAGGGCTGCGCCTCCGTGAAGTGGCCTGTTACCACCGGCATCCCTGCCATCCAACAATCGTCATTCACCAACGACCATGCAGTCTACGACCTGCAAGGACGTCTGCTGGCCAAAGTTCCCCATCGGGGATTATTCATTACAAACGGGAAGAAGTACATCAAATAACAGGAAGACTATGAAGAATCTGCGACCATTTCGTTTAGCGTTTGTCATTTCCATTTTAGCAGTTTGCCACGCCGTGGCGCAGACGGCTTGTGGACCGGTGCCCAATGAAAACCAGCTGCGCTGGCAGCAGATGGAGATGTATGCCTTTATCCACTACTCGCTGAACACCTATACCGACCAGGAGTGGGGCTTCGGTAACGAAGACCCGCAGTTGTTCAACCCCTCCGACCTCGACTGCCGACAGTGGGCGCGAGTGTGTAAGCAGGCGGGTATGCGTGGCATCATTTTTACGGCCAAGCACCATTGTGGTTTCTGTATGTGGCCCAGTGCCTATACGGACTACTCGGTGAAGAACTCGCCGTGGAAGCAGGGCAGGGGAGACGTGGTGCGCGAACTGGCCGATGCCTGCCGGGAAGAGGGCCTGAAGTTTGCCGTTTATCTCTCACCGTGGGATCGTAATCATCCCGAGTATGGACGGTCTGCCTACGTGGAGTATTTCCGCAACCAATTGCGTGAATTGTTGACCAACTATGGTGACATCTTCGAGGTGTGGTTCGACGGTGCCAATGGTGGTGACGGTTGGTATGGTGGTGCCAACGAGACGCGCAAGATCGACCGCACCACCTACTATGAGTGGCCAGAGACCTACCGCATGATTCGTGAGCTACAGCCGAAATGCTTGATATGGAACGACGGCAGCGACCGCGGCGACCTGCGCTGGGTAGGAACCGAGGCTGGCAATGTGGGTGAGACCAACTGGAGCCTGCTTAACCACAACGGCGAGGTGACATGGCCGATGCTGCACTACGGACTGGAGGACGGTGACTCGTGGGTTCCTGGCGAGACGAACACCAGCATCCGTCCGGGCTGGTTCTATCACGCTACGGAGGACGAACACGTAAAGAGCCTCTCGAAGCTGATGGACACCTATTATAAATCGGTAGGTCGCAACTCGACGCTGCTGCTCAATTTCCCCATCGCTCCCAACGGCCGCATCCATCCTACAGACAGTCTGCGGGGCATCGCGTTCAACAGGATGATTCAGGAAGTATTCAAAACAGACCTTGCTAAAAAAGCGAAGAAAAAGACGCAGGGCCGAGAGACCATCATCACCTTCGGGCAGCCAACAGTTTGCAATCGTTTCGTTGCTGAGGAGGACATCCGCTATGGACAGCGTGTGAAAAAGTTTGCACTCGAAGCGGAGGTAGACGGCAAGTGGGTGCCTTTGAGAGATATGCTTGTGGAGGGCTCAGACGGCTTGACCACCATCGGCCATCGCCGCATAATTTGTTTCCCTACCATTAATGCCACTAAGATCCGCTTTACCATTACTGACAGTAAGGCTGCGCCGATTATCAAGAAGCTCGGCGTGTACCTTGCCCCAGAACTGACGGCTGACATACCAGACAGCGGCGAGAAGAAGTCGTCGTCGCTCCATTATTTCTTCAGCAGTCCCAAGCAGATGATGATTGACTGGGACACAGAGCAGACCATCACTTTGTTCCGCTATCTGCCTCCTCAGAATTCCAAGGAGGGTATCGTCACTCATTACACGCTCTGGGCATCCACCGACTGGTCGAGCTGGACGAAGCTGGCCTCAGGCGAGTTCTCGAACATCGTCAACAACCCCATCTGGCAGACCGTCAATTTCACCCCCGTCAAAGCAAAGATCCTCCGATTAGATGCTGACCGCCTATCAGATGGAGAAAGAATGGCTTTCAGCGATTTTGAGGTAGTAACAAAGTAAAGACAATGAAAAGCCTGCCGATTTCTGTTTTTGTAGAGAAGTTAAGAAATAGACCTCATAACCTCATATAATCCTCTGAAACCCCTTTGTATACAGGGGCTTCGGAGCATGAGGTATGTTTGAGATACCTCATGGATACCTCATAGACACCTCATCTACAGCACGGCACGTGACTGAACCTAAAACCGTCAAAGCAATCATGGGGACTTGTCTTTGATCTTTAACTAAAGAAATCAATCACCTGGCACTCTGATTCTTTTATCCTTTCAACAGCCATCTGAAGAAGACCACTATCCAATATCCCAAACCTATTAGGAACAGCAGGCCCCATATTACGGGGAACATGCAGCCGAGCCCCAACAAAGCAAGCAATATTATCAAGCAGATAATGTTGTCTTCCTTTTTCATGTTATTCTTTCCAGCACCTGTAGTTCTCTGTTATAAGTAAACTCTACTATCGAGCCGTCGATGAATTTTGCAATGGCCTCTCGTACAATAGGCAGAGGAACGACAAACCACTCTACGGCTTCAGCCCCATTTACTGACAGATGGAAGCGTGCTGTCTCGAAGAACTGATGTATGAGTGATTCCAACTTATGCGTATTCACATTATAGACTCGGAATATACTCACCACTTCCACATCGGCCATCAGATAGGTCGTTTCATTTCGGGCATTCTTGATGCGTTGTTCCACAGGTGTAGTTGTAAATCCTATTTTGTAGAGATTCTTCACCGCAGCTATTCTTTCGTCATCCGACTTGGAACGTAGAATGTATATCCACCCGTGGGCGGTATCTTCATCTGTGATGTTTGCAGAGGACAATGCATCAAGTTCTGTGCCGTCGTTCAATTCTGTGATGATGTATCCGTTCCGGGTGATATTCTTTCCTATTGTCCGGAAAAGGATGTTCGACTCGGTGCCGTCTTCATAGATGACCCTCGAACGTCCGTCTTTCCTTACGCGGTCTTTAATCTGGCGATTGCCGACATCCAATTTGTCAATATACCCTATTATACCGTCAGCTATGAAGAATCCTTTCTCTTGAATAGAATCTTCCTTATAGCCCACCAGATGGCGTTTACCTTCATGTAGTTCACGATGCACCTGCCCAAAAAGGTGAGCATAATCAGCAAAGTTCTCGCATGGCTTATGCTGTGCAATCTCACCTGTTTCCCGTTTTTTCTCTATTCCTTTCTTGATCGGCTCAGAGAGATTGAAGAGTTGCTGCTCTGCCTCATTGAGACTGAAGAGCGGGTCGTTCAATATTTCATCAAGTTCCTTGTCGCTATTCATCGTAAACCGTGTCTAATAGTTTATACTCATCTTCTGCCCTAAGCATCTCACGCCTGACATCATCCTCAATGATGCCCTGCAGGCGACGGGCAAACAGCCACTCCTCCCTGTTGCGCTTGTCCATCTTAGGTACTCTGCCGTCGTGCTCCTTGCTCCATTGGCAAAGCATACGGAACCCGTCTCTCACCACATCCTCCTCCGTTGGCCGAGGAGCCCTTGGATGCACGTTGGCAAACATCGGGTCTTCAAATATCCTCAACAAATCATCAGGCCATTCCATAACTTATCACTTTTCATTTCTCACTTTTCACTTCTGAAAGTCCAATCCCATGTCCCTTCGAATCTTATAGTTCTTCAGTATCCGGATGGCTTCGGCCATTCTTCTCACAGTCGGGTCTGGGTCTTGTAGGGATGGATGGTCACCATGCTCTTTGCGCCATTCCTGAAATACGGTCAGATAAATCTTCTTCGCCTCGTCAATGCTCATGTTGATCTTCTTGTCGGCTATGGCATCTTGTATTACTCTCAGCACGGGTGCGTCTATCTCGTTCGACATAATCTCATACGCCCGCTGGAATGGATTGACCGACTCTACCAGATTGATGTCCAGGTTGTCAATGTTGATAAATGTATTGGCTATCTTTACCAGACGGCTACCCTCATAGTTCTCATTATCCTCAACTACATCCTTGCCCTTCAGCACAAAGTCGAGGACTACCCGTTGACTGATGGCTTCCACCTCTTCCTCATCCAACTCTGGATGCAATTCTTCTACTATCTTGGGGATATACACCTTGTTGATAATCTCTGGAGCCACGCCCTCAATAGCCTCTTGAATCTTCGGATGCTGAAGGATGCCAGCCTTCAGGTCGTCCATTTGCTCCTCTACGATTTGCCTGGCCCGTGCCGTTCCCAAAGGTTTCAATCCTTCCACGACGATGTCCCTACTGCCTTTCTTCCCTTCTTCGGTGGGGTCAAGGGAGGTCTTGAAGTTCCATTTGGGAGCCATCACCTGCTCCATCAGCAGCGATGCTGTGATGGCTTTCAGCATGTCGTTCACAGCTACTATCACATCATCTTGCGTCTCGTCAGGTGCCGCTATCAGATTGGTAAATTGTGCATGCTCCTTACCCTCGCTGTCACGGGTACAACGGCCAATAATCTGCACGATTTCCGTCAGCGATCCTCTCACGCCGATGGTCAGGCAATGTTCGCACCATTCCCAATCGAACCCCTCCTTGGCCATACCCATCGCTATGATTATATCCACGTCGTCGCGGTGCTTCATCCGTTGCAGATATGCCTGCACATGGTTACGGTGGTCGTTGTCAGGGTTTACGAGGTCGGCCACCTTCAACAGTTTGCCTTCCTTGGTCTTCACGGTGACTATGTTCGTGTTGTAGTCCTCATCTATCTTACTACCTATCAGGTCGATAATCTGCTTCACCTGCTCGAACTTGTCGTAGGCACCTGCAGCTTTCGCATTGGTGACGGGAATGTGAATCAATGTCTTCTGCCGTGTGTCCAACACTTTGTCAAGAGCCGACAAGTAGTGGCCCCTATAGAAGTGATAGCCCAGTTGCAAGGTCTTCAGATAGCGGTAGCCGTTCAGCTGGTCGTAGTAGTTGAACTGTACGGGCACAAACCTTGCCTCGTCTTCCAATCGCAGCACGGGCGTTCCGTCGCCACGGAAGTAGCTGCCCGTCATGGCCAGAATGTGGGCATTCGTCTGGTTCATCAGCCGGCGCACCAGTTCACCAAGGCCGTTGTCAGCATCGGCGGCAGCATGGTGGAACTCGTCGATACCAAAGAACAGGTCGTTAAGCTGCTCGTCCGTCAGTTCTTTCAGGGCAAATCTCAGCGTGGCGTGTGTACAAACCAATGTCTGCGCCTTGGTATAAGGTTCCACGAACTCCTTGAAGCGCTTCACCTTCTCCTTCTCGTTCTCCGTATCACATAGATTGAAGTAGGTTGGCACCTCCCAGTCGGCAAAGAATCCGAACTTCTTCAGGCTCGTTGGCTTGAAGCTGCGCCCGATGCTCTTTTCCGGCACAGCTACAATGACCTTTTTGATGCCCTGATGCGCCAACTTGTCGAGTGCCACAAACATCATAGCCCTCGACTTGCCCGAGGCGGGCGGTGCCTTCACTAACAGGTACTGTTCACCCCTCCTCTCATACACCCGAGCCTGCATTTCCCTCATGCCCAACTCGTTGGTGTTGGTCGACCGTCCCGTCTGCTCATACGTAATGACCGTCTGGTCCTGATTGTAATTCTCTCTTATTGCCATATTATTGTTGTGTTTTGTTTATCGTCTTATCATACAACTTCAGTAACCACTCCAAGCGTTCGTTCTCGTCGGTGAAGGGACGGTCGCGGTAGCAGCTGTCTACGATAATATCCAGCTGATGATGGGCGTCACGCAAGTCCTGTGGCATCGTCTCTGGGTCGTAGAGTTCTGCCAAGGTCTTGCCGTAATGGGCTTCGCGGGCGCCGAGCACTTCCCAAGCGGCATCTTCTATCTCCAGCTTCTTCGCCTCCGTCAGTTTCGGGAAGGGGAAGGGATTATAGCAGAGGCCTGCAGAATAACGGTATCGTGTTTCTAACCTTCCACCAATAGCACGTACCCAAGCCATGTGCATAGCGGAGGTAAGGATGCCGAAAAGCCATTCGGGAGCGTCGTAGATGGCAAAGGCAGAATCGGAAACGACAGTTTCTTCTTCAAGATACTTCATTGGGATATATTCTCTGTTTTCAGATGAAACACGAGGAATAATGATTAACTTTGCATTCTTGTGTCTACATTCTCCAAACTGATAAGGAACTCCTGCTAATTTCCGAGTCGAAGCTCTATCACTCTCCCTTCTTTTCTTTTCACATCGGTCTATTCGCTCTTTGACAGATGATATACTGTAAGCAAGTTCTTTATTTGCTTCTTCTATCCAAAGACAATATCTGTCAACTCTACGAATTAGTTCCAATGACCCCATAATAGGCTTGATAAGTATTTTTGCTTCTGGATTTTCTTCCATAATCTTATCACATTCGTATTTGTCCATAAGCAAAGCTCCTCCATCATTGGCCATACTACCAAAGACTATCTCAGGAACTGCGCATAACGATTGGGTGATTGACTGCACTACAACATCAGATCCTTCTGTCAAGTAAGGATTAATATTGATAACTTGCCTCGCCTTATCATCATCAAAAAGATACTTGTTCCCTTTCTCTTCATTCCTCACACCAACTATGATACAGGTAACGCCTGCATTATACTTGGCATTGTTCGTCCATTTGAACGAATGATGGGCAAAGAAGATTTCCTGATTGTTCTCAAATATGTGTGGCCATAGCAAACTTACCTGCAATCCTTGACAGATTGAATTGGTGCTTACAAAAGCAAATCTGGCTCGCGTTCCTTTTATATATTGAGACCCAAGCATAAACCAACAGGCAATATAGTCAAGATTGTCACAACCTTTCTCATTATTGAACACAAGTTCCACTTCTTCCTTTTGGTTGTCATCTTGCAGACGTGCGCCTAAATACGGCGGATTCCCCATCACATACACCTCTTCGTCCTTTGTATGCGGACAGACCTCGTTCCAGTCCGTTCGACAGGCATTGCCACAATGGAAATTGTTGTTCGACTTCAGAGGGAGGGCACGGATGTTCACGCCAAAGTCGTGGGTGAACTGGTTGTTCATCTGATGCTCTGCCAACCACATCGAAAGCACAGCCGTCTCGCAGGCGAAGTCGTTGATTTCCAAACCGTAGAACTGGCTGATGTCGATGATGCTGCCGTCCACGAACTGCATCTGCACATCGGGCGTCATCCGCTGTATGAGCTTCAGAATCTTCATCTCCAACAGGCGCAGCTCCTTATAGGTGATAATCAGGAAGTTGCCGCTGCCGCACGCAGGGTCGAAGAACTTCATCTGCTTCATCCGCTGCAGTAGACGGTTGCAGGAGCGAATGAGCGGACGGCAGCTGTTGTAATATTTGTCGCGCCCTGTGTTCGATTGGTCGAAGATGCCGTCCTGCTCCTTCTGCTTGCGCTCTATGCTGCGGTATTCCTCGTAGAGTTCATCCAAGAACAGCGGATTGATCACCTTCTTGATGTTCGATACGCTGGTGTAGTGCATACCCAGGCCGCTACGCAACTCTGGCGAGACTACCGCCTGAATCATCGAGCCAAAGATGTCTGGATTGATCTTGGCCCAGTTCAGGTTGCCGCACTCCAATATGAGTCGGCGGATGCGTCCGTTCATCTTAGGAATCTGAATACGTTTCGAGAACAGACCGCCATTGACGTAGGGGAACTGCGCAAATCGTCTGTTTACGCCGACGCTCACTTGTAAGTCCATTGTTTGGAAGGCTCCGTCGAAGAACTCCTGAAGGTCAGAACTATCTTGGCGCGTGGTGTTATTGATGGCGTTGGTAAAAAGGTCCTTCTCAAAGATGCCCGTATCTTCCGCAAAGAAGCAGAACAGCAGGCGCGACATAAAGACGTTCAGGTCGTGGGTGTCATCAGTAATGCCGATATGGTTGTGACGACGTATCTCGTCGTGTATCTGCGCCATCTTGTAGGCCGCCTTCACGTCGGCATCGTTCTCCTCGATGTTGCGAATCTTGCGAACGCCCCACATCGGCGAGAAGAACTCATAGTCGGTATAGAGGTTGTTCAGGTGGTTCTCGTAGGTCTCTTCCACGGCTGGGTCGAAAGCCTTCAGCACATCACCATCGCTCACGGCGATGATGGCGGGCCGGTTCTTCACCACCCACTTGTCGCGCTTCATTTCCTCCAATTGGGCGTTCATCTCTTCCGTCCGCACCAGTCGGTAGGCCAGGATGTTTTTGACGAGCAGTCCGTCGAACGAAGCCACCGTGCTCTTACCCTCCCTATACCGCTGGAGTATGGTGGGCGAGGCTCCGATAGCTCCCATCAGCATAAAGGGAATCTCCTCTACAGGAAACGTCTCCTTGAATGTTTCCAAACCCAGACCTATCTGCACGTAGGTCTTGGCCGTCTTGATAGCAGCCATACGCAATAGTTTTAGGACAGCAGACCATTATCTTCGGGAAACAGGGCACGTGCAGAACTCTCATACATACGAAAAGCGCGAACAGAGGCACTTATCATATATAGAGGCTCTACCACAAGCCCTGCTTATCGGATAAGTCTCGTCCACGCTATCGCGCAGACATTAACGACCTATTCATTCGATAAGCAATATATTTGAAACGTGGTAGATTTCTATATATTCCGAATAATAGCTAATGCTGTTATTGTTTTTACCCTCAAAAGTCGCACCGGCACTCTGCACTCAGAGAATCTTGTTTCTACAAGCGTCGTTTACGACGATTAGCCGATACTTGGTGCAAAGATACGAAAAAGTTTGGAAAG
>JAEEGL015786485.1_pt1 | contig 27362 bp, 18 predicted proteins | sample 9134231 | NCBI WGS metagenome assembly JAEEGL01 (sample SAMN16246548, study PRJNA631951) | gut metagenome | biome: gut microbiome; feature: rumen; material: fiber-attached | host: Bos | place: Iran: Karaj | collected 2018-10
AACGATGGTACTGCTGATTGTTTAGATAATTGTCCAAATGATCCTAACAAAACCGAAGTTGGTGCTTGTGGATGCGATACACCAGATACAGACAGTGACAACGACAGCACAGCCGATTGCATCGATAAATGTCCAAACGATCCTAACAAAATTGAAGTCGGTGCTTGCGGTTGTGATACACCTGATACAGATAGTGACAACGATGGTACTGCTGATTGTTTAGATAATTGTCCAAACGATCCTAATAAATTTGAAGTTGGCGCTTGCGGATGCGATACACCTGATACCGATAGCGATAACGATGGTACTGCTGATTGTAATGACGGCTGCCCTAACGATCCTAGTAAGACCGCACCAGGAGCTTGTGGTTGTGGAACATTAGATACAGACAGTAACAATGATGGTACCCCTGACTGTTTAACTCCACCAGTATCACAATGTGCCTTATACGAAGTTGAGATTAAACAAACCCTAACAGACAGATCTGCAAAGACTGTTATTAAAAATGATGACACTTCTTCCGAACTCTCATGCCTAAAGGACATGATTGAAGATGCTAATAACATTTGTATTGAGTCAAATATGACCAATCTCTCTGGTTGGAACAGCTTTCAAGAACGTTACGATGACTGTGTAGCTGGACGCATTATAAAGGACTACTTAAAGTTCAACGCTGAAGTTATTTCCGATAATAAAGGTAGAGTAACGACTAAATACCATTTCTCTGGCGATGGGTATTGTTCATCAGGAGCAAATTCTATAGGTGCTGCAGTTGGAGCATCGGAATTTACTACCGGCACATACTACAGAGCATGCAAATCTGGTTATTTTTACATGAATCAAGAGTGCAAATCTGTTAATTATCAAGATGTTGAAAAGGAGGACGTTTGTGGTAAGAGCATTCTTTCTTATTTCCTTTCATCATCTCCAATCTCACTTATCTGGGAAGCTGGTTACAATATCAACACTGATGTAACCTTTGCTAACTTTAGATTGAACCCAACAGATAACAACGCTTGGACAACTTGGAAGGCTTCTGACAAAGCTCCTCTCCTTGTCTACGACCCAAACAAGACGAATGTTGTTAAGGATGCAACTCAACTCTTTGGTAACTGGACATTCGGTGGAAAACGTACTGCTTCCCTTGCCTCTAAGCAAACCTCTTCTGCCTGGGCTAACGGATTCGAAGCTCTCGCAACTATCGATAGTGATAATAACGGTAGGGTCGATGGTGTTGAATTAAATGACCTAGCTCTTTGGTTTGATAAGAACCGTAACGGCATCTCTGAAAATGGCGAAGTTGTAAGACTTAAAGATACGGGTGTTACCGCTCTCTTTTACAAAGGCTACTCAAAGGATGCACTATCTACCGATTTAAGACTTGAAATTGGTTACGAGAAAACAGTAAATGGCAACATTGTTCAAGGTACAAGTATCGACTGGTATGGAAACCTTGGTCCAAGTAAAGCAGCCCTAGCTGATTACTACAGCTTTATACGAGAAGAAGTTGCCACACCTAACAGAGAACTTAAAACAACTGCCTTAAATACCACCAATGGTAAATTTACAGGCACATGGAAGTGGTTTATTGATGACAATTCAACTCGTCCAAATGGTTACCTTATCTTTGCTGAAAACAAGGAGAACAACAGTGTTACAGGGTATTCATTCGTTGAAAGACATTTCTCAAGCTCCCCCAATAACTTCCTAAAGAGCATGATTAACTTTTTCGAGCTTCAGGGTGAAACAGGTGTTAAGAACGGGGTCAGCACCATGCGTTTTGAGTTAACAGACCAGAATAGAAAGACCACAAGTGAGGTTACCCTTTCTAAAGATGGTAAAGAACTTCACGGTACAAGCTACGTTACAGTAGCAAACGGTTCAGAGGTCGCTCATTACAGCTGGACCGCTAAGAAGATGTAAGCTCATTACATAAGGTAGGCTTCCATCATCACAAAGAAAAGGAGGGGGATAGCTCCCCCACTTTTTCTGAACTGAGAAGGGAGCCTCCTCTAAAGATCTTTATCCAATAGACGACAAAAAATTGTTTCAGCCACTTTTATCAATTCTTCAAAAAGTTTCTTCTCTATTTTTACAGTTTATCTTTTAAATTCGATTAATTCCCTACACTCCGCTCTTTGGATATGAGCTTCTGCATTAGCCCTAACTATTTAGAGCTAAAAAGATTTCCGTTATCTTTTCTTGAGGGATCATCGATCCAGCGGCTGTCATAAAAACATCACAATAAAGCTGTTTATTAGCTTCCTGATATACATCTAATCCATACGGCTTACTTAGTCCTACAAGCTACCAGTAAATATTATTCGAAACATAATAATTTCTACCCCCTTCAACTCTCAAATCATCCAACATTTCTAAGAAAAGAAATGCCTTAGCTGTAGTTGATCTCGCATCGCCTATGTTTTTTAGTTTTTTACTTATTAATTCCTCGTTTTTGTTATAACATTCTTCGTCACCATTAAGTAAATCTTTTATTGCACTCCTAAAGATCTCCTCTGGTGAAAGAGTATTCTCTAATTCGCTCAAAATGCTCACGATTTTACTATTTCCTTTCCACTCCTCAGGAATCAGTTTTTGAAATAACCCTTCTTCTGAACTCTTAAATGAAGATATAACCATTCCAAGCATTATTTTTTTATACACATTTGCTTCGGCTTCCCCAAGTTTGAAAATGGAACCAGTATCTATTAAGACAAACTTGAATTTTCCACTTTCCATCTTCTCAACTAGAATATTTCCTTGATGTAAATCTGCCAGTACAACATTTTTGCTTATCAACGTTAAAAAGATCTCCTGGGTATACCTCGCTAGCTGTTCTTTGTCCTCTGGATGCTGCTCCAAATATTTATCCATGGTCTGCCCATATCCCATAGATTCAACAATTATATTTCCATTGAAAGATATAACTCCTGGTGTTTCTACTGCTATATCAGATCTGTCTACAAAGTTTTCCCCTATTGCTTGAGCTAATAAATATGAGCAATCCACCTCATGATTAAAATCTGTTTCTGCAAGTGTCGCTTCACAAGCCCTTCCAACTATGTCTGGTATTGTTTCAATCTCCCACGGTTTGTTTCTAAGCGTTGGACGCAACGCTTCAACAATCCTATTCAATTCATCAGCTTCTTCGCTTACATACTTTCCAGCACTGTGACGAAGTACCTTTATAACTACCCCTTCTCCTTCATCGCTCTTCCCTTGCAACACTGCCTTAATTGATGCGCTACCTAATTCTTTCCCAACAAGGAATTTTCCAGACATGAGTTTTTCATTTGAAGACATTGATGCAATCATGTCAAAGAAGTTCATTCTTTCTGCGCTTGATTTAGCCTTTTTGCATTCATCATAAAGTTTATGGCAATGTTTCTCTATCTCTGGTCTACTTCCGATAATTTGAAGAAACTTTACTGCGCTTGCAGAATAGCCTGCCACCCATTTTGGTAAAAACACTTCAATGTCTTTTGCAGATTCATCTTGAGATAAATCAAAAAGTCTATTCAGAAGTTTCTCACGCTTATAAATACCAATTTCTTGAAATGTACATCTCACGATCTCCCGCCCAAGCTTTGACAAATTATCATCAGTACCTGAGAGGTGTTTATCAAACACTTCATCAAGAAATCTATTAAGATACTCTTCATTACCCTTTGCGGCTATTCCATTTACTCCAAAGAAAAGCATTTCAATAACTTTATGTCTGATTTCGTTGGACACTAAAGCTGATTTTATAAAGTCTAAATTTACATGGGCTTCATGAAGCTCTGCCTTTTCTACTACTTTTGGTTTTTCTGCACCTAAAAATAACCATCTTGCGATGTTCATTTTTTCTTCGATCGTGCAACTACTAATAAGGCTTCCAAGCGTTCCATCTAAAATCGACTCTTTCCTCTCAACCCTTCTATCGTAGCTAGAATAATAATAACAAGCTTTTTGGAGTTCTCGTAAATTTGTTCCATCCTCGTCCAAGTGCTTAAAAAGCATATCTTGAATAAAACCATCCCTTGAGACTGATGCGTGTGGGAAACAGGTAGCAATAAATGATAATTTTTTATCAATACTTAAGGCATCATCTTTATAAGCCTGATAAATTTTCTCAGACACGCTCTCCCTTCTATAACCGTTTTCATCATATAAAGATAAAAACTTAAGGAAGAACTCCTTATTCTCTAGATTCTTTAACTCACTTTCAAAATTATTAATTTTATAAATATTTGTTAAAACTATATCCCTAAAATGACCTTTTCTTGGAACATACTTTTCAACCCAATCGATTGCGTCCTCTTTTTTATCAAAAACCAAATCCTTATATTTTGTCCGTCTTAAATACTTTAGAAATAAATAATCCCTAAATTCGATCTTTGGTCCTATCGGTTCCGTTAAGCAATCTGAAGAAATGTCAGGTTTTCCTTCAAAAATCGGAGATGGCGCTTTTTTTTCTTTGCCTATCGAATATAAGCTTAAGTCTCTCATCTCTTCTTTGTTTACCAGCCTTTGGGGCTCCCTATCAACTTGTGCTGGAGAAGCAACCTTCCAAAAAGCAGACACATTCTCTAAATCTTCAAAATATTTTCTTTCTTTAAGGGCATGAATTCCTTCCCTACACAAAAAACGTCCTAACGTGAATGCTTCTTCAGCTGTTAAGTTACCACCCCACATTGGTGTTTCCTTAGAATATGCGGTTGTCCTGTAAGTATAGTTTATATATTTAGGTAATGGTCCAACAATTTCACATCCTTGTTCAAACTGATCAGAAGGAGTCCCTTTTATAAGAGCAGCTTTTTCTCTTAATGTAAAAACTTTCTTAGGAAAATAGCCAAGAGAAAGGATTTGCTCATCAAAAAAACGCTTAACATCTGCTGGTTCATTTTCCGTGTACCTATGTATTGCACAAATAAAGTCATCTTTTAGACTGTTTTTTTGCCGCTCCTTTTGATTAAGATCAATGTGTGAATCTCGAATCGCATTAAATGTTATAAACAATTCAAGTGGGGGAATTGCTTTCTTAGTGATCCTTGGCAAAAGATATTCTTCTATTATTTTTTTCTTCATTTCTGCTGGGCAATCCTTGCTAACCAACAGTTCTAGATTTTTATCATCTGAAAGATACGAAATATCTACCCTATGAGGATCGTGTATCCTATCCTTAAGAGTTTCGTCTAATATTTCACAACAGTATTTATTCTTTCTTAGCTGTGCAATTTTACCTTTGTATGCAAGCCTATAAACAAGCTGTCTTGAACCAACTTTTTCTAAAAGCCCACCCAAATCACCTTCAATCTCGATACGTGGGAGTAGAAAACCAATACCGAATTTTTTTAAGCCTTCTTTAACAAGACCTACTACTTCATCACTCAACAGTTTTTTAGGATCCGCCAGAGAATCCTTTTTTTCAGCCACCCCCCAATGATCCCATTTTGCTGTTCCGACAACTCTTCCTATTCTTTCGTTATATCTACCAAACGCTTCCATCAAACTTTCGTAAAACAGACCATTTTCGCAATTAAAAAGCATTTCATGACGACACGGAAGATTATCTCTTATATTTTGCAAAAGATTTTTAGGATCCAAACTAAGATCTTCTTCAAACGAAAATCGAAAGTCCATCTTTATTTCGTAAAAAGCCCGGAGAAATATACTTTTTGAATAATTCTTTTTTTCAGGACTTAAGCGTGCTTCGAACTCTGAAAAAAAGTCCTTGAGTGTTTCTGGGATATAGAATAGCTCTACTTCATCATTTTCAAGGTAAAGGTTATTGTCGTTCTCAGGACTACATAATTCATCAAGCCTTTCTCTTAAATCTTTATAAAACCTTCCCTCAAAATCATTACGAGCATTTTGAAGCTGTTCACTAATGGGAACCTCTTCTGTAATCTCCTGTTTTTCTTCCTCAGAAAAATCTTGGTTATACCCTTCGCTGTAACTCCTCCAAATACCATTTTCAACTATTTCTTTAAGCTTAATTATACGATCTGTAGCGATAGGATGAGAACGTAAGATACCATAATCCATTTTAGATGCATCGTACGATTCACTTGTATTTAATACTGAAAATTGTGTCGTAACAAAAGGACTATACCCTGCAATATCCATTAAGGTTACTGCATCTCTATCACATTGATATTCCATATCATGTTTAGCAAGCTGTCCTTCCTTTTCTTTATCACTCAAATTGGAGGAAAAATTATATAGAAGATGAGATATCTCGTGTGCAACTATAAAGGCAACGCCATCAACCCCTAGGTTCTGCTCTAAACAATTCCTCAGAACACCTTTGAAGACAATAATAATTCCTTTATCAGCAACATGGCACGCATTCAGTACATCAGATTCTGACAAAACAATTCTCAGATTGCTGTTTTCCAGTATTTTTTTGTACTCTTCCATCCTTTCTTTTTCTACTGGTGGAAGATATGAAAAAACCTCGTGTATAAATGACTCAACGAGCTTATTCTCAACCTCTTCAAGTAATCTATTTAACTTTGAGTATCGATCCGTTATGGGAAGCTGATAATCCTCACGGATCTCTCTAACGTCTTCTGCAGTAAGACTATTCCTAGATTCTAGGGAAGTTACCTCTGTTTGTTTGTTTAACTGATCCATTAACTTGAAACAAAAATTCACCTTTAGAAAATTATACATTAAATGTATTGCTTAAGATAATTCAGCATAATCTGTTATTATCATTAGCCAAATTTGAAAGTTAGGGGGCATAGGCTTTATTACCTTTACGGGGAGGAAAAACATTAACTACATGAAAGTATGCGCGTAAAATACTATTTTTTTGCACACACTCTCATATCTAATGCCTTATATCTCATTACTAAAGAACTTCTTAACTTCTTCTTGATCTGAAAGATGATATTTAGTTGTTCCAATAATCTGATAATCTTCGTGGCCTTTTCCAGCAATTAGAACTATATCTCCTGCTTTTGCTGCACTTAAAACTTTTTGAATCGCCTTACGCCTATCTGCTTCAACTATATCGGCGCTACCACCTTGTAAAATCTCACTAATAATAGTGTCAGGATCTTCAGTACGAGGATTGTCAGATGTTACAACAACTTTATCAGCGTACTCTTTTGCAACCTGCATCATCTGAGGACGTTTGCCTTTATCTCGATCTCCTCCACAACCAAACACGACCCAGAGTGTATTATGTGGTAGCTGTTGTAAAGATTGAAGCGCACGAAGCATGGCATCGGGGGTGTGCGAATAATCAACATAAACACCAATTCCATTTGCGCCAACAGGTTCAAGTCTGCCACAAACTGATTTAAGCTCTCCCATTAAAGAAATTATTTTTTCAAGATTTATTCCATAGTGTTCAGCTGCTGCAATTGCGGCAACTAAATTAAAGGCATTGTGTAACCCGATCATCTCTGTTTTGATATCAAAAATTTTTCCGCGATAGTTTAGGTTAAAACAACTTCCAGAAATCTCTTCCTTAAAATCGCTGATTCGAAGATCGCACTCACTTCCTGTCCCATAACTCAGTACTTTCAACTTAACTTCTTTACAATACGTCAGAAGTCTTTTCCCATATTCGTCGTCCCCATTTATTACCGCCAATGTATCAGATTTTTCGGAGAGCATTGTAAAAAGCGTTTTTTTAGCTTCAAAGTAATTCTCCATTGTCCCGTGATAATCAAGGTGATCGCGAGTTAAGTTGGTAAAGATTCCAACATTAAAATCTATATCAGCAACGCGGGCTTGTGTTAAGGCGTGAGATGAAACTTCAATCACAGCAGCCTTTGCGCCGTTTTTATAAGCCTCAGCAAAAGTTTTTTGTAATGTGAGCGGTTCTGGAGTTGTTAGCGATTCTGAGCTGAACATATTTGGTCCTTTATAACCAATTGTTCCAATTCTTATAGTTGATACTCCACACTTTTCTAAAATTTGATACACAAGGGCATGAATAGTTGTTTTACCGTTAGTACCGGTAACACCAACTGTAAACATTTTTTTACTTGGCTCATCTGAAAAGATTGCAGCAAGTTTGCTATAAGCTGCTCTTGAATCTTTAACAATGATTCCTGCCCTTCCCTTTAAGACATCTTCACGTTCTACGATACATAGTGCAGCGCCGGCAGCATAAGCAGCATCAACAAAATCGTGTCCATCAACCTTTAGGCCTTTTATCGCAACAAAAACGCCACCTTTAGCAACTGCATTACTGTTACAGGTAACCTCTTTTATAAAATTAATTTCAGCCCCAGAAACTTTACCAGCTAGACGCCTTGCCAACTCTTGCATATATCCCCCACCCGTTATGAGCCGAGTATACTGCACATTGTAACATTTTTACAGGGCGGCAGTTAACTATTATCCGCCAGTAGATGATTTTATATCGTCCTTTGATTAATTACTTAGACCTTTCTTCCTTCTCAGCATTCCAACCGTGTTCTATCCCAGTATTTAGGTCGATAAAGTCCCCTCCCACTTTTTTAGGGGTAGCGTATTCGAGGCTTAGTTCATAAATACCATCACCACATTTAAAACGGTTCTCACTATTTAATTTTACTCGACCGCATGGCATACCTTTAATTGAAACAGAGGTGCTGGATGCTTTTTTGTAGATCGTAATAGATTGATACTTTTCATCAACCTTAATTGCCCCATTGTAGGTTCCATTCTCCATCACAAGTTCTTCGTGACTAAATTTCCCTGTAGCAAATATCCAAAGGATCACTGCAAGTAGAACGGCAAGAGCGGAAAGGCCTATCACAACATACGGCCAAATTGGTTTTTTCTTTTCCTCAACATTGAGTTTCACTTCAGGAATGACATGAACCATCTTGAGATTTTTAAGACGTTCAACTTCAACGACCTCCTTTGGTGTTTCTCCAACTGCATAGCAGGGCTGTTCTCCCTTACGCATTAAACCAAAATCAGTACGCATTTCCGCTGCGCTCTGGTAACGATTTTCTGGAGAAAGTGCCATAGCTTTTTCGATAATTCGTATCAATCCTTCAGGGCACTCGGGGCGAACATCCTTTATCGGTGGAACTTGATTTTGAAAACGTTCCATCATAAGGGAACCACTGCTTTTTGATCTAAACGGAGATTTCCCAGTTACAACCTCATATGCGATAACACCTAATGCATATAAATCGCTGCGATTATCACAATTGCCAGTTTCAATATATTCTGGAGCTAAATACTTTGGAGTACCAACCAACATTCCATCTTGTGTCACAGTTCCGTTGGCCCGTCTTAATCTAACAACTCCAAAGTCACCGATCTTGACTTCACCATCTCCGGTAAGAAAGATATTTTCAGGTTTTAAGTCACGGTGCAAAATGCCCGCCGCGTGAATTGCATCAAGTCCTGCTGCAATTTGATACAAAACATCAATTGCTTGATCGATATCTAGCGCCCCTTCCTCCAACCTAGAGTACAAATCTTGTCCTTTAACGTACTCCATAACGTAGGCCTGTTGTCCATCTTCATCAAAATACTCATAAGGACGCACAACATTACGATGTAAAATTTTGTAAGAAGCTATAATCTCATTTTTGAAACGTTCTTTTAGCTCTGGTGTCTTTACAATACCAGGATAGAGTACCTTGAGTGCCACCTCAAAATCATCAAATCTTGGGTCGGTCGCAAGATAGACGGCTCCCATACCGCCGGCACCAATGCCCTTAACTATGCGATATCTCCCACCAAATAATGTTCCCTGTACATATTCAAGCATTTTAAATCCCTTTCTACCTATGGTTTTCGGTAAATGAGTAAAAAAACTTAAACTAACATAGTGGTGGGGTATAAGTAGCCAAATTTTGGACACTCTTCGTTGTCGCACCGGGACGGTGCGACTGATATCTTTCATCTCAAAACGTAAGATCCAAAGGTCTTATAACATAACTTTAAACTATAACCTTCGATAACTCATTATTACGCGATACCTGGCAAGTCGCATCGGGACGATGCGACAACGAAACCTTCGATAACACCAAATTTTGGACACTCATTGTTTTACAACCCAAAATCCCCCTTCATTCCACCTTTTTTTAGGTAATATCTGCTGTTTATTTGTCCATATACCTCTTTTTTGCTACCCTATGCTGTGTATGCAGGATAATGATGAAATAAAACAAGATTTGCAAATTGAACAGGGAAAAGAACACCTTCTGCCTGCCGTAATTAATAGATCGGCCAAGGATCTTGTCCCTTTCGACCCTCTGCAATCCTATCTCCAAGAAATCCGGAAATATCGACCACTTACCCGCGAAGAAGAGCACGATTTAGCTGTCCGATACAAGGAACATCACGACGTCGAAGCCGCCTATAAACTGGTTACAGGCAACCTCTGGCTTGTAGTAAAAATAGCCAAAGACTATGAACAGGCTGCTAAAAACCTCCTAGATCTTATCCAAGAAGGCAATATCGGACTGATGGAAGCAGTCAAAAATTTTGACCCGTATCGTGGTGTCAGACTTCCCTCATATGCAGTCTGGTGGATTAAGGCCTACTTAGTACGCTACCTTATTGCCAACTGGAGAATCGTCAAAATCGGCACAACTCAGGCTCAAAGACGGCTATTTTTCAACTTAAAACGCGAAAAAGAACGACTTGAGCGGGAAGGTTTTCTCCCTACTCCCAAGCTCTTGGCTGATAGCCTAAATGTTAAGGAAAACGAGGTTGTAGAAATGGAGCAACGTCTTTCAGCTCCAGATTTAAGTGTCGACGCCCCTCTTCAAGATGACTCTGACGCAACGATCCTTTCAACCCTTCCCTCTGACAACATTTCTGCTGAAGAGGCGCTTGGGAATCAACAACTCTCCGCCCTAATCAATAAGGCTATGCAGGAGTTTGTGGAAACCCTAAACCAAAACGAGCGCACTATTTATCAAAAACGGCTTCTTGCGGAAGAAAAGTCGACCTTGCAAGACCTTTCTGATGAGCTTTTAATCAGTAAAGAGCGGGTTAGACAGATTGAAAATAGGATAAAAGATAAATTAAAATCATTTATGCTTGAACGATTTGGCTCAATGATAGAAGATTTCAAGTTTTGAGTAATTGTTCTCATCACCTAGTTTTTGGAGGTCTTTAAAGTGGCAACTAGTAACGCAACAAAAAAAATGGAAAAGAAACCTGAACGCAGCTTAAAACCAACAAAAAAACAGCTTTATACAATTCTCAGCGTGGCATTTGTTCTAATACTTTTTTTTACTTTAAAAGAAAAAATTCTAAACATCTTTAATACATTCCTCGAACGTACCGCACCAACGATTGCTGAACTTTCTACTATTCCTAAAGGCGTCGGCCTTGCTCCAATTACCATTCAGTGGCGTATCTCTGATTATGGTGCTGGACTTGAAGATGTCGTTATCAGACTTTATCAAAAAAATGAAAAGCACGATCTCTTAAAAACCAAACTTAATGGCGCCAACAACCAGGATATTGAATTAGTTATTGATCGTGAAAAATCTGGAATCCGTGCTGGAGAAATCGAACTTGAAATATCTGCTTATGATAAAAGTTTCTGGTTTAATCGCGCAGAAAAACGTTACAAATTTAGTGTCGATTTCAACAAACCTCACATTAATATTATATCAACACAGCACAATGCTGTTTTAGGTGGATCTCAACTTGCCTTCTATGAAGCGAGAGATGAAAACCTATCAATTAGTGGAGTTAAAATCGGGAATCGTACTTTTCAGGGATATCCTGCAAAATTTTTAGATCCTGCCTTTGAAAATTCAAAAAATCTTTTTGCATGTATCTATGCAATTGATATTAATTCAGATCCTAAAACAGTTACACCAAGACTTTTTGCAGAGGACAGTGTCGGCAACACAACTAGCGCCAATTTTAATAATAAGACATCTCCTGCACGTTATGCGTCACTACGTTATCAGTTAAATAAAGACTTTATGATAGGGACGCTTGATAAGCTTGCAAAAGCCAATAAAGACTCTTTAAGTTTACTTGATGATCAAATTAACTGGGATGATTCTTCAGACAACACGCTGAGTGCCAAATTTAAGCTGCTAAACGATGCTTTACGTGAAATGGATCGTGACAAAATTAGAGCTGTAATCAGGAACAAAGGCCACATGGATAAACTTTGGGATGATACATTCAACAGACCACTTGGTAGCGCACGTTCTGAATTCGGACATACCATCAACTACTTCTATAATGGGATCCCTGCCGGCAGCAGTAAACAGACGGGTTATCAATTAATCTCACCCGATTTATACGCAGATGGAATTCGTGCCTTAAATAGAGGGATTGTTCACGATATCATTTCACTTGAAACATATGGCCTGACGGTTATCATTGATCATGGAATGGGTATCTATTCAATCTACGCAAATCTTAGTAAAGCAAACGTTTCAATTGGTCAGAGAATTGATGCTCTCGACCAAGTTGGTGTGATGGGCACAAGTGGTCTTGCACCACAAAAAATCGCCCAGATTGAACTTTGGGTTCAATCCATTCCAGTAAATCCAAGGGAGTGGTGGGATCCTCGTTGGTATCAAGCACATATTCTTGACAAGATAACGAACACCAAGAAGCAACTAGGTATTCCAGTTGCATCAAGATATTAAACAAAGGAACTGATTATAAGATGATTATTACGATCAAGAACGCAGATTTTGTCGCAGGAGCAACAACCCTAAGTAGTTTACCAGTTCCAGAGTTACCAGAAATAGCAATGCTTGGCAGATCTAACGTTGGAAAATCAACCTTAATAAATCGCATTACTGAAAGAAAAAAGCTTGCTAGAACAAGTTCTACACCAGGGCGCACAACCGAGCTTAATTTTTTTAAGATTGCTCTAGGTATAAAAGAAACAAAGGAATCAGAAGAACAGCTAGAACGCAACTTAATGCTCGTTGATCTGCCAGGTTTTGGATATGCTAAATTTTCAAAAACCGAACGTGAAAGACTTAGTAAGTTAACCTTAGATTATATTTCAGGACGTGATAACCTTAAGGTAATTTGTCTATTAAATGATTGTAGACGCAAACCAGAAGCAGATGAGTTAGCAATTAGAAAGGTTGCGTTTGAATTAGACAAGCGCCTTTTAATTGTCGTCACAAAAGTTGATAAGTTGAACCAGAAGGAACGTCACGCCAATGTTAAAACTATTGCTGAAGCCTATGGACTTTCAACTTCAGATTTAATTTTAACAGGTGAAAAAACTCCTAATTACCAAATATGGGAAAGATTGCTACCGCTTGTTAACGAATAATTTGCTAAGCACATTGGCTTAAAGCTTTGGTAGCAGATTGCATTCCTGAGAGATAAATCACCAGCGCTTTTAAGCTTCCTAAAACAGGCAAATTAAATCTAGCTAGACTATCTGCATGAATTGCACCTCGTGAGATAAGAATGCAATCGATCCCTAAAGCCTTTGATACTTCAGCATCGTGATCGGTATCACCAACCCAAAGAATTTCATTTGTCTGATATGGTTGCCTTTCCAACCACGCTCTAGCAACTTCAAGCTTGTCACTGCTTCCTTCCGGTACTCCACATATTTCCAGCATATATGGCGTTACTCCACGCGCAGCTACTGAACGTTGCAGGTAATTCATCTCTAGTGCTGAAAGAATTGATTGTGTTACCCCTAGCGATTTAAAATATTCTAAGGTTGGAATTACATCCTCAAAAAGCCGACACTCCGGTTCAACTTCATTATAATTTTTATAAAAGTTTTCGAGGATTCTCTCATAGCTTAATTTATTAAAATCTATGCCACTCTCTGCATAAAAATCTTTTAGGGGGTGGTGCATTTTGTGGCGATACTCATCAATTGGCATTGACTCAATACCGCAAGAGTTAAGCAAATCCAAAAAAATCAGGTACACGGCACCGACGTCATTCAATAACGTTCCATTCCAATCCCAGACTATATGTTTATAAACAAACCCCATATTGCAGCACCAAAAAAAAGGAAACCGACTATAGTATGATACAAAATAGTGAAAACTTAGACAAATCTAATGGAATGGATAACTTATTGAAATTGTTACTTTGAAAGCTAGAAAAACCTGTGGCAGTAGCCGTAAAAAGGCAAAACCATTACCGTTTTTACAGCTACCTTTCCGTCAGGACGTATGCCTACACTTCTGGGACAACTTGGTCTTCGATCCTCTTTTTTCTTGTGTTTTTTAATTTTACGAATTTTTATTAAGTAGACATATAAAACTTTTTCTTAGCTGTACGTTCTTTTCTGATTTTAAAAATACGCACACTTATACCTGAATCAAATACCAAGTTTTTTATGATTTGCGATTGTATTTGTTATTTACAGGAGGGCGTAATGAGCAGTGCATCACTTAGAAAATTTGATTCTGATATTGAGCAAGTTGATAAATCAAATTATGTTTCAACTACTCAAAATGTTGATACTTTTTTTTCAAGTAACGCCTCCCAAATTAGAAAACTAGAAAATCTCTCAGCAGCTATTCTTTTTGAAGATGAAACCATTAAAGCTAAAATTAATACCTTAATGACCCAACTTGCAGAAAGCGAAAAAAGCATCTTTGCTTTAAGTAATGAACCATTTGCTACTTTACCACTAAGCATCGCTGCTAGAAGTGACAATTCAATCCTCAGTAGTCGTGCTATAAAATGTTTACAGCAAATTATTGCACGCTATTAAAATTTCCTTAGGCACCTTTTTTACAAATGACATCTGTCCTCAAAAGCCAAAGTATTCGCACTTTGGCTTTTTTTTATCTATAAAGTTTGACGTATTAATAAATATTACCATTTTGCGATAAAATAAGTTTTTTATCGAAAAAATTGAAGCAACTATTATGTTTCTTATGAATATGGTTCAGTTAATCAACACAGTGAGGTTGTAATATGGAAAATAAAAGTTACGAAATTCAAGATACTCAATCATTAAATCAGCTAGGACTTGACTTAAAGGTCGGTGAAGTTGAGGTTGGTAAAACATATTGGATTTATGGCTGGATTACCAAATTCATAAGTGAAGAACCGAATAACCTTGTTGTGGAATTAAACTTCTCTATAAAAGCACATATTAACGTTCAAGCACCAGAAAAGGTTGAGCTCTTAAAGGGTCGTGCCTTCGAGGCTGGCATCTTTATTTGCACTATCACCTCTAACGATAATGCAATCACGGCAGACTGTCACACAGTCGTTTTCGGAAAGCGTAACAGCATGATGGTCTAATCATATAACAACCATAACAGTTTCAAGTGGGGAGGTTAAAAACCTCCCCTTTTTTTGTCCTCATTTAGTACGCTTGATTCCCCAGCTATAATTAACTAAACTCCTTAAAGGTTAAATGTAAATAGTTTAGTGAGTTATCCATGGCTGATGATATTGAGATTACAAATAATGAAAAGAAGCAATCGCTTACTTCGGCACTTGTTGATTTGGCCTTTTTTGTTGCAATTATCCTATTTATCAGGGCTGATATTTTTGAACCATTTCGAATTCCTTCAGCCTCAATGCGTCCCACCCTTATTGAAGGGGATCATATCATCGTTTCCAAGCTAAGTTATGGTATTAGAATTCCATTTATGGCGAAGTCCGCCTACCTTTTTGATACTCCCAAACGGGGGGATATTGTCGTTTTTACCCTGCCTGAAGATTCTGGCACAAATATTATAAAAAGGGTGATAGCCCTACCTGGTGAAACAGTTCAAGTTAAGGAAAAAACCGTTTTAATAAATGGCAAGCCACTTGATGAATCAGGCTATGAAGTGCAGTGGTTAGATGGAGGTGTTGCCGATTTTGGGCCATTCACAGTTCCAGAAGGGCATGTATACCTAATGGGAGATAATCGTGACCACTCCAGAGATTCTAGGTTCTGGAATAGTCCGGCCCTAGATATAAGGCTTATTAAAGGACGTGCTAAATTCATTTATTGGAATTTTCACGCCATGCACCGTATCGGTACGATCTTAAATAAGTAGCACCGAATTTACAAAAATTCTCATCTAATTTAGCGAATTACTCTGTGAAAAATATTGAAGCAATCTAGTAAGTTACGCTGATATGGTGAGGTATGAGAAGAACAACCCCGAAATATAAAAAGGTAAAAATAGGCAATTCTTCATTAAAGAACGCCAAGCGCAGTCTTATCAAAAGCAGCGACCCTATCCTAAATATGTTCGATGAAAAGGTCGAAGCTCCTGTTTCCAAGCACCATCTTCCACAAGAAGAGCTGATTAGGATTGACAACGAAAGGCGAGAACGGGGTGAAGCCCTTGCAGATCAGATCTTTGACTATGCTAACAAGCAACGTTTAACTGACCCGATTCCATATATTGATGCGATTCAAGATGCTGTCCGTGGGAAAAATTCAGAGGAAAACCAAGCAATCCTTCGTACAGCCGTCAATTACTTTCAGGAGCATTACAGAACTTGGTGTAGAGAACGCGGAAAGAGTATAAAACTTATCGACAACATTACACACCGTACTGGTAAAGACACTGAAGAATCATTCGCAAAGCTTCTGCAAGGTTTTGATGTAAAAACTTTATCGAAGGTAATCTGGGATCTAAATATCCAAAAAAAGCTTGATGAGCTGCGCATTGCAAGACGCGAGCTTTATGATTTAACGAATGATCAGGTGCGTGAGCTGCGTGAGGAATATAACACCATCCCCGCTCAAGAGATTGCAAAGCTTATACATGAAGCGCTAAACACTACCAACCTTACAGGAGAGCCAAAACCAGATACTGACGCCTTAATTTATATTTTTGAAGGTCGTAGTCCCCACGAAGTTAAGCAGATTGAATTTCAATTTAATGAAATCTATCACTATGTTCGTAGCGGCGAAGGGGAACCTCCTCTTCAAACGCAGCTAAAACAAAAGATCAATGACAATCCAAAACTTGTACAATTGATAAGTGGTTTTAGCTCTGCTGATATGGCATCAAAAGTTCATCACCTTCTTGTTCACTGCGCAGAAGCTAGTGAAGTGATTGAACCAAATTTAGAATTACATCCAGATTTTGCTGGAAACTTTAGACGTAGCTACGCCAAATCCCCTGTTATTGAAAGGGAGTTGAGGGCGAGAGAAGAAATTGATGAGTTAATTAGCTTCTTAACGCCAGCACAATTTAAGAACTTGAACCGTCAGTTAGAGATTAAATACAAAGAACATTTAACACAAAGCCTTTATAGCTGTAATTATCCTTTTAATCCAAGACGTACTGCGATAAAACTTTTTAGAGCCTTAAACAACGTTACCCCAAGACGTCTTTGTAGAAAGGAGCAGGATTATTTAACCTACTCACAGTTGCTTGAAATCAAATCCAGATTCAGTACCAGCACAAGTAATGAAATAACTGTTATCATTAATCGTTGGGCTGCAGAACAAAAAGCATCAGAATCGTATGAGATCGCAAAACGCGCTCTTTCGCCGTTGCGTTATTTAGATCCAAATCAAGTTTTCTTTGTTAAAGAGTGGTTTTATATCTGTACTGGTTTAAAACTTGATGAGTTTATACAAAACCGGTTACAGGAACTGTGTAGGAATGAAGTTCCACCTTATGTTGATCGTTTAGTAAAAGAACGTCTTACTGGCACAGCAAGACTAAGCCTTAAAGCTGATCTGTTTGACATCTTTTCAAGTGCTAAGGAACGAAAAGAAAATTATTTAAATCTTCAACCACGCAAGCTCCAACTTGCGGAAGCAAAAGAAGATGCTCTAAAGATTCAAAAGATCTTAGGAATAAATCAAGAATCAAAACGTTCTAAGGAGCTAATTGCCTTCTTAAAGACTAGAGATGCGGTTCAACTTGAAGAGTTGGAACGGGCATTTCATGATCTTTCTCCAGAAAAGTCTTTAATTGAATCAATCCAGCAAAGAATTACAGCAACTAATGCACAAACACTAGCACTCCTCTTGCTATCAAACTTTAATCCAGAACATGAAGCTGAATTAATTAACAACAACCTTGAACATCTCTTAAACCTTATCCCAGAATCACCTAAGGCGATAAATTTTACCCTTCAAACATACAAGAAAAAATACAAAAAAGATTTACTAAATGAAACCAGAGCGCACTACAAGAAACACAAATCAAAAGAACAAACTATTTTACTTGAGTCTGTCCTTTTTACACCGAATGTAACGAAACTATATAAGGGGTTGAAGTCTGGCACACAGATCACGCCCGATGATAGGAATTACTTAATCAAACAACTTTCAAGATCACCTCATCAGGTTTTAGCATTTGAAGCAGCTTACAACCGTAATTTCGCCAAGTTTTCGTATTGCCAATCAAAGAACTATGGAAGCCTTCTTCAAACTCTTCGCGTACTTGCAACAAGTGGAGCGCTAGAACGTGAATATTTTGCGCAGGCGATTCTGCTACTAGAAAATGTAGATCCTTCGATTGCAATGACGTTAAAAAATCACTTAAATGAAGAGGATTTGGGAGAGGCTACAATTAGCAAACTTCACGCGCTTCTACGAGAATTCAAAAACCACTTAATTATTTTACAAAAAGCCTTTAATGCGCTTGATGAAAAAACAACGTTGCGTGAAACAATTTACGAGCTGAAGATTCCGCTTAATGTTAAAAACAAAACTTTGCTTTTACTTGATGGCTATGATCCTGATGCTGTTGCCAAAGAAATTGCGGAAGAGGTGGAAAAGAAAACTTCACCAGAGAAACTGGGTGAAGTACTGTTTACGTTGTTAGCAGAACCAACGAAAGATGCACCAAATAAGCGAATTCCAAAATTTCAAAATTGGGTTGGTGAAATGTACCATCAGATCCGAGTTAGTTATGAAGCTTTGACGGGCAAAAAATTAATTGCAGAATTAATCAGTAAAAAAGTTCCAATGAAGGGTGCTGGAGTAAATGCCATCGCCTATAAGCTGTATGGTGATGTATCAAAAAGCGTCATTGATATTAAGAAGCTGATAGATAACAGGCTGAATCCTGCACAAAATCGTGAAGTGACAGATAGAAAGATTGCTCAAATTCTAGCAGATAATCTTCCAGAACTGAGGGAGCGTTTAATAGATATGTATGATGCCTATTTTAGTATTCCGACAAATGAACCGAGTTTGCATGCCCAAATAGAGGCAATTGACAACGAAACCGTAAGAAACATTGCTGAAAATCTTTATAAAGAAGTATATAGCTAATAACAAATTTCAATTGCTGCACTAAATGGAGTTGTTTACCTTCACGCTCTAGTTTTATGGCTATTTCCAAATTAAGTTCACGCTCCGGAGGAGCGTCTTAGGGCTAGGCGGGGTAGTGAACAACCCCGTATTCGATACAACCACACATTGCACTCCAGAGGACTGCAATAAAAAGTGGATATTCTCAGTGCAGCTTTTTGTTGCGCCCCTACGGGGCGCGGTGGTGGGTGTGCCATATACGGGCGCGCAAGCGCACCCGCCTAGCCTTAAATCGCTCCTACGGAGCGTTAAATCAACATCATACAAATACCCACTACTGTTCTTTCTCAGGATGTTAAATTGATAAAACAAAAACTCATTCACCTACCCGCCTAGCCTTAATTCGTCCCTGCGGGATACGATCCATATTACGCGACAACAATAAATGTGTGTCCCTAATTCAATTTGTTGCGCCCCTACGGGGCGCGATTGGGGGGAATGTGCCATATACGGGCGCGCAAGCGCACCCGCCTAGCCATAAATCGTCCCTGCGGGACGATCATACACGAAGCATTTTTTCGATGTTGGCAACAACAAAAAATGCGTGTCCATTTTTCTGGTCATGAATAAGATTTTGATGTTCATAATTTAACGTTCAGAGAGAAAGCAGCGAGTGGTAAGTGTCGTGTAATGATAATTTAACGCTCCGTAGGAGCGATTTAAGGCTAGGCGGGTACGCTTGCGTGCCCGTTAATGGCAACCAACCACCCCCCGCACCCCGTAGGGGTGCAATAAAACTCCAAATCATTGTATATTCACACAATGGAATTAGAACTAAACAATATCGAAATAGCAAAAAGGGCACACCTAAAAAAGGGGTTACCTCTTTTAGATTTAACCGAAAGTAATCCAACAAAATGTGGATTTATCTACCCTAGTGAAGTTTTACAAAACGCAGCCAATAGCTACCTTCAAAACAGGCTTTACTCTCCTGATTCACAAGGACTTTTACAAACTCGTGAAGCAATTGCTAACTACTATAAACTACGCTTCCCTAAACGTTCTATCGCCCCTGAACAAATCATTATTACTGCTAGCACTTCAGAGGCTTATAGATTTATTTTATCTATTCTATGCAATCCTGGCGACAACGTTCTCTCTCCTGATATTACCTATCCCCTTTTTGAATATTTTGCAGAAGACCAAAAAATCAACTTACAAACATACCGTATCCTAGAAAATAGAAACTGGGAGATCGATCCATTTTCTCTTGATGTAGCACTGGATAAAAAAACAAAAGCGCTCCTGCTTGTTTCACCACACAACCCAACTGGTAAATACCAAAAAAAACGTGATGAAAATATTGCAGCCTTAAATCTTCCATTAATTGTTGATGAAGTTTTTATGGAGTTCTGTCACAACAACTCTTTAGTTGATATTACAGAGCTTTATCCAGAACTTCCGATATTTCAACTTAACGGAATCTCAAAAATGTTTGCCCTTCCTGACTTAAAGATCGGTTGGATCGTAATGAATAAAAAAGCTGCGGAACTTTACGGTGAAAAATTAGCTTTCCTAAACGATACCTACCTAAACGCTAGTACCCTAAACCAAACTATTGTGGCAGAAGTTTTTAAGACAGGTCTGACATTTACAGAAGAGATGACAAAAAAAGTGACAGAAAACGTTAGTTATGTACGCGAGAGACTGATTAATATAGGTTTCCCTGATTTCGTTATGCCTGATGGCGGAGCATTTATTTTAGCACCACTACCTTATGATATGGATGAAGAACAGTTCGTCTTAAAGTTAATTGGAAGCGGTGTCTTTGTGCATCCAGGATATTTTTATAATGCCAACGGAAAACATATTATGATTTCATGTCTTTTATCAAAAGAACTTCTTAAACTTGGATTGGATACTATAGAAGTTGTAAGAAGGGAGCGGTTCTAGTCGCATTTTCAAAAACCGTTGCAGCGAGATCTCGAAAATAGTCGCGGCTAGACGTCACCTCCTTTTTCGGCCTATTCTTGCTCGGATTCGGGCTTCTCCTGTGCTGCCGCTTCGGCAGCCGATGCTTCACTCAACCACCCATACGGGTAGATGACTGTGTCATCCGGAGATTTAGGCGCAAGACCAAGCTCCTCTGGGGTGATGGCTTCGTTCACCACCCCCCAGCCGTAAAACTGGGGTTTCTTGTCACTCATCGCTAGCCTCGCCCCAGTACCAAGCTTCGCAAATATCGTCGATTCCTTCGCTGTTACGAAGGATTTCGATCAAGATCGAAACAACGGCCGTCTCATCTTTCCAGCCATCGTTTTCGAAAAGAGCGACGAGCTTATGGTACGCCGACGAAAGGGCATGTGTAATGTGGTACACCAAATTTTCGTCGTCCTCAACTTTACCCCCGTCCAAAAGGACGTCATAAACCAAATTGTCCAGGAGAAAGAAGGTGAGGCGGTACGCACTCCTCGGGAGCGCGGGGACTGCTCGCATGGCAGTCTCGAGGGAAAAATAGAGTGGAATAACTCCACGATCTCCGTCGCGATCCAGTTCGCGAACGCGACTTTCGATCCACTTAAGCGTCCTCTTCATAAAATATTCCTTTCGAAAAAAAAGAAGACTCTTTCTACCTACCAGCTTAAAAAACGCCTCGATCAAAATAGATCAATATTCAAGCTTCGGGCAGATCTCTAAACCAACAATCGGCTTAGAGATCCACCGAAGCTATTAACCTTTTGCGCAACTAGAACTTCTACCCAAAATTAGATTTTCGATAGATTTTAACGCTATTAACCTTAGTACTCAAGTTTTGCTAAACGGAACCTAACCGATGTCTGGTAGCTTACCAACTGACCTTAAGTCGGCATAAGAAGATGAAAACACAAAGGATTTTTGTCTAAGCTCCGTCTTAAGAATCCTGCACTTTGTAGCTACAGCAATTCATTCGCAAGATTTGCCAGCTCGGATCTCTCACCTTTTTCAAGAGTTACATGCGCAAATAGGCGATTTCCTTGAAGTTTATCAATCAAGAATGAAAGTCCATTACTTTGAGCATCCAAGTACGGGGTATCGATCTGTTTTATATCACCCGTAAAGATAAGCTTAGTATTTTCTCCAGCCCTCGTAATAATGGTTCTAACCTCGTGCGGTGAAAGATTTTGAGCTTCGTCTATAATGAAAATCAAATTCGATAAACTACGCCCACGAATATAGGCAAGTGGTGCGATACAAATCTTCTCATTCTCCACTAACTCATTAATCTTATGAAGCTCCCTATCATTTTCTGCATATTGGCTCTTAATAAATTTTAAGTTATCCCAAAGCGGCTCCATATAAGGATTTAACTTTGAGTTAATATCACCAGGAAGATAACCAACATCCTTATTACTTAACGGAACAATCGGTCTTGCAATAAAGATCTGCTTAAAATTACTGCGTTGCTCCAAAGCACACGCTAGCGCCAAGAGAGTTTTACCAGTACCTGCCATGCCTTGTAGTGTTACAAGTTTAATTGAAGGTCTAAGCAGTGCATCCATCGCAAAGATCTGTTCAGAGTTACGCGCCTCTATCTTACTTGCAGGACGTTTCTTGATGCGCTCAACTATGCGTTCAGCTGCATTATAAAAACCAAGCGCTGATTTCTTACCGTTTCTTAAAACAAGGTAATGATTCTCTATACGAGATTGTTCTGGAATAACATCAATATCGATAAAACCCTGTTCGTAGAGCATATCAATCAGATCAAGCGGAAAATCATCAATAACTGATCTTCCACTATATAACAAATTAATATCTTGAATCTTACCAACTTCATAATCTTCAGCGCATAGATTTAGCGCTTTAGCTTTTAAGCGTAACGCTATATCTTTACTAACCAAAATAACTTTTTTATCCGGCTCTTCTGCCTGCAGTGCCAAGGCAGCATTAATAATTCTATGGTCTGGTTTATTACCTTCAAAGAAGTGATCCGCATCTGCTTGGTTTGGAAGTTTTACCTTATGTAGAATCTTAAAATTACCGCGTCCCTTACCGTGAATCGGCACCCACTCCTGCAACATATGCTCTTCTGAAATTTTATCAATAAATCTGATAAATTCACGAGCACTGAAATTCTTCATATCGTTACCTTTCTTGAAGTTATCTAACTCCTCCAAGACAGTTAACGGTATCGCCACATCGCTATCAGCAAAGTGCTTAATAGCTTCATGGTCATAAATAATTACAGAGGTATCGAGAACGAAAATTTTTTTCTTTTTTTCTTCCATATATCTATTATGGATCAAAGATAAAATAGGCGTAAACTGGATTTTTTATTCTGGAACTCAAAGGCAAAAATTACCAAATATTCTTTAAGAATATTTCGTAGTTTCAGATATTTGGTTCCGAGCTTAAAAAATTTTATTTTTTCTTTGGATCAAAATTTGCTAGTACAGGGATTAGGTAGCACAGGGAACTTTAAGAGGGGTGTTAAAAGGTTTTATAAAGATGCAGTCACTAAGCAGATATTCAGTAAGTTCTTATAGTCGACCTAATTTAAGAGGATACTCAAATTATAAGTATAATTCTAACTATGATCTAAAAAACAGCGATCTAAAAAATACCATCATATTACTGATTATATTAGCCAGCCTATTTTTAACATTTGTGTTTTACAATCCTTATATAAACACAATTAATTAGAAATCTTTTCAACGCTGAAGTTTTATTTATATAATCCAAATTAATGAAGATAAAAAAAGCACAAACTCCAGCACAAAGAACCGCTCAACAACCAGCGATGTCTGCACTTGATTATTACAGTCTAAGCCCATCTGGAAAATTTCTTGTTGTTACAAAGGCAATTCTAAAAATTATCTATCAAAAAATAAGACACCCATATCTTACCTATCAGTTAAGGAAAGCTGAAATTGAAAAAAACAAGAAAGAGCCTTCTATTAGAAGTAAACTTGCCGTTTTACTGTTTTGTATTTTTACAGGTTTTCTTGGTGGACATCGCTTTTACGCTCGACGTTACTTTTCAGCAATACTTTACTTTTTCACTATTGGATTTCTCTTCATTGGAGTTATTTTTGACCTCGTTCTTATCCTAAAGAACAAATTTAAGGACGGTCACGGAAGATCTATCATCAAGTGGCGTGTTAAAGGTGATGTCCTTGCACTTCTAATCGCTTTCTTTTCAATTGTGATAATGTCATTAGAGTTACCGCGTGCTCTCGCCACAGTTACCTTCTACAGCTGCAAAGCTGGCGAATACGTTAACCTCATAGAGAAAGGTTATTGTAACGAATACATGATTTTTGATGCTTTTACCTCAAGAAACTCGGGACAGCTTACAAACGAGCTAGCCCCTATTGTTCGCTCAGATAAGAAAAAAGAAACTGAGAAATAGTTGGAATCTCCTCTCCCCCTCTTGACATCTTGAAGTACAAAGGTAAAATTACTTTTATTGTGTTCCTCGATAGCTCAGTCGGTAGAGCAGGTGGCTGTTAACCACCGTGTCGCTGGTTCGAGTCCGGCTCGAGGAGCCATTTTTTTATCTACAGTTCCCATCCGTCTTTAATGAAGTTCAGAACGCAAATATTTGAAAATATTGATAAAAATATAAGTACTAACGACGAACTGTACGTTTCAGAAGAGAATCTACACCATCTACGGGACGTTCTGCGGGTAAGAGACGGGGAGTTGATTCAGGTCGTAATTAACCAATCCCAGATTGCTGAAGCTGAGATTATAACCGAAAAGAAAGCCATTAAAGCTAGAATAGTAAAAATTGAAGCAGTTGAGGAAGTTCCATTTCCAATTAGAAGCCTCTGTTTTGCTTTCTGTAAGTCTGCACAGAATGAACTAGTAGTAGAGAAGGCCACAGAGCTTGGGATAAAAAACATCATTTTTTGGCGTTCTGATCATCTTGGGATAAAGCTAAAGGAACCTGTCGACAAAGTTAGTAGACTTGAGAGGATAGCCGAAGCAGCAGCCAGACAATCCAAACAGAAAACACTACCCAAAATCGTCTTTAAGGATGACCTGCGAAAAACTTTAGAATACCTAAAAGAGACCTTCCCTCAGGATGATACGATCGTTTTTGCATCCCTTAGAGATGGGACAAAAACCATCAAAGAGCTTGCCCCTGCTATTAAAAATGCCCACATCTTTATCGGACCAGAGGGTGGTTTTTCGGAAAAGGAAGAACACGAGCTTGCAAAATTTGGCGTGGCTCTCACACTTGGAAATTCAGTACTAAAAGCTGAAACTGCCGCAATAGTTGCGATTGCACAGGTGATGGCAGTTGGGCACACAGAGTAATATTTTTTCTTAGAATCAAAAACAGGCAAACCAACGACTAGGAAACGTTATTCAGATGTTTTTTGATGTAGGTTTAAAGTGCAGTTTTTTTCTAAATTTAATTCCATTTGTCTTCTTGTTTCCTTAAGTGTGGTTTTTCCTTTAACTGTTAGCGCTGAGACGGAAACAAAGACACAAGCAAATTGCGATACAACAATTGAAAGCTTAAGTCAGACATCAGAGCCGAGCAAATTTGATCTATTAAACATCATAAAGAAATCTATACCTCCTAAAAGTGATGAGGTTGCTCCTGCTAATTTTGATATAAAGGGATTAGAAACGTTATTTGGTAAAGACTTAAATAAAACTGAAATAGAACAGCCAGATTACTTTTTTGCTAATACAAATGTTACAAAAGATTATTTAAATGATGGCATTGAATACGATGAATTCATGGCGTATCAAAAGGCTGTACAAAGTAATATTGTAAAGACGCTTATACGAAGAGAAAAAGAGGAAAGCTTAGCAAAACATATAAACAATTTAAGTTCAAAAAAAGAAAGGAGAGATGCCATTATACATCAATTTGGAACTCCAAATAGCGAAATAGGAGTGTCTCCTAATAGAGAACTTGCTGCTATCACCGCGATAAACTCAGGTAATGAAAAACTAGCCCAGCAATACTTAAAAGCGCAACTTGATTGGCAAGGGAAGATTAATAATTGGTTCAGGGTAAGTAATGTTGATCTGAATAAACCAATTATTATACAAGAACTTAACGATAAAAAAATGAAAACGATTTACGTTAATAGACTTCCGAAAACACCGAAGGATGCTAGCAAGATACTTCAAATAGAAAGAAACAACTCTCAAAATCCTGATTTACACATAATAATGATACAACGTCCCAAAATATTTCGACTTAGACATCATCAGAAAAAAAAAATCTATACAAAAATGCTCATCAATAAAGTAATTAAAGCAAACAGAGCTATGATGTTCCCTTTCTAAATCATTGGCGAAATTAAAGCGCAATTCTTCCTGCAAATGCGCGGGAGAGGGTTACATCATCTAAATATTCTAGCTCTCCGCCTTTAGGAACTCCTTGAGCAGGACGTGAAGTGGAAATTCCGATTTCGTGTAAAAGCTTTGCAATGTAAAGCGCTGTAGCGTCACCTTCAACGGTTGATGATGTTGCGATAATAACTTCTTTAATATTGCCAGACTTACAACGATCGATTAATTCAGCAAGGCGCATTGAATCAACACCTTGACCTTTTAGTGGGGCCCAAAGACCGTGTAGGACGTGGTAGTAACCTTTATATTCACCAGTTTTTTCAACGGATACGAGATCTACTGGTTTTTCAACAACACACAGCAAACTACTGTCGCGTGTTTTATCAAGGCAGATGGGGCACTCCTCACCTTCGCATAAGAAGAAGCAATTTTTACAAAGATGAATGTTTGATGCAGCTTTTAACAACACGTCTGCCATCTCGGTTGCAAGTTTTTGATCTTGTGCAACAAGATGATATGCAAGCCTCATCGCCGACTTTTCTCCTATAGTCGGAAGGCGACTTAACTTATTTACTAAATCTAACATCGGTTTTGGAAAAAGCTGCATTATATTCCTTACAACAATTTATGGCACCCCTACGGGGTGCTGGTGGGTGGGAATCTCACATATAATGGGGTATCCTGCGTTCCGCAGCGAAGCTGCGTCACTTGTCTACCCCATCCTAGCGCCGCTCCCTTACGGTCGCTTTGGAATATCCCTACGGGATATTTTATAACCAACCTCACTCTCTGATGCCATCCTAGCGCCTCGCTTACGGTCGCTTTCGAATATCCCTACGGGATATTTTATAACCAACCTCACTCTCTGATGCCATCCTGGTGCCGCTCCCTTTGGTCGCTTTGGAATATCCCTACGGGATATTTTATAACCAACCTCACTCTCTGATGCCATCCT
>JAEEGL010247440.1_pt1 | contig 27360 bp, 22 predicted proteins | sample 9134231 | NCBI WGS metagenome assembly JAEEGL01 (sample SAMN16246548, study PRJNA631951) | gut metagenome | biome: gut microbiome; feature: rumen; material: fiber-attached | host: Bos | place: Iran: Karaj | collected 2018-10
ACAGGGGAGATGGGTACAGGGGACGATGGATACAGGGGACGGTTCTCTGTGTTCATTGAACTGCATGAACACAGAGAACCGTCCCCTGTATCCATCGTCCCCTGTATCCACGTCCCCACTGTGTCAATTACTACAGTCGCCAGTATATGTAATCTTTCTTTGCTTCATACTCGCTGCGCGATAAGATGCCCTTAAGGTCCATAAGCACTTTCTTCTTATTGGCGGCGTTGAAGAAGGAATCTATTTTGACCGGGTCCAGTTTATTGAACTCATTGTGGGCAACGGCTATTATCACCGCATCCATGTCCTTTACTTCATCCATGCTGCCAAAGCTTATCCCGTAGAGGCGCTTTGCTTCGGAGGCATCCGCTGCGGGATCCACCACCAGCGGAGTGATGCCGTATTCGCCCAGCTCGTTGACTATATCGATCACTTTGGTATTCCTGGTATCGGGGCAGTTCTCCTTAAAGGTAAAGCCCAGTATCGCCACACGCGCATTCTTTACGGCTATGTCTGCCTTTATCAGATCCTTTACCAGGCTCTCTGCCACGTAACGGCCCATGTCATCGTTTATCCTGCGGCCGGAAAGGATTATCTGCGAATGATACCCCAGCTCCTCGGCCTTGTATGTAAGGTAATAGGGATCCACGCCTATGCAGTGGCCGCCCACCAGTCCCGGATAGAATTTAAGGAAATTCCATTTGGTCCCGGCAGCCTCCAGTACTGCGCGGGTATCTATGCCCATGCGGTGGAATATCATGGACAGCTCGTTCATGAAAGCTATATTGATATCCCTCTGGCTGTTCTCTATAACCTTTGCGGCCTCGGCCACCTTTATCGATTCGGCACGGTATACCCCGGCCTCCACGACCAGCTCGTATACCTTAGCCACGGTATCCAATGTCTCTTCATCCATGCCGGATACTATCTTTGTTATGGTCTCCAGACGGTGTACCTTATCCCCGGGATTGATGCGTTCCGGCGAATAGCCTATCTTAAAATCAACACCGCACTTAAGTCCGGATTCCTTCTCAAGGATAGGGACGCATATATCCTCCGTAACGCCCGGATATACAGTGGATTCGAATACTACCACACTGCCTTTGGTCAGGTTCCTGCCCAGTATGCGGCTGGCTCCTTCTACCGGCGTAAGGTCCGGTGTATGATCGTCATTTACCGGAGTGGGCACGGCCACTATATGGAAGCGCGCTTCTTTCAGACGCTCCTCATCCGCGGTAAAGTCCACCGTAGTGTTCTTTATCACCTCATCGCCCACCTCTTTGGTGGGATCGCTCCCGCCCTTATAAAGTGCGATCTTTTCGGCATTTAAGTCAAAACCTATTACTTTGATCTTTTTTGCAAAAGCCACGGCAATGGGCATACCCACATAGCCAAGGCCTACCAGTGAGAGTTTTTCCTCACCGCTTAAGAGCTTTTCGTATAAAGTCATTTTTCTTCTCCTGTACCGATCGCTTCAATCCGGCGGTCAGCTAAAAAAATTATATCTGATGATACAGTAGATAGCCCTGATAGCATCTTTCCAGCCTATCTTCTTTCCCTGTTCAAAAGTACGGGGATGGTAAGAGATGGGGATCTCGTAGATCCTGCATTTTTTCTTTGCTATCTTTGCAGTAACCTCCGGCTCAAAACCAAAGCGGTTCTCCTTAAGCTTTATGGACTGTATCACTTCACGCTTAAACATCTTGTAGCAGGTCTCCATATCCGTAAGTGACAGATCCGAGCAGATATTGGAAACCATGGTAAGAAACTTGTTTCCGAACTCGTGATAAAAGCCGTCCACACGGAATTTGTTCCCGCGCAGGTATCTGGAACCGTATACCACATCGGCATCGGCATTCCCGTTGATAAAGGGCTCGATCAGCTTGTTGAACTCGTTGGGATCGTATTCCAGATCCGCATCCTGCACAATCACCAGATCCCCTGTTGCGGCCTGAAAGCCGTGACGCAGCGCGGCGCCCTTGCCGCAGTTACGCTTATGGAAAAGCAGGATATCTATCTTATCCTTAAGCTTATCTTTAAGAAGCTCCCTTGTCCCGTCGGTCGAACCGTCATCCACTACCACTATCTCGGTCTTAAGGCCGCAGGAGCGCACCTTATCAAGTACAGTCTCAAGCGTATCCACTTCGTTGTAGCAGGGGATTATCACCGAGAGCACCAGACTGTCTTTAGTCAGACTCATTTTCCCTCTCCTTTTTATAGATCTCTTTTATCACATACTGCGGTGAATTATTAAGGCTTATATATATACGGCCAACATATTCTCCCAGCAGTCCCAGCATTATCATGATCATCCCGCCGAAGAATACGAGTATCGCCGCAAGAGAAGCAAAACCCTGTACGCGGTCGGGCAGTATGAAGTGCTGGATTATTATCACTATCCCGTACACGAAGCCGGCAATAGCTGCAATGATGCCTATTACCGTAGCTATGCGCAGCGGCTTTACGGAAAAGGAAGTGAAGCCGTTCATCCAAAGATCCAGCAGCTTCTTTAAGGTGTATCCCGAACTTCCTATCTCACGCGCGCGGTGATCCACATCAACATTGACTATGTTGTTGGTAGAGCGCAGCACCAGGCCTATCACATAAGGATAGCTGTTTTCGTAGCGTATCATGTCGTTTACGATATAACGCTTAGCCGCAAAATAGCTCGAAACCTGCAGGGTCTTAGGCTTGCCCAGCATAAAACGCGCCATCATCTCGTTAACATGGGATCCGAAATTCCTGAAAGCAGAATGCTTTTTATGATCGTATTTTGCATATGCCACATCAGCTCCGTTATCGAGAGCCGTAAGCAGGCGGTCCACCTGATCTGCCGGAGTCTGTCCGTCATCGTCAAGGCAAACCACATAATCGCCCTTTGTCTGGCGCAGTCCCGCCATCAATGCGGAATGCTGGCCGAAATTCCTGGCAAAATCAATGACTGTTACATTGCTGTTCTTCTCAGCTATGCCTTTGATCACCGAAATGGTATCGTCCGGCGAGCAGTCGTTTACCAATACCAGTTCCCAGCTGTATTCCTTAAGGGTATCCATTTTTCTTTTGATCTCTTCGACTACCGCCTCTATCGTCTGCTGCGAACGGTAGCAGGGGATCACAAAACTAAGCAGCTTCATCAGAACTTAAGCTCCATATGATATATCTTTTCTTCCCGGCCTTCATAGTCCCTGATCTGTGTAAGCTCCGGTATTATCTTAAAACCTCTTAGCGTGTACATCCTGTAAGCCACCTCATTACCTGCTATAACGCGGAGGCTCACGCTCTTAAGCCCCATATCCTCACGGGCATGCTTAAGGCTCAGATCCAGTACCTCGGGCCCGTAGCCCTTACCCACTGCATCCGGCTCACCTATAAAGATCCCGAATTCCGCCGTGGCCTTCTCTCTGTCTATATGATGAAAATACTGGCTGCCTATGGCACGTCCGCCGTCTTTTACCACGATGATATACTGCTCGACCAGACCCTTTTCCACCTTTTCGCTAAGCCACTGTCTGTGGACGTCTTCCGTTAAGGGCGTGCGTATTATAAAATGCTCCATCACATGCGGAGCATTGCGCCAACGGCAGACATCCGCGGTATCATCCGCGGTTATGGGGCGTAAATATAACCTGTTGCTTTCCAGTCTTTTTATCATTCCACAATATATACCACAAGGTCCCCGGGCAGTTCTTCGACCGCCTTAAGGCCCCTGCCGTATCTTTCTCTGAGATATGAATCCATAACGTCACTCTCAAGACCGTCCCCCTTACGGAAGACCATCTTAAACCCGCCCTTTCTAAACAGATCGAACCTGTCTTCATAGCCGAAGGCTTTAAGCTTCTTATCTTCAAGAGGGCTTAGATACTGCCAGCCTCCCATGATGATACCGTTACCCACCCTGTCTGTTTCATAAACATAAGCGGTATGATATACGGTGGCATAAGTCTCCGCCACAAAGAGGGTAGTGGCGCAGGAATCCATATAAGAGTATAACACATCATCCTCATTATTTACAGTTATTTGTTCATCATAGACATCCTTAAGGCCGGCTGTCACATTAAAGGCCTGCGACACCACAAAAGTAAGTATCGCCCCTTCTATGGCGTAGTATACCTGCCTCCATTCCTGCGTATAACGCAGCACCATGCCGCCCAGCATAAAGCACTGCGCCATGATAAGCGATACGATCACCCGCTCCGGGGTGCGTCCTCTCCATATCAGATATCCGTGCAGGGCAATATGCAGGATAAAGCAGCCTACAGAAAACAACACTCCCCAGCCTTTGCCCCGAATGAGCGAGTTAGAAAGCGCCAGCGCGTACATGAGCACCACCCCCATGGCGTAGACCAGCTCTTTTCCATCGCTTGTAAGATAGAATCGTCCCAGCGAACGCAGCACATCCTTAAAGCGTTCCATCCCGCTAAGCTGCCTGCCCTCCTCACGGTAATCGGCCATGGCCGCAAGCGTGGCTGTATCAGCGCCTTCGACCGGCAGCAGATCGTACTCGCGGTAGAAGGGGTAATCCTCATCACTCACACCAGCCTGCTTATAATGCCTGCGGGCCTCGATACTCTCCCACACACCGGTATAATCATAAAGCTGTGTTCTGGCGTCATTTAACTTAAGGTATTCGCGCCAGCTGCCGCCGGCATATGCTATTGTATTGATGATAAACATTACGGCGAAAGCCGCGATAAAAATGATCAGCGGCTTTTTTAAGGCCGCGCGTCCTTTCTTATCTTCGATGAAAGCCAGCAATATCACCGCTGCCGCAAAGGGGAGCAGCATCAAAAACACCTGCTGCCTTACCTGCTGGCATATAAGCAGCAGCACGACACCTCCGGTCATATCTTCATCCATCATAAGCCACAGCCCGCCGGCTGCAAATACTGCGGCGACCAGCGTATAATGCGGCATGATATACATGGGATACATAAACCACAGATAAAGCCCGGATAACATACAGAGTATAAAGATCTTTATCAGATAAGCTTTGTCGCTCTTCATGACCCTTAAGCTGATGATCAGAAAAACAGCTGCCGGAGCAGCGCATAAAAACAGACCGTACCAGGGCACGATGGGAATTACCGTATAAAGCAATGCCAGGATCCCCGAAAGCACAGCCCCCATATACACGGTATGCAGATCGGGGCTGCCGCTGTAAGCTCCGGAAAGTATGTCCCTTATCTGGATATCGTCGTTAAGGGCGTATACCGGGGTCTTTAAAAAAAGAGGGATCAAAAAGAATATGATGGTGAGCAGCACCGGCAAACCTGTACTTAACAGCAGCTTTTTCCGGGAAGCCTTATCCCCGTCTTCTGCGGTTGATACGCTCTCTGTAAGTTCCTGTCCTTCATCCTCTGCCGGAGTCTGCTCTATCTGCTCTCTTTCCTCATCCTTACTCATATCTTATGCGTAAAACTCCTTTACGCTGTCGATTATATACAGATTCTCTTCTTCCGTAAGTCCGTAGTACATCGGCAGGCGCAGCAGCCTGTCGCTTTCCTTTGTCGTGTATTTATCCTCGCCGGCAAAACGTCCGTACTTCTTACCCGCAGGCGAAGAATGAAGCGGTACATAATGGGATACCGCCAGTATGCCTTTTCCGGCCAGATGATCCTTTAGAGCTGTCCTCTCTTTCAAATCCGCAGTCTTTACATAGAACATGTGCGCATTGTGCACGCAGCCTTCGGGCACAAGCGGAAGTTCCAGCTTCCCCTGATCTGCCAGAGCCTTAAACTCCTTATAATATGTGTTCCAGATCTTTAATCTGGCATTGTTTATCTCATCCGCCATCTCAAGCTGTGCGTAAAGATAAGCGGCATTCATGTCGCTGGGAAGGTAGGAAGAGCCCGCTTCCTGCCAGGTGTACTTATCAACCTGTCCGCGGAAGAAACGGCTGCGGTCCGTTCCCTTCTCCCTTACTATCTCTGCCATATCCGCATAGGTATCATCGCGCAGCAGCAGCGCCCCGCCTTCTCCCATGCTGTAATTCTTGGTCTCATGAAACGAATAGCAGCCCATGTCGCCTATGCTGCCAAGCGCCTTTCCCTTGTAGTAAGCCATCACGCCCTGCGCTGCATCCTCCACTACATAAAGGGAATGCCTTTTTGCTATATCCATTATTGTATCCATCTCACAGGCTACGCCCGCATAATGGACGGGAACGATGGCCCTGGTCTTTTCGGTGATGGCTGCCTCTATCAGCTTTTCATCTATGTTCATGGTATCGGGTCTTATATCCACGAATACCGCCTTTGCGCCTCTTAAAACAAATGCATCCGCCGTAGATACAAAGGTATAGGAAGGCATGATCACCTCATCGCCTTCTTTGATATCAAGAAGCAGTGCAGCCATTTCCGTGGCATGTGTGCAGGAAGTGGTGAGCAGGGCCCTTTTAACTCCGGTGCGCTCCTCTATCCAGGCGTTGCACTTCTTTGTATATGCGCCGTCGCCGCAGATCTTTTCCGCTGCGATGCACTCCTTTATATAATCCAGTTCTTTGCCCGTATGTGGCGGTACGTTAAAATTGATCTTCATCATCATTTCCTTTCGTATATCGCAAAACCTTTTTGGTCATATATCTTTTCATATCCGTTATTATATAGGAATGCGGATAAATATGAAAGCTTTTTATCCTCCGCTGCTTCGCTGCGCATGCTGCTTTCGGCTTCCTGTGTCAGCACACAGACGGGATATCCCTTTATCTGCGCCAGTTCTTCCTTATACTGCTCTGCGGGATAACTCTCAAGATCCGGCCAGGCTGTGGAAACCGCGGGCGGCAAGCCCATTATATAATTAAGCCCGGGTATATCCCCGTAAGTTAGCATGGGCTCTCCTTTGGGATATGTTATAGCTATCATATCACATACATTTTTTATCGATATGAACCTCTCATAGGAAGTACACATCCCCTGCAGCATAACGGGGCCTTCCCTGCCTATCCTGCATTCACGCCAGGTCCCGTCCGTGCCGTCCTTAAATGCAAAATTAACATGGAAGAGCGCACTCTGCACCAGCAAAAGCAGTGTCAGCGAAACTCCCATAAAAAGCAGCGGATAATGCCAGCATCTTTCCCTGCTGCGCAGCCGGATGATCCCCGCGAAGAGATGCACTCCCACAGGCATCAGCAGATACATACAGTTAATGCAGGAATAAAGATGATTATTGCTGCCAAGAGGGGTGATGAGCTGGCTTATCAGCGCCAGGAGAGCCAGGCCCTTTTCCTCTGCGGCAAACTTCTTATCGATCAGCACCCATACATCAAGGACCATCAGAAATATCAGCATCACCACGGATATGCGGAAGATCGCACCCACATTATGGTATTTAAAGTCGTACACTCCGTTACGGAAATAATAGAAGAATATCAGGCCTATCCCTCCGCTGTATACAAACTGCGCGGCAGCCTTCATCTTTGGCTTTATCAGCTTAAACATTATGCTTCCCGCTATCACGCCGCATACAGGTATCAGGGCATAGATCAGATTTCCCAGATAATTATCCGCTGCGGAAAGCAGCATATCCTTAAGCGTATATCCGCCGTCCCCGCTGCTGCCGTGAAGAAGAGCCGCTATCCAGGCACTCATTCGCATTATGCCTTCCGTTCCGCCGCTTATAAACATCAGCAGAAATACCACTGTCGCTCCCGCGATATAGCCGCCCACACAGCAGATGATATCCGCCGTCAGCCTCTTAGCCTGTTTATCCCGCAGGTCTTCCCATATCACATATATTATCAGGGCACAATGGGTAAGATTTGATATCCTCACCCCCAGCCCAAGGCCCAGCACCAGTCCGGCCAGAGCCATAAAACGTCTGTCCTTTTTGCCCATCGCATAGAAAAGGATCAGCGCTCCGGCGGTGACCTCCAGATAACTTAAATGCTGATATAATATTACGGAAGGGCTCCAGTTAAGTCCCAGCGTGATGAGCAGTGCCGGAAACAGGATATACGGATGTATGCGGTCCTTAAGAAAGAAATAAACCATTATGGCAGTTCCTGCCGGAACAAGGCTGCAGAGGAGTTTTAAGCCTATAAGCCTGCCGCCGCATATCAGATAAAAGCCCCGTCCCAGAAGATTTGCAAGAAATGTTGCAAAATGCCAGCTGCTTAGATCGCTGTCAAAGAAAGCATAATTGCAGGCGCTGTACATGGTATCCGAAAGGTCGGCCCCCTGTCCTGCACCCACCGTTGCAAATAAAAAAAGCAGCAGGGGAAAAACGACCATACTGACAGTCCCGTTTACTCCTGTAGCTTTCCTTTCCTTACTCAAGATAAATAAAACTCCTTATACCAGCGCGCAAATTCTCTGAGACCGGTCCTGATATCCGTAGACGGCCTGTAGCCGAAATCACGCTCTAAAGCAGAGGTATCCGCATAGGTCACAGCCACATCACCCGGCTGCATGGGAAGAAGCTCCTGATGGGCCTTTATGTCAAAATCAGCTTCCAGCACTCCGGCCGACTTAAGCTCCTGAGCCAGGATGTCTATGAACTCCATCAGATCCACCGGCCTGGAATTGCCTATATTGTAGATAGAATAAGGAGCAAGGGGCAGTCCGTCCTCTCCCTTCTTCTTTTCCGGGGCGCCCTGCATCACCCTGATGATGCCCTCCACCACGTCGTCAACATAGGTAAAATCCCTGCGGCAGTTGCCATGATTGAATATCTTTATCTTTTCGCCCCGGCGCAGCTTATCGGTAAAACCGAAGTACGCCATATCCGGCCGCCCTGCGGGGCCGTATACGGTAAAGAAACGCAGCGCCGTGGAAGGTATCTCATATAATTTGCTGTAGGCATGGGCCAGCAGCTCATCACTCTTTTTGGTAGCCGCATACAAAGACACCGGATGTTCCGTGGGTGCATCCACCCTGTAGGGTATATCCGTGGAATCCCCGTATATCGAGGAGGAAGATGCATACACAAGATGCTCGGTATCAGCGTGGCGGCAGGCCTCCAGTATACGGTAAAAGCCCATGACATTGGCTTCCATATAGGCATCGGGATTGACTATGGAATAACGCACCCCCGCCTGGGCAGCCAGGTTTACCACCACTCTTATATCATTCTTTTCAAAAAGCTCCTTAATGAAAGCCTCATCCGCTATGCTCTTTTTGTAAAAGATCCAGCTGCTGCCGGAGGTCTTTGCGGCTTCCTCTATCTGTTTCAGACGATATTGCTTTATGGCCACGTCATAATAGTCGTTTACGTTATCAACGCCTATTATGGTCATATTCTTATGCCCGGTGCTCTTTAAGAGCGAAAGGACCAGATTGGCGCCGATAAAGCCGGCAGAACCGGTGATGAGTATGCACTTATCAGACAGGCTTATCTGCTTCATTCTGCCTTTTCCTTCTTTTTAGCCTTATCCGGATCCTTAAAGATCCAGAGCTTGCTTAAGATATAGTTGACCACGATAACTACGATGCTGGCTATGAGTATCTTTACCAGCTTATCATTCCATTTGAGCAGTGTAACGCCCACAAACATGATAAGCTCTTCGAGTCCGAAGGAGAAAAGTCTTGCAGCCACAAATTCCAGGAATTCCTTCATAATGGGCTTAAAGCCTTTCTTCTCGCTGTGGAATACGAATATCCTGTTTATAACATATGCAAATACCACCGTTATGGTCCAGCTCACAGCGTTTCCGACCAGCGTACGCGGTGTCTCTTCCAGGAAGGAAAAAACAATATCCGCAAATATTATGTATGTTACCCAGCTTACCACCGTAGCGATAAAACCGGCTATCAGATAATCCCATACTTCCTTCTTTGCATAATAGATGCCCAGTGCCCAGTCACACAGATCCTCAAATACCTTAAAGATGATCTGGCGCACTGCATCGATAATGCAGCCGGCTATGAAGATCACCAGCACCGTGGCCAGAAGATGCACCGGACGCATTGCATGCCTGGGTGCAAATACATTAAACCATATGGGCCATTCGTTCTCGAGATACAGATGTGCATGTATAAGATACACGCCGAAAGTGCAGGAAGCTATCTTCGTGATGACTGCTGCCGCCTTGCCTTTTACCGGCTTCATGTTAACAAATACCATGAACAGACCAATGCTTGAAAGCAGTACCAGAAGATGGTTGTAATCATCCACCAAAAGTGCGGCATTGCCGAAATGAGCTCCGGCGATCAGGCCGTTCTCCAGCGCATACATGAACAGTATATACGGTACTATCAGCAAAGACGAAACAACGTAGAGCAGCGCCGATCCTGATTTCTTTTTGCAGAAAGGCAGGCCGTATAAGCGTATGTAAGCAGCCAGTACGTACAGGGTCAGGAACCACTGTATGCCGCAGCCGTGGTCCTCGAGTCCCATCATATGCATGGGGAAGATGCTCTTGAACGCACAGGTAAATACCAGAAGGCATATCAGTATAAATCCGTGCTGCAGCTTGTTAAGCGCTTTAAAGCCGCGCCCTAAGAAAGGAGCTATCAGCATGAGTATCATATACGCGCTGGCAAACCAGTAATGACCGTTGCTCACCGGGAATAACAGATACTGGATCTCAAAGAGGTTCATATGCTCGTTAAGATCCTCTATGCCTGTTGCAAGACAGATCGCACCTATCAGCACGCTGTAGAAGAATATCTCGCACCAGAGTTTAATGAACTTGCGAAGCGAAAAGCGGCTGTCCACGGAATAGTAGCCGCTGATCATAACATATACGTTAACGGAAGCGAAACACAGCGCCTCCACTGCCCAGAATGCTATATTTGCCGGGGTCTTGTCCGTAGAAAGAGGATTTAACAAAAAGCCGTTGCCCAGATAATGCATGGTGATTATCATGAGCATGGCTATTATGCGAAGTATCTCGAAACGCCCGTCCCTTTCTTTTGCAGGGGCCGGTTTAAGCTTATACTCCGGCACGTCCACGGGCACAAGCTTTTTATACTTATCCTTAAACTTAAGCTTAAGGGCATTAAGCATCTCGGCCTCTATGCCCTGTCCGCGGAATTCTTCGGATACGCTTAACGACACCAGCCCAGTGCCCTCTTCATCCTCGGAAGGGATGATACGGGCCTCGCCCAGTGCCATAAAGAAATCCATATAGACCAGTTTATCGGTCTCTTCATCTGCGAGCAGTGCCTCAAACCAGGCCCTGTCGTTTTCAGGATCGTCCTTTTCCAGACCGAAGGATGAGCGTCTTAACTCCTTATCCTTCATCCAGTTTAAATATCTGCCCCGGTCCGTAGGAAGGGTTTTTCTCAGATAATGATGGTTCATCGCACTCCCCCGTTATACGGTCTTAAGCAGTTCTTTTATCTGATCCACGCTGAGCCATTCGGTATTATTGCCGGAACTGTAGGAAAAGCCGTCGGGCACTTTCTTTCCGCTGGGTCTGACAGCTCTCTTGTCACTCCATACCATCTGGGGATAAACGATAAAGTGCTTCTCATACTCATAGGTGGTCATGGAATCCTCTACGGTTACCATTATCTCATGCAGCTTCTCGCCTTCCCTTATGCCAACCTCGGGCTTATCGCAGCCGGGAAGCATAGCCTCTGCCAGATCGGTTATCTTAAACGAAGGGATCTTGCTTATGAAGGTCTCACCGCCTACGCTCTCTTCAAGTGCCTTTAATACCAGCTCCACTCCCTGCTCAAGGGATATCCAGAAGCGTGTCATGCGGTAATCGGTGATAGGCAGGCTCTTTTCGCCCTTATCTATAAGATTCTTAAAGAAAGGGATGACAGAGCCCCTGCTGCCGGCCACATTGCCGTAGCGCACTATTGAAAATGCCAGATCACCTGCGCCGGCATAGGCATTGGCTGCGATAAAGAGCTTATCACTCACCAGCTTGGTACCGCCGTACAGATTCACGGGGTTTACCGCCTTATCGGTCGAAAGCGCCACAACCTTCTGCACATCGCTGTCAAGTGCGGCTTCTATCACGTTCATGGCACCGTGTATATTGGTCTTGATAGCTTCGTTGGGATTGTATTCACAGGCAGGTACCTGCTTAAGCGCTGCGGCGTGCACTATATAATCCACGCCTTTAAGCGCCCTGCGCATGCGGTCCAGATCACGCACATCACCTATAAAGAAACGCAGTCTGTCGGCATACTCCTTAAACTCATTCTGCATGACGAACTGCTTATATTCATCCCTTGAATAAATGATTATCTTCTTAACATCCGTACGGGTAAGGGCATAGCGGGTAAAGCATTTCCCGAAAGAACCCGTTCCGCCGGTGACAAGTACTGTTTTTCCGTCAAGGATCATGATATCTCACCTCTCAAAAATTATGTCAACCATTATATCAATTATAACAGCTGATTACAAGTTTTCCTTAGCATCCTTAAGTGCCAGGGCCACTACCTTGTCCATGTCCAGATAGCGGTATATTCCCAGCCTGCCGCCGAAGAGCACATTGCCTTCTTCCTTTGCCAGGGCGCTGTACTTCTCATAAAGGGCGTTGTTCTTTTCATCATTGATGGGATAATAAGGTTCATCACCCTTCTTCCATGTAGCCGGATACTCCCTGGTTATCACTGTCTTAGGATTTACATTTCCGTTCTGGGCCCCGAATTCAAAGTGCTTATGCTCTATTATCCTGGTATAAGGTATCTCATACTCGGTGTAGTTTACCAGGGTATTGCCCTGATAGTTCTCCATATCCAGCACTTCCGTTTCGAAACGCAGGCTCCTGTATTCCAGGGTGCCGTATCTGTGATCATAATACTCATCCACCATGCCGGTGAATACTTTTTTATCAGCCAGTGAATCGTAATACGCCCTGTCTGCAAAATAATCGCAGCCGGTCCTTACCTCGATCCCTTCAAGCAGACGCTCCACGATTTTTGTGTAGCCGCCTATGGGTATGCCCTGGTACGTATCGTTAAAATAATTGTTATCATAAACAAAGCGGACAGGCAGACGTCGTATTATGAATGCCGGAAGCTCATTGCAGGGGCGCCCCCACTGCTTCTGCGTATAACCCTTTATAAGCTTCTCATAGATGTCGCGGCCCACCAGGCTGATCGCCTGCTCCTCTAAGTTCTTCGGTTCTGTAATGCCGGCTTCCTTCTTCTGTTCCTCTATCTTTGCCTTTGCTTCCTCAGGCGTTCTTACTCCCCACATCTGATGGAAGGTGTTCATGTTAAAAGGCAGATTATACTGCTCGTCTTTATAACGGGCTATGGGACAGTTCGTGTATCTGTTAAATTCCGTAAATCTGCCCATGTAGTCCCACACGGCCTTATCCGATGTGTGGAAGATATGCGGGCCGTATTTATGTACCTGTATGCCTTCTACATCTTCGCTGTAGATATTACCCGCAATGTGATCGCGTTTTTCGATGACCAGCACCTTTTTCCCGGCCTGCTTCGCCTCATGCGCGAATACCGCACCGTAGATCCCGGCTCCCACTATCAGATAGTCGTATCCGCTCACTGATCAATCCTCCTCTTTCTTGCCGCTGCTGCGCTTTACCTTCTGGCTTAGCTTTTTGCCCGTTTCGGCTTTCTTGGAACCTTTTGTTTTCGGTCCCGGTTTCTTGGGATCTGTTTTCCCGGGCCCGGAGTTTTTTGTACCTGCCTTCCCGGGAGCTTTTTTCTTACCGTTAATCAGGTCCTCCGGCTCGATGGTCTTTTTGACAGCCGGAGCCTGTACCGTGCGCTTGCCTTCCAGCGCGGGTTTGCCATCCTTTATGGTAAGATATGCCTCCCCGCCGTTTTTCAAGCTGCCGAAAAGTATCTCCGATACGAACAGCGGCTTGACCTCGCTGTCTATCACGCGCTCTATCTCACGTCCGCCGTAATCCTTTGTCACGCCTCTTTTAACAATGTACTCCCTGGCCGCTTCCTCCACATGTACGGTAACCTTGCGGCTCTTAAGCCTTTCCGAAAGCTCTCGTATCTTTTTATCTGTTATCTGTCCGGCCATCACGGCGTTCATATGGTTAAAGGTCACGACTGCACTTAAACGGTTACGGAATTCAGGAGTAAATACACGCTTTACTTCTTCCATCATCACGCTGTCGTTGAATTTAGACGCGCCAAAACCTATATTCTGCTTGCCTATCATCCTGGCTCCCGCATTACTGGTCATGATTATTATAACATTGCGGAAATCCGCCTTCTGTCCGCGGTTATCCGTAAGCGATGCATAATCCAGCACCTGCAGCAGCACGTTATAGATATCGGGATGCGCCTTCTCTATCTCATCCAAAAGCAGCACGCAATGCGGCGTTTTACGTATGGCATCGGTCAGCAGGCCTCCGTCATCGTATCCCACATATCCTGCTGGAGAACCGATAAGCTTTGATACCGTATGCTTTTCGGCATACTCGCTCATATCAAAACGTATGAATTCCACGCCAAGCTCTTTAGCCAGTACCTTGGCCACTTCGGTCTTACCCACGCCGGTAGGTCCCACAAAAAGAAAACCTGCTATAGGCTTGTTATCTGCCAAAAGCCCTGCACGGGACATGCAAATTGCATCCACGATCCTGCGCACAGCCTCTTCCTGTCCATAGATACTGCCGGTTATGCGTTCGTACAGATCCTTAAGCGAATCCAGCTCGGACTGCGCTGCCGTCTGTCTGGGTATATTGCCCACCTCTGCCAGTACTGTCTCTATCACATCCTTACCCACGGTCTGCTTCTTCTGACCGCTTATGGGATGCATGCGCCTGTATGCAGCCGCCTCGTCTATAAGATCTATCGCCTTATCCGGCAGATATCTTCCGCCTATGAATTCCTTACTCAGATGCACCGCATGCGAGAGTACATCCTTTCCGTACTTCACATTATGATAATGCTCGTAACTTGATTTTATTCCCTCTAATATCCTTAAAGCTTCATCTTCATCAGGCTCTTTTATGTCCACCTTCTGGAAACGCCTGGAAAGTGTGGCATTCTTTGCAAAGAACTTTTTATGCTCATCATAAGTGGTGGCTCCGATAAAACGGATATTGCCGCCTTCCAGATAGGGCTTCATCATATTTGAAGCATCCATTCCGCCGCTTCCGGAAGAGCCGGCCCCTATCAGATTATGGATCTCGTCTATGAACACGATGGGTGCGTCCATGTCTGACAGGGCGTCCATTATATCGAGAAAGCGTTTTTCAAAATCACCCCTGTACTGGGTCCCTGCCAGCAGTGCGCCCACCTCCAGGGAATAGACCGGAACTTTCTTGAGCGGATCGGGCACGTCTCCCTTTTCTATCCTGTCCACCAGCCCGTACACTATGCTTGTCTTTCCCACGCCGGGTTCGCCTATCAGCAGCGGGTTATTCTTCTCCTTACGCAGAAGTATGCGTATTATGCGGTCCAGCTCGGCGTCGCGCCCCACCAGGGTGTTATGCTCGCCAACCTCTTCGTTCATAAGCTTTGCATATTCCAGTACGAAATCTTCCGGCCACTGGGCATCATCTTCAAATTCATCATAGGTGTCCGGCACATCGGCCTTATCATGGGAAAGGAACTCCAGCGCAGATGCCAGATCCTCTATCTTGCCTACCTGCTGGCTTAAAAAGAATTCAGCAAAACTCTCTTTTAATCTGCCCATGGCCAGTATCACATGCTGCAGGCAGATATACTTGCTGCCCATATGCTCTGCGATCTCCACCGATGATTCTATCATCGCTGCAAAAGAATCGGAGATGCGTTCGCCTATGCTCCTGGTATCATTTTCCGCCTTCAGGGCGGGCAGCATGTTCTTAAAGAAATCCTCAAGATCCTCCCTGAGCACCTTGATACTGCCGCCGTTCATTATCACAGCCCTGTTAAACAGAGGAACATCCAGGCACGCATAAAGCACATGCTCGGGAGTCACGAACTCGCTCCCCAGCTCCGATGCCTTAAACAGCGTACTCTGCATTATCTTTTCGGTTATATCGTCAAAAACCATTTTTTATCCTCATTCACTCTCTATATCTATGCGGAAAGGATAACCTTCCGCCCTGGCCCTGTCCATGGCCAGCCGCTGCTTTGTCCTTGCTATATCATATATGTATGTAGCTATAACGGCCCTGCCTTCATGATGCACCTTAAGCATCAGCTGCACGGCTTCTTCATTGCTCTTACAGAATATATCCTTTAATATCTCTACCACGAATTCCATGGTAGTGACATCATCATTGAGCATTATCACCTTGTAAAGCGAAGGTTTTCTGGGCTTAATACGAACAGAGGACTGCAAACCGCAGCCCTCATCCTGCCTGACCTTTCTGCCTGTCTTATCCGCCATCGTCAGTCCTCTTCGTCATCAACCGCAGATGCTACGGAACTGACAAAAGTGCTTACCACGGATATTACCACCGCCAGTATTATTATCAGTGCTCCGCCGAATATAGTGAGCAGAGCTACCATAGATGACTGATCCATTTTCGCCTCCATAAACTAACTAAGGTTTACTCTCAAACAGTGGTATTTTACCACATTTGTCGGTCGCTGTACAGTTTTTTTTGCTGATATGGGGCTTGTAAAAAAACAGCTTTTCAATAAAAAACATAACGGTTATAATATCCCTATATCAAAAATGGAGAAAACGGTTTTTATGAAGATAAAACGAATACTGCCGGTACTGGCCGCTATGATGCTTATGCTGAGCGCCTGCACAAAAGATAAGCCCGCAGGCAGCAAAGAAGCGGAGGGCACGCCCACACAGATAATCCCTACCGCCACGCCCACTCCCACTCCCGAAGTACTCTCGCCGGAAGATCTGGCGGCCATCGAAAAGGATAAGGAGTTTGGCGAAAAAATACAGACCGTGATGTACATGGTACCCCATGGTCAGGTTGACGGTCTTTTCGTCCACGAGGACGGTGAATGTATCGATTATATGCGCAGCATCGTAGGGCAGCGTATAGAGCTCACGGCAGAGTCGGCAGATACCAATCTCTTTTACAGGTATATCGCATATACCCTTGGGGTATCATCCTTATCCGAACTCTCCGATCAGATATCGTTCTCCCGCTCGGACGGCAAGATCTACTTTACCTTTACCCATGATTTCGATAACCCCGAACGTCATGTGGTGATCGAAATGGACGGCGATAAGGTAGTCGTGGAATAAGCTTGATATCAGTTCATATCGTACTTGACTATCTTAAACTTTACTTTCTTATATCCGCCGTATTTTCCCAGACCGTGGACTATCATCGATGCAGTCCCGGTCTTTATATTTTTAGCATAATATACTATCTCGTACTCTCCGGTCTCGGCAGCTGTGCTCACCTGATCCTGCCCGGGTTCCACGGGATAACCTGTGTACGTCTGTTTAGCCACACTGAATTTCACTTTGGATATCTTCTGGGATACAGTCCTGTACTCTATCACTCTCTTTCCGCTGTAATTACCCTTGCCCTCTACATGTATGCAGATAGTCTCACCCATGTACGCGTATTTATCATAGTCCACCGGATTGCCGAATATATCGGTATAAACCGGATCTATATCATAATCCACGCCCGGCTCTAAAGTTACGCCGTTAGTATCCATAAGGACGGGATCCTTGATATATCTTCTTATTTTTGTATTCTGCTTCCATACCGGATCGGGAGTTAAGGATATAACCATATCCATAGGCTTTGCGTAGCACATCACTTCCTTTATTACGCGGCTTTTATAATTGCCCATGCCTTCGAGCGTCACCTTAAAGAGCCTGCCTGCACGTATATCCGCGCTGTAGCTTACGGTATAATCCCTGTTCTCACGAAGCAGCGTATTTCCGTGACTTACTACGGGCACGGGCAGCGGACCGCCCTTTTCGTAATACACACGCTGCGGCAGGCTGATATCCACATCCTCATCATTTAAGGAACACTGCATTATCTCAAAGTGCCCCGTCACCTTACCGCTGTATCTGCCGCGGCCCCTTAAGTAATAATAGGCCTCGCCGACATTACGGTTATACTTAAAGCCGGCAACATAATCCTCCCCTTCCTCAAGGGTATGATCGCCCATCTTTACCTTTATCTCCGGGATCACGCTCCTGCCTGTGTATACGGCATCTTTTACGCTTATCCTTGCTTCGGATATATCTTTACCGACTATGTTAAAGGGCAGCTTCACACTGCCGGCGAAGTATGTATTACCGTTAAACACCTCACCGTTTCCGCTGATCACCACATAGCCTTTACCGGTATCGAAATTATCCTCATAAGTGATATCTATACCCCTGGTGACAGCTTTACCTTTATACGTTATGTTCACCAGAGGCATTACAGCCATACCTCCGTTATACTGCTGGTCGGCTATCTTGCCCACTTTCAGGTTCCTGACATCCACGCCCTCCCTTACGGTGGCTTTGATATCGATGCTTCCGCTGAAATTGTCACGGCCCGTAAGAGTGATCACATATTCCCCGGGCTGCTTAAGTTCCTTAAAGCTCATGCTCATATCAAAGTCTTTGATATGCTTAAGCGTCTTATCTCCCCAGTGTATCACGGGAGTCTTATCCTTATCCCTTGCCTTTGTCGATAATACCAGGTCCTCCGCGGTGCAGTATTCTTCCATAGGCACCCTGCCGATAGTAAAATGCACTTCGCATTTTCCCTTGTAGTTGCCCTTCCCGCTGATGATCATCCTCGCCGTACCGGCGTTGATATTATCTTTATACTTTATGGAATAATCCCTGCCCTTTGAAAGGAGCAGGCCGTCATACTTAACCACCACATCATCCTGGGTGATCTTTTCGCCTGTATAAAGCTTGCCCACAACGCCCAGTACTTTAAAGCCCGGCTCCGGAACGGGGGTTGGCGGTACCGGTCCCTGTGTGGGTGTAGGGCTTATCTCCGGCTGCGTAGGAGTGGGATCGGCAGGATCCGGTGTGGGCGTGGGAGTATTGGTAGGCTCAGGTGTGGGCGTAGGCGCCACTATGCTCCAGGGCGCATAAGCCTTACCGTTATACGCACCTATACCGATAACGGTCACCTTATACTCGCCTACTTCCTTTCCTACCATGCCTTCGGTCGTTACATAGTAATCCCGGTTTTCGGCCAGGATGTAGTTCTTCCATTTAACGCTCTCCACCTTCTGGGTAATGGGCTCACCGGTGTATATGGCTGTCTCAAAAGCAAGGGTGATCACCGCATCCTGAATGGGATAAGGTGTAGGCGTAGGTGTATAAGCCGCAATGATCTCGGACTCCCCGTTATCCCCGTCCTCTCCGGCACAGGTGGGTGTGGGCTTCTCATCATCTTCTTCATCCGTAACATCATCAGCTGCAGGCGAAGGCGTGATATCCTGCGAAGAAACGGACGGAGTGGGCACCGGCGTGGGCGCAGTATCCTCTCCCTCTGCAGATGCCTTTACACCGCTGCTCGCGATGCAGAGTATGAATATCAGCAAAAATGCGCTTATGGCTTTTGCCGGTCCATAGATTTTCTTACGGCTCTTCATAATCTGTCCCTCTCTCATTTAAGACAGGGGATGTCCTCTGTCTTATCACTCACTCTTTATATGCAGCAGCATCCCCTTGTAGTCACCCCACAGGTTATCCACAATGATACCCGCGTTCATAAGGGTATCCCCGTAAAATGCCTTATCCTCCCCGTAGGGCTTTTCGCTAACACTCTCAATATCAAAACGGCTTATCCTGTACTTCTTTAAAGGATCCAGCCCCTGAAGTTTAAGCCTGCGTGAATGACATGCCGGTCTTCCTTTTACCTGTATGAAGGTAAGCAGCGCTTCGGACTTATCCTTCTTTATGCACATCCAGCTGTCGAATTCCTTATTCTCCGAATACGAAGCCAGGCGGTAATAATCACCTGCTGCCACCAGCTCATGATACATGTGATACATCTTAACCTGGGCCGGTATCATCGCCCTGTCCTCTTTGGGTATACGTGTGATATCGAGCTCGTAGCCGAAGGTCCCGGCCAGTGCCACATAACCTCTGGTCTCAAAAGGCGTAACCCTGCCCACGGTATGATTGGGGCAGTCGCTCACATGCGCTCCCATACTTGAGAGCGGATATATCAGCGCCGTCCCTTCCTGTATCAGCAGGCGCTCGATGGCGTCCGTATCATCGGAGCACCATATCTGAGGGCTGTAGCAGAGCATTCCGGCATCGAAACGGCCTCCGCCGCCGGAGCAGTTCTCAAGCAGCAGGTCGGGATATCTCTCCATCAGCCGCCCCTGCAGCTCGTATACACCCTGCACATAACGGTGCGAAAGCTCCTTCTGCTTATCCGCATCCAGCTTAAGCGATGCCAGATCAGCCAGCGGTCTGTTCATATCCCACTTCACATACTCGATATTTGCGCTATCTAATATATCGGCTAAAGACTTAAAAACATGATCCCTCACGTCACTGCGGCTTATATCCAGCACGTACTGGTTCCTGGCCAGTCCGGCCGTTCTTCCCGGTACGGCTATTGCCCAGTCCGGATGCGCACGGTACAGATCCGAATCCGGACTTATCATCTCGGGCTCAAACCAGATACCGAACTTAAGGCCCAGGGCATTAACCCCGTCAACCAGCTTCTTAAGCCCGCCCTTTAACTTATTTTCGTTAACGGTCCAGTCTCCAAGTGCACAGTTGTCATCATTGCGCGCACCAAACCAGCCGTCATCCATCACCAGCATCTCTATGCCGCATCCGGCGGCCTCTTTTGCTATAGCCAAAAGCTTCTCATCGTCAAAATCAAAGTATGTGGCCTCCCAGTTATTGATCAGGATGGGCCGCGCCTTATCCTTCCAGGGCGATCTGATAAGGTGCTGCCTGTACAGATCGTGGAAGGTCCTGCTCATGCCGCCTAAGCCCTCTGCCGAATATACCAGCACTGCCTGCGGCGTTGTAAAGCTTTCCCCCGCATTAAGCTTCCATTCAAAATCCTCCGGATCTATACCTGTCATTATGCGCAGATTATCAAACTGTCCTTCATATACGCCCGAAAAGAAATTCCCGGAATATATAAGGTTTACGCCATAAGCCTCTCCCTGCGTCTGGCTGCAGTCTTTGGAAACTATGCCCATGAAAGGATGATGCTGGTGCGAAGTCTCGCCTCTCCGGGAATTAACTCCCTGCAAGCCGTGTCTTATCGGGCATCTTTCTATATGGCGCTCCCTGGCCCAGCTGCCGTTTAACGTTATCAGCTCGTATCCATCATTATCCATATCAAAGGATGCGGAAAATGCACGCTCAAGATAAAGGGGATTGCTGTTGCTTGTAATGACGCAATGACGTATGATGGCGTCGCAGTCATCAAACACCGTATACTTAAGCACCACTTCCAGATCCAGGCATTCGTCCTTAAGCACTATGCTCAGCACTTCACCGTTATCCCCGTATACCCCGGGCATTTCCGGCTTTAATAGACGCTCTTTCGAATATCCGGCATAATGCAGTTCGGCTGTGCAGTAGCCTTCCTGCGTACGTATCTTTAACGCGGATTCGCGGAAATCACCGCTCCCGTGTACGGGATACTCCATCGGATAACAGTCCGTAAAGCTTAACTTGTCCCTGTTATTCTTTGAAGGTATATACGGACTCTCCGATGTGCGCAGAAGATACCTTACATCATCATCCTTAAGGCGCCTGCCGTAATAGACATGCCCCAGATATCCCGGTTCATCCGCCACTGCCATGATATAGCTGGTATTAGCGGTATCAAGCTTAAATATCCTTTCCTTATCATCGATAAAAATACTCATATCCTCATCCTCCGTATCCTGTCTTTAATCCTGTGTCCTGATGAATGCAAAGGGATCATCCGGATCCGACTGTAAAAAGTTCATACACAGATAAGCCATCCTCAGTGACACCTGCTCTTCTCTCAAAATGCGGCGCAGCTCTCTTTTACCGGCTGTCACTACGCTTATGCTCTCGGTATCCTCCGCTGCACGCTCAGTCCCGTCACCCACAGCATAACCAAACACCGCGGTGCTGCTTTCGTCGGTATAGCCGGCCCCCATATAAAAGCCGCGGCTCCACATGGGATCGCCCTGCACCACCTCCAGCGTATAGCCCGTCTCTTCCTTAAGCTCACGCATCGCAGCCTGCTCGGGACTCTCGCCATGCTCGATCAGGCCTGCCGGCAGCTCATAGATAAACCGCCCCAGCGGGTAGCGGTACTGGCGTATCAGTACTATCTTTTCCGGATCGCTCTTAAGCACCGGATAGATCACGCAGCCTTCGGAAAAAGTCTTTCCGCTCAGCACCTTGATATTTTCCTTATTGTTTCTTGAAACAAAAAAATAATCGAACGCCCTGCCGGAGTCCGTCAGCGCGTCCATATGATAGAAATTCAGAAATCTGTTACTGCACAGATTTTCGACAGATGTGAATTTAGCCGCCATCGAAATGTGTTATCCTAAATGTATTACCTTCGCCTCTCCGTTCTTAAGCGCCTGCCTGTATTCCTCAAACTTATCGGTCATGATATAACGGTTATCCATGGTCTTTAAGACATCCTTTATCTGCATCTTCTCGAACACCTTGCCATCGGAAAGGTTATATACACGGTTATCATTAAAGCTCAATATGAAAGGTCTTAATATATCATCACCGTTCTCGGTGAGTACTATGCCTTTGGTCCCGTTCGTCAGCTGGATCGTGCAGCCCATAGGTACAATGTTTATCGCCTGTGTCAATGCCCTTACCACCTGCTGGTTCATACGGTTGCGCGGATGATGCAGATACTTGTATGCTGCGATATCGCTCTGCGGCTCCTCACCGTATTTCATCGCGGTGAGCGTATCAAAATACCAGGCTACCTTCAGTGTTTCCAGCTGCATGTCGGGCTGGCGCATATCCTTAAAGCCGCTGCTCTTAAGCTCCTTAAGGTCTCTTAAGAGGAATGAGATGTTCCTCATTATCTCGCTGTCCAGATCGCAGTTCTCACGCAGCGTCCTGTAACCTTCCTCCTTGCAGCGCTCTATGATCTCCCTGTCCTCATCAGTCAGGTCGCTTTCTTTCTTGCGGCTGATGGGATCGGGGATATCCAGCGAACCTATATCATGCAAAAGGGCTGCTATAACACAGCAGCGCTGCGCTTCGCCGTTGACCAGAAGCTTATTGCTGATAGCGGCGGCAAGTATCGCCACATTAAGGGAATGCTTATAAACATTGTCCTCCACGCTGCGCAGGTTCTGTGTAAAATTAAACTTGGATGTATGTCGCCCGAAACGGCGTATAATCTCTGCGGTAAGGTTCTCGAGCCTGGCAGGCTGGGACCCGTCCCTTATATCGTTCATTATCTCCTGCAGGGTGAACACCGACATGGTCTGGAAACGTTCAAATTCCCTGTCTTCATCGGTCATAGGTGGCACGGGCTCGGCCGGCTCAAGAACATAGACTCCTATGAGGCCGAAGTTACGCACACTGTTTATGCCCTGCAGAGTGATCCTCGAATCCCTCTCGTAGAGCATGACACCCTGTTTATTAAAGATAGGCTTTGCAAGCCTCATCCCACTCTTTAATTCATCGGTAGGTACAAAGATCATTCCGCAACCCCTTTAAGAAACGATTTGATGTCATTATATCAGATTTGGATTTTATTGCAAATATATCTTATACCCTTCAGAGTCCTTTGTAAGGACCAGATCGGTGCTTTCCGGATCTAAGAGGGTATAGGGTGCAAAGTTCATCTGCGTTCCGTCCCCGGCAACGGCGCTGACGCTGATATCGGCACAGCTGTTGCTTCCTATAAGGGCCATTGCCTCACCTTCCCAGGTCACCAGACTGCCGTCCCGCAACAGCTCACCGCCCAGTACCTCCCTGGCCGCCTCGGCTCCCAGCGAGAAACTTAAGCTCTCTATATCCTTCCCCGTCAGGTTTGCAAAGCTGATCACACATTTCTCGGCAAGCTTTACCTCCTGCGGGCTGTCCTCCGGAAGAGGTACCTCTTCTCCGGGATTTAAGTCCGTAGCCGGTGTGAGTGTTACTACCTTGATCTCCTTTTTACCGCATGCTGACGTAAACAGCATCATCAGAAGGATCGCAGACAGCAGACGTTTTTTCATGCAGCCTCCTTTACGGGATCCGGTGACTTTGAATACAGTATCTTAAGCAGTATAGGCACGGAGATACTTGAGATTATTATCAGGAGTATCACGGCCGTAAAGTACGATGAATCTATTATACCAAGATTTAAGCCTTTATTGGTAATGATAAGTGCCACCTCTCCTCTTGTCATCATACCGACGCCTATCTTTAAGCAGTCTATCCACTTAAAGCGGCAGATTTTGCCCGTGATCCCGCAGCCTATAACCTTGGTAAGCATAGCTACCAGAACGAAAGCTACCGAGAAGAACAGCATCCCCGTATCAACCTTTGAGAAATCGGTCTTGAGTCCGATAGCCACAAAGAATACAGGCGCAAATATCATGTAGCTGTTGATACTCACCTTCCTGTCGATATACCCGGCGTCCCTTATGTTACAGAGGATGATGCCGGCCACATACGCTCCGGTGATATCGGCTATACCAAAATACTTTTCTGCTGCATATGCCATCAAAAAGCAGAGTCCCAGTCCTATGATCGGTATACGTCTGGTATGGGGGTAACGGGCGTCCACGACTTTCATGATATGGTAGATAACAAATCCGCCTACCAGGGAAATAACAAGGAACAGCAGAGTCTTTCCGATTACCAGCACGGTATTGCTGTCGGGATCCTTCATGCCAAGTACAAAGGTAAGGACTATGATACCTATAACATCATCGATAATGGCCGCACTTAGTATTGTCTGTCCCACACGGCCGTTAAGATATCCCATCTCACGGAGCGTCTCTACAGTGATGCCTACCGAAGTAGCAGTCATGATACTGCCGATGAACAGCGCACGTAAAAACTCCTCCGTACCCGGTGCCGCAAAGCCGTGTATGCACATATACAGGATAGCCCCGCCTGCCAGCGGTACCGCAACACCCACGCACGCTATAGCCAGGGCGATAAGACCGGATTTCTTCAGCTCTTTTAAATTAGTCTCAAGACCCGCGGAGAACATTATCAGGATAACGCCTATCTCCGCCATCTGATTGATAAAATCTCCGGGCTTGACCAGATTTAACAAAGCCGGCCCCAGTATAAGTCCCGCTATAATCTCACCTACCACACCCGGAGCTTTGATCTTCTTGGCCAGTATTGCCATGAACTTTGCAACCAGGATTATTATCGCCAGATCCCTGAGTATCACATATGTTTCCATTTTTATATACTAAAAGGATGGTCGCAGAAATCTGCAACCATCCCCCAATCTCCTTCCTGTGGCTATCAGTTTATCTTAAGTTCGTTCCAGGCATCATCGGGAACTATTGCAATATAGGTCTTACCTGTGTTGAGCACAATGTGCGAAGTATCCGCATACATGTATACGCAGCGCTCCGACTCACCGTACTTCACCCAGTTGATGGGCACTGCCTCTCCGTTCTGAAGCAGATATCCGTCCCAGGGCTGGCCAACCAGGATATTATATATCAGGTAACCATGCTCATCAAGCTGTGTAAAGCTGCACTTCTGGATAATGACATTTTCAAAGGTCAGGTGCTTGTTTGCGTTTCCTTCGTCAACATAGACATTACCGTACTCATAATACTCGTACTTGCCTATCTCTTCATTGTAATGAAGCTCAGACTTGTTGTGAGGGAAAGGCAGTATAACATCTTTTGCCTTAAAAGCATCATTGTGGCTGTCTGAGAGGTTTATCTCCTTATTGGAGAACTCAAAATGCTCTCCGGGATAGAACTGGTTGTATGTCTCGGAATAACCTGCGCGCTGTATACGTGTGCCCAGTCCGTCGTAGCTCTTGCCGGTGCTGGGATTGGTATAAGCATCAAAGGTAATGTACTCTGTATACTCAGTGCTCTTACCGTTTGAGAAACGCGCAAAGCCGCCGCTTAAGTTATTGGTATAATCCTTGGAAGTATACTGGTTGATGTAGTAAGGACCACCATCGTGGCAAAGGATCGCATTGTACTCTGCAGCCACCATAAAGTTAGTGGGACGTGCGCTACGTACGCTGCCGAACTGCTTGATGTTCTTCCAGTCCTTGATGATAGGCATAAGACGTGTGATACGTCCGTTAGCCGTACTGTTCATCATCTCGTATACTATGTCGGCGTCACTGGTCCCGTAATGAGGCAGAGCTGTGATCTCGTTATCGGTCATCACGGCTATGGGACGCTGATCTTTAAGTTCAAGGGGAATGAACTCGTTGGTGAGTTCGCTGCGATACATGCCTTCGGGGATAACATCTACCTCCTCCTCGGGCTCCTCTGCTACAGGCTCTTCATCAACAGGTGCAGGATCACTGTTGCCTGCCTGAGTAACGTCTACTCCTGTATTCTCCGGAGTAAGTTCAACCACGGTACCGGGCTTAGTCTCAGTTCCGGGGTCATTGCTGGTGCAGGCTGCAGCAAAAACAGATACTGCCATGCCCAGCATGAGTAGTGTAATGCTTCTCTTTTTCATAATTTCTCCTCCCGTTGCATCGTGTACTGTACATCTGATCGTTAAACATCCCGATACAACATAACAACGCGTCAGGCCCTCCCTTTATTGCAACTGTTGCAACAAAACCTGACTTCTATTCTTCCGATATTCGATTGTAAAGTGTTCCCTGAGGGAATCGAACCCCCAACTGGTCCTTAGGAGGGACCCGTTATATCCATTTAACTAAGAGAACATGAGGCCTACGGACTCATGTTCTCTTGGTTAAATGGATGCGGTGCGCCATGCATAATCCGCTTCGCGGATGGCGCCCCGCTTACATGAGCCGGGGTCTTATGTTCGCCCTCAGCAGCGGAGTGCTTCGGGCTGTTATTAACATATCAAGGTGGTACATACTAAACCCTGTAGTGTGCTTAAAGCTTTACACTATCAAGATTCTTCGGGCTTCGCCCTCAGAATGACACGGGTGAGCCTCTTGCAGTAACCGGCTTACGGGCGGATCTCGGTCTTGCCACCCATGTAAGGACGGAGAACCTCGGGAATGGCTACGCTGCCGTCTTCACGGAGGTTATTCTCAAGGAAAGCTATGAGCATACGGGGAGGCGCAACCACTGTATTGTTAAGGGTATGTGCCAGGTACTTCCCGTCCTTGCCGTCCACGCGGATCTTAAGCCTTCTTGCCTGTGCATCTCCCAAGTTGGAGCAGCTGCCCACCTCAAAGTATTTCTTCTGGCGGGGACTCCATGCCTCAACATCCACGCTCTTTACCTTAAGGTCTGCCAGGTCACCCGAGCAGCACTCAAGGGTACGAACAGGTATATCCATGCTCCTGAATAAGTCTACAGTATTCTGCCACAGTTTGTCAAACCACATCGGGCTCTCTTCGGGCTTGCAGACTACTATCATCTCCTGCTTTTCAAACTGGTGTATACGGTATACACCGCGCTCCTCCAGACCATGAGCGCCCTTTTCCTTACGGAAGCAGGGAGAATAGCTGGTCAG
>JAEEGL012651016.1_pt1 | contig 27356 bp, 22 predicted proteins | sample 9134231 | NCBI WGS metagenome assembly JAEEGL01 (sample SAMN16246548, study PRJNA631951) | gut metagenome | biome: gut microbiome; feature: rumen; material: fiber-attached | host: Bos | place: Iran: Karaj | collected 2018-10
GGTTTCAAATGAAGAAACTGTTTGGAGTTTTATTGGCAATAGCCATGATTTCGGTCTTCGCTCTGTCGGCGGCCGCCGAGATCAACGACGGGATCATCAGCTACTATTCGTTCGATTCGGACGCTTACGACGCTCTTGATCAGAACAACCTTGAGCTCAAGCGAGATGATCAGATCGTCAAGGAAGGCGCGCCCTGCGGCGATGGATATGTCGTAATTAACGGCGAATCGGACGTTCTTGCGCTCATAGGCACCGAAGCGTTCGGCCCGTTCTTCGACGACGGCAAAATGACGATCGCGGCGTGGGTCAAAATGTCATCCACCGATGCGCGCCAGACACTGATCGGCTTCGGAACCGGCGGCAACTATGACTATTTTCGTCTGTTCTTCGAGCCGGGAATCGACCGCATTGTGTTCTATTTCCAGAGCACGAACGAGCACTATTTCGGCGGAAACGACGGAACGAACACGCTTTATGACGGCGAATGGCATCATATTGCCATAACGGCGGCAGAAGGCGAAACCCCGCTCTTCTACATCGACGGAGTGCCGTATGACGACCAGAACTTTGCCGCGATCCCCGCGGGCAAGTTTATCGGCGATTCGACCGGTTATTTCGTCCTCGGCGCTATGAACGACCTCAAGGTCGATCTCTTCAACGGCGGAATCGATGATCTCCGCATCTACGGCAGAGATCTTTCTGAAGACGAAATCATAGAGCTCTACAAGATGAAGGGCACAACGCCGGCAACGCCCGAACCGCCCGCCCCGCTGACTGAGAGCCAGCAGGAGGAGACCGATCCGCCAGCAACCGAGACCAAGCAGGAAACGACGGACAAGGAAACCGAAAAATCCGCAACTCCCACGACAGACAAAAAGGTCGAGCCCGGCACCGACAAACCGACCGAGAGCGGGAACAAAACAGGTCTTATCATAGGCATCGTAGCGGCTGCCGTTGTCATCGCGGCAATCGTTGTTGTGCTTATAGTAAAGAAGAAAAAATAAAAACCCCTTAGGGAAAAGGAGAAAAAACAAATGAAAAAAACATTCATAGCGGTCAGCATCATCCTTTCGTTGGCAATGCTTGCCGTTGCCGTTTCGGCGGCAACGAAACCGTCCACAATCGATAACGGACTTGTGATCCATTACGATTTCGAGGAAGCAGCCGATTCTACTGAAGTCAAGGACACCGCCGGCAACAACACTGTCACCGGAATAGACCCCTCCCGCCGCGTTGAAGGCAACGTCGGCAAAGGCGCCCTGTCGTTCAGAGGTGATCTCGCTGATAATCTTGGTGCGAACAAGGGGGCCAATCCCGACGCAACTATCCCGGACGGCGACGGCTCTTATTCCTTCGCATGCTGGGTAAAAACCGAACTCACCTCCGATGGAGCGCTCTACTGCTTCGGCAGCTTTGCCGGCAATACCGGAACATGGGGATTTATCCAGGGCAGTACGTCAAATCTCGGTGGAGCAGGACGTGACGGAAACGGCGGTTACGTTTACAACTACGCATGGAACTACAACAAGACCGCTTACGGAGAAGACGGAATTGTCATGCTCAATGATGGCGAATGGCATCATATCGCTATTACTTATGACAAAGCGTCATCGACCTGCTTTACGTATATAGACGGAAAACTATTCGATACACTACCAACGGATGTCCAAAATGTGTCCAAGCCAACAATGGTCCTCGATCCGATGGATGACTGGCTCTTCATCGGCGGCAGATCCGGCGACTCGGCATACAATGGCGTTATGGATGAAGTTCGTGTTTACAACAGAGCAATCAGCGCCGCTGAGGTCGCCTATCTCGCATCTGTCGGTAAATCCGTATCTCCCGACACCGGTGACATGCTTGCCATCGGATCGGTCGTCGCTGTTGCCGCAATCTGCGGAACCGCGGTCGTTATCAAAAAGAAAAAACACTGAAAAGATACTGACCTCTGACCGGCCCGCATCCGCCGCTCCGGCGGATGCGGGCCTTGAAAAATAACGGAGAAAAAAATGATGACAAAAAAGAAGGCCGTCTGCATGACCCTGATAATAGCCACCGCTCTCGCGGCGCTGCTTTGCGTCTTGTCGTCTTGCAAAGAAACGGTCAGGCCGCCTAAAGACACGACCGACACACCGATCGTGCCCTACAGCGACGAATTTTGGCTTGCCGAAAGGAGTCTTTTCAAACCCGACGGCAAAACGGAAGAAACAGACATTTCGGAGGTAAAGAAATTGTACTCCGGACTGAAATCCGATAAAAAGCCGAACGTGATACTTGAAAGCGGCAGCCACATAGTCGCGCTTGCCGATCTCGGCGACGGAACCTACGGTATCGAAACATACCTTTTTGACGGCGAAAGCTACATACCCGTGTTTGACGGAAAGAAATCCTTCATTTACGGCTCGGATATTTCGCTATTTCCTTCGGAATACTCCGTAAGCGACGGAACATGCGTGTTAAATGGCAAGGACAAAGCCCACGGGCACGAGTTTACGATCACCATTGAAGCTGTCGGAGATGCCGGGATATTTAAATTTGAATATGTCGTCACGCCCGCCGAGCGAATAAAACTCAGAGACGTGGATTTCTGCATGTACATGAACGGAAAAGCCGAAACGACCTATTCGCAGATGCCGTCGAGCATTTACGGAGACAACAGCTACGGCCTCGGCATGCCTGCCGCCTATCTCTGGGACAAGGGACGCGAGGCGGTTATCCTTTTCGACTACACCGACATGACGTGGATGTCAAGCTCAAGCGTCTGGCCGGCAAAAACCGCAAAAGTTATGGGCCAGATTAAAGGCAGCCAGACGATGTTCGGGCTTATTAACACATACGGGAGAGGCACGATCGCCAAGGACAAGCAGTTCAATTTCGTTTTCAGCCTTTATTCCGGTTTTTCGGAAAAGCGTGAAGACGGACTTGCCTGTATCGCCGAAAAGGCGCTCGCCGTCGCCGAAATGCATCCATCACGCGTCGAATGGCCCGAAATCAGGAAAGACCTCAGAAGTTCATACATACTCGACTGGAAGTTCTTATCCGACGGAACGGTTTCCGCCCTTCTGAACGGGCTTGCATACAACAAGATAACGATGAACCTGAAGGATCCCCTTCTAACGGCTGATAAGCGCAGCTCCGCTATGTATATGCACTATGGCAGGCAGAGCACGGAGAAATATCCGCACACGGACTTTTCGTGTACGAACAATTTCCTTTCCTCTCTCGCCGCTTACAACAGGCTGAACGGAAACGCGGACATCGCGCCGATGATCTCGGCCAAGATGGACAATCTCCAGTTCTATTACGATCCGGAAGCGAACATGATACGCTGGGGACTCAGATTCAAAAACCAGGTCGGCGCGTTTGAGATGCCGTGGCAGAATTTCTTCTTTGACGTTGAGACGTGGAGAGCGTCGGTTCTCTGCTCTCCCGAGGATTACAGCCCGGCGGCGCTTTCCTCCCTGCTGTCCTCGATCGAGGGCATTACCGAGCTTGTCGAAAACTCGGGCTATGTTCTCAGCCAGTGGATCAACCCGTATAAAAAGGTCTCGGAGACCCAGCAGGACATACCGAGTCTGAAGACGGTCTACGAGCCGTGGCAGATAGGATCATATGCTTATCTTCTTGTAAAGGCGTATGATATAACAGGCGACGAGACATATCTGAATATGGCGTCAAACGCCTTGAACAAGGTCATAAACGAGGTCTCTTTCGAGGTCGACAACAGCGCGTTCAAAAGAACATTCACCGACAGCGCGGAGTTCCCGATAACCGAGCTTTACGGCACGTCTTACGGCACTTACGCGACATACCGTCTGTATGAGCTGACCGGCGAGCAGAAATATCTGAACTGGTCGTACGGATTCTTCGGCATGCTTTCGCAGCTGACATTCTGGTATGACGACAATTTCACGGATCAGGCGAAAACGAGCACGTGGCTCGGCCTGTTCGAACCGCACGGCGGTGCTAACCACCCCTGCCCGTGGGAGACCATAGAAGCGTATATCCCGCTCACAGAGATACTCGATTCCACCGGGAATTACGAGTTTAACAGTCTTATGCTGAAACTATTCAACTGCCAGCGAGTGAGCTCGTTCAACTTCTATCCGTTCACATGGGACAGTTCTTTCAGCAATCAGATGGCATACAATCAGCCGGACTTCTACTGCATCCCGACGGAGCCGATGTATAACAGCTTCGGCGGAGGCAACTCGGACTACGGCGCGATTTACATGTCGAGCATATCTTTCTGGAACTACCTTATGTTCTCGGCATACGGTGAATGCGACAACCGTGAAATAATGGCGCTCAATACCAACATTCTTTCTGGTTACGAGGACGCGATGGAATCCGCGAAAAGGAATTTCATCCTGTTCAATCCGCTTTCGTCGAAAACAACGTTCAGTTTTGCACAGAAACATCTCGCGGACGGGATCTACGTCGTCGAATTCAACGGCACGAAAACCGAATATACGGCCGAACAGCTGAAAAACGGACTGGAGTTCACCCTCGCCCCGCTTGAAATCGTGCGCGTAAGCGTGTCGGCAAAAGACGGCTCACTGCTTATCGCGTCAAGAAAGCAGTCGATGGCACGGTACAGACTCGCGGTCGCGTACCACACGGTCAGCGATAATATTCAGAAACTCGCTGCCCGGAAATTTGCGGAGCTTCTTCCAAACGCTTCGGAAAGCGATATAAAGATCCTTTCCGACTACGTCATGACCTATATGACATACGATGACGCCATGGCGTTCGCGCTTGACGAAGGAGCGACCCCGGCCCAGCTTAAGCAGGCTTACAGCAACAGGCAGATCGTAAACGGCCGGCTCAAAAAACTTGTGACCGACGAATACAAACTTCCCGAGGCTTATTCCGGGCTCTGCGAAAAGGTAAACGAAGCGTACGAGCTCTTTGCCGAAGGAAAATACGCCGAGGCATATATCCTCTGCGATACTATAATCGCAGAAGCCGAGGCTCTCCCGGCGGTCTGAAAAAGAACAAATGAAAATCTCACGGCGGCGCCGTGAGATTTTCATTTTCTATCGTAACTGAAATACTCGTGAACGAGGCTGCGGTAGCCGAGTTCCTTAAGTTTCTCATATCTGACATTGAAACGCGCTTTGGTATGCGTGCCGCTTAGCAGATATCTGAGGCATTCCTGCGCGTATCCGTCGATTACGCGGAGCGAGTCCGTCGCGTTTATAACCGGGAAGAACCATCTGCTCCATGAAAGCGCGTTGTCGTCCGGATCCTCGAAAAACTTTTTGTTGAAGACCCTTATAAACGCCTTCGCGGCTTTTTCGCCGCCGGTGTCGTTCCGTTTAGCCCATCTTGAAAGAGCGTCACGCTTGCGGCGCATTTTACCCTTCAGCTTTTTAAGCGTCGCCGGCGCGATGTCGACTCCGGCTTCGGAACAGCCAAAGCCGAGAAACACAAAACCGTCTCCCGGGCCGAAAAAGCTCTCCTTATCCGGGTTTATACCGAGCCGCCTTTCCGCGAGATAACTCCTGACAAGGCTGGCGTTTTCAGCGCTTTCGAACTCCGTCCCGGCAAAAACTATTATATCGTCGGAATACCGAGCGTAAAGCGTTCTTTTTTCGTAAAACATCCGGTCGAGCCCGGCAAGAAAAAGATTTGCGTAAAACGACGAAAGCGGCGTTCCCGCCATTATTCCTTTCTTTTCCACGGATTCCCCGCCCCTGTCGATGACGCGCGTTTCGGTCAGAAGCTTTTCGAGAAAAGCGTACAGTTCGGCATCGCCTGAAAGCGTTCTTTTCAGCTCAGGAAGCAGCATTTCGACCGGGATAGAGTTGAAATAATCATGGATGTCCGCTTTGTAAGCGTACATCCCGTAGACCTCCGGAACGGATATTATCCTTTTTACAGCGTCCTTTGCCGTCCTGCCCGGTCTGAACGAATAAAGATTTCCTGCAAAAATTCCGTCGTATTTTCGAAGAAGCAGATAAGTGAGAAGTTTCAGAACCGTATTCTCGTCCTTCGGATATGTATATACGACGCGCTTTTTGTCCGTGCCCATCTTTGAGATCACCGTTTTTTTCGGTAAAGGAAAAGGCTCCCCGCGGCGGATCGCCCCGCAGACCGGGAGGTATCTTTTTTCATCAATGAAATCGCGCAGTTCCGCCGTAAATCGTTTCGGGACGGCAAGCGAAAGCTTGTATTCGTAAAACTGCTCCCATACGGAGCCGGATGATAAAAGATCGAGAAGCGACATGCGTCTTTCCGGAGAGTATATAAAAAGCAGAAAGAGAAAACGTTAAATTCCATTAATTATGGAATTAGACAAGACCGTACGCGAAAAAACTGCCTGCGAAGTGTTTTTTCATTCCGCGCCGGGTCCGCCGCAGGCGCAGGGCGTTCTCTTTCTGCTTTTTAACTTTGCCGGTCGCTCAGATTTTCAGCGCACCCTTCATACGGGTGACGACATATGAGCGTGTGTTCCACCATCCCGGATGGTCAAAATAGAAACGGAGATAAGGAACACCTTCCTTTTTGCATTCGTTGCGGAGCTTCCTCGCGTCGCTCTTGTCGGTCATGAGCTCGACCACAAGGACCTTTGCTCCGCCGTTATAGAACGTGTAGGCGATGCGTCTGAACTCCTCGATCACGTTCTTCTCGAAACGCAGAGAAGAGAAATCTGATTTGAAAATGTTTTCAAAATACAGCCAGTAGGCGCCGCCGTAGTTGTACTGGTTTTCCTCGGCCGGCATGTCGTCGCCCCATGAAAAACCAGACGGACCGCTGTAACTGCTCTGCTCCGCCCTGGACTCGACGGGAGTTTCCGCTGATGCTTCTTTTTTCTCCTCCTGCGCCGACTTCTTTTCCTGTGCCCCGCCGTTCATCATGCTTTTGAGCAGTTCAAGCGCGGCTTTCTCCTTGTCGGAGTCTCCCCCGAAAAGCTTAGACAAAAATCCCATTTTATTTCCTCCGAAGCGCGCCGCGGCGCACCATTTTAGTTGATTCCTTTATAATTATACTTTTAATGCGCCGTTTTGTCAAGATGTGTGACATGAAAAAGGTAATTGCATGTTTTTGGCGCATTTCGGTCTTTCCCCGACATCCGGCATTGACAAACCGGGCTTTCGGTGCTATAATAAAGATGGATATTTTTACAGGGCAGGCGGCAACTTATATGAACACGGAAAAGAAAAAGAATCTCACTCTCAAAATAACTCTAACGGCGATATTCGCAGCGCTTATTGTCGTACTTCAGGTCGTGGGCGGAATACCGGCGGGACCGTTTTCCATAACTCTTACACTCGTTCCGATCGTTGTCGGCGCGATTCTTCTCGGACCGGTCTACGGGCTGGTGCTCGGGCTTATATTCGGAATTATCGTTTCGATCCTTTCGCTTATCGGGCGTGATCCGGGAGGATATCTGGTTTTCGCGGCCAACCCGTTCATGGCGTGGGCGCTCTGCCTTCTCAAAGGCGCGATGGCCGGCCTGTTGCCTGCACTGTTTTTCAGACTTTTCAATGAAAGAAAAGCGGCTCCCTACGTCCTCGCCGGCATTTCAGGCGTGTTTCTGTTCCTCGGAGGAGTCGCGTTTTCAAGCTCAGCCGAAGGCGGAACTAAATCTGTAATAGCCGGCGCAGTGCTTTCGCTTGTCGCCGCCGGATATCTCATTCTAGTTTATTTTGCTCTTAAGAGCGACAAGGCGGCGTATTACATCGCGTCGATGACCGCTCCTGTGGCGAATACCGGCATATTCATCATCGGAATGATGCTCTTTTTCCGTCCTCTGCTTGAAACCTGGGCCGGCGGCAGCGACGTTTTCGTATATGCGATCACCGGGCTTGCCGGTATCAACTTCCTTATTGAATTCGCCGTGGCGGTCATTTTCGCACCGTCCGTGGCACTTATAATCAAAAACGCAAACAAAGCGCTCGGCGGCAAAGGCTGAGCAGATAAAAGATAAAACGGTGAAAAATGAGCACTGAAAAAAACAAAAAGAAAAAGAAACAGAGCGCAGCCGCGCAGTCGAGCCTGAAGATGAAATATCTAGCTCTTGCTCTCTGCGTGCTTATAGTCGCGCTCCTGATAGCCAAGTGCGCGGTCAGCAACAAAAATCCCGGGCCGGACACGCCGGGGTCTCAGTCCGATGTTAAGACCGATCCGGTTACGACAGACGCGCCGTACGTCCCACCGGACTATGCCGAAATCTGCAACGGCCTATCCGGACAGCTTCAAAGTCCGACAGTCTTTGTATACGACCTTGAGGCCGGAGATTTCGTGTTCCGCCAGGGGACAGACAGAACTCTGCTGCCAGCATCGATAACCTGTGTCTGGTCCGCGCTTTACGCGCTGACCGTCATCGACAAGGACGAGGTCATAAAAGTCACTGAAGAGGCGCTTTCCGTCGTTCCGTCCGGGACTGTCAAGGCGAACATATACAAAAATCAGCAGCTAAAAATGTCCATGCTCGTCGAAGGAATGATCGTTGCCTCGGGATGTGACTGCGCATACGTTGTCGCGGTTGAGGCCGGTCGCCGTATCGCGCTTGACAGCGGGCCGGATCTCACACCTGATGAGGCTGTAAACCGCTTCATGGTCGGTCTGAACGACTGGACCCGCAGGGCGGGATGTCAGGGAACTCTGCTGTCTGATCCGTACGGTCTTTCGACGACAGATCACTACACAACGGCAAATGACCTTGTACTTATTTCCGACTATGCTCTGAAAAGCCCGGCCATCGCCGACTGCGTCGGCATTTACTCCGACAGAGTCAGGTACTACAGCGGTCAGACAACGACGTGGACAAACAAGAACCTGATACTTAAACCCGACGGAGAATACTACTGCCCGCTCGCGACGGGCATCAAGACCGGATCCATCGCCGGGCAGAATTCGCTTCTAGCGTCGTGCAAACTAACTGAAGACGGCAGGACACGCTTTATTATAGGAGCTTTCGGAGCCTCGACATCGTCTGCGCGATTCGCGGACACGAAACTGATAATCGACGCCTTTGAGGCGGCGCAGACAAAATAACACAAAAGCAGGAGACAGTTATGAAGCTCAATTACAAGCGGACATTCTTCGTCGGATTTGCGTTTTTCCTGATCTGCCTTTTCTGGCAGGCGTATGACAACATTATCCCTCTCATTCTGACAAACAAGTTCGGAATGTCACAGGTATGGTCGGGCGTCATTATGGCGCTTGACAACGTGTTTGCGCTCTTTCTTCTTCCGTTTTTCGGCGCTCTTTCTGACAGAAGCGCGTCGAAGCGCGGCAAGCGCACGCCGTTTATTGTCGTCGGAACGCTTGTCGCCGCTGTTCTTTTCGTCGGCATTTCGGTCGTTGACGGCATGCAACTCACGAAGCTGAAGGACGTCACTCCGGATAAATATGAATCCTCGCTTTCCGTAATATATGACGCCGACCCTGTTATTTCGGTGCCCGGCGTTGAAAAGACCGACGGCATGACCTTCGGAGAGGCTATCGGAGATATTTTCTCAAGCGGAGAAAAGAAAAACCTTTCCGAACTTATCTCGCGCAGCGATTTCCTTGCCATAGAAATGTACGGCGAGGACGGCAAGACCGCATCTCAGGGATATACGGACTACGTCGTTCCCGCGCGCAACGCGTTCGCCTGGCAGCGGACCGCAGAATCGCCGGCGACTCTGATATTCTTCATAATACTCCTTCTCTGCCTGCTTGTGGCCATGGGCACGTTCCGCTCGCCGGCCGTCGCGCTGATGCCTGACGTCACGCCCAAACCGCTCCGTTCAAAGGCAAACGCGATAATCAACCTGATGGGCGCCGTCGGCGGAATAATCGTCCTGCTGCTCGGAATCGTGTTCAAGACCGGCTCCACGATGAATGCCCTTATGGACTACAAAGTGTTCTTCGGGATCTGCGCCGGCATTATGCTCGCGGCGCTCGCGGTGTTCCTCATCACGGTAAGGGAGCCGAAATGGGCGGCGGAAGCCGACGTGATAAACTCAAAGCTCGACGCCGAGCCGGACAGCACCGGAGAGGGCTCGCGCAAGCTCACGCCCGCAGAGAAGCGCTCGCTCATCTTCATCCTACTGTCAGTCGCGCTCTGGTTCATGGGTTATAACGCAATAACGAGCAAATATTCCGTTTACGCCGGCGCCGTACTGGATAAGGATTATAACCTCACTCTTATGATCGCGCAGGCAGCGGCGATAATCAGCTATATCCCGATCGGCATCGTGTCGTCAAAGCTCGGCCGCAAAAAAGTCATACTCGGCGGCGTGGTCATGCTCACCACCGCCTTCTTTGTGAGCTGCTTTATAAGGTCTACAACCCCGATGCTGCTTATAAATGCGATGTTCATCCTTGCCGGGGTAGGCTGGGCGTCTATAAACGTAAACTCGTATCCGATGGTCGTTGAGCTCGCAAAAGGCAGCAACGTCGGAAAATACACCGGATATTACTACACAGCGAGCATGGCGGCTCAGGTCGTCACGCCGGTCCTCTCCGGCGTTTTGCTCGACATCCGGCTGACGTTCCTCTTCCCGTACGGCACCGTGTTTGTTGCGCTCGCGTTCATAACGATGCTGTTCGTGAAACACGGAGACTCAAAGCCGGCAAAGAAAACCGGGGCAGACATTCTCGAGCACATCGACGCGGGAGACTGAATCAACCGCAAATCGCAAATTGAAAAAGCTAAAAAATGGCAGATGGAAGGTCAAGCGCCTGCCGTTTGCCATTTGTGTTTGTGAAAATGGAAGACAGAAAAAACGTGCTCATAGCGATGAGCGGGGGTGTCGACAGCTCGGTGGCGGCATACATCCTTAAAGAATCCGGATACAACTGCGAAGGGGCGACAATGCTCCTTTTCCGCAACGCTGACATAGGCAGGCAGGATCTCCGCACCTGCTGTTCTCAGAAAGACGTCGATGACGCGGCAACAGTTGCTTTCAGAATGGACATGCCTTACAGGGTGATCGATTTCACGTCGGAGTTTCGCGAGCATGTTATAGGAAATTTTGTCAAAGCATACGAAACGGGGCTGACCCCTAACCCGTGCATCGAATGCAACAGGCATCTGAAGTTCGACCTGCTTCTTGATTACGCTCTCGACCGCGGCTTTGATTATATCGCGACGGGGCATTACGCACGCATCGGCAGAACAGACGGCGGGCGGTATGTCCTTAAAAAGGCTCTTGATACAAAAAAAGACCAGAGCTATGTACTCTACGGTCTGACTCAGGAACAGCTTTCGCACGTCGTTTTCCCGCTCGGCTCGCTTACAAAAGACCGTGTGCGGGAGATTGCCGCATCTCTCGGATTCGTCAATTCGGACAAACCGGACAGCCAGGATATCTGTTTCGTGCCGGACGGAAACTACGCCGGTTTCATAGAAAACTACACCGGAAGAAAATATCCGCCGGGGGACTATCTTGACGTCAGCGGTAACGTGATTGGCAGACACGAAGGCGCGATACGGTACACTATCGGCCAGCGCAAGGGCCTTCGCCTCGCTATGGGTCGTCCTGTGTACGTATGCTCAAAAAATATGGAAGACAACACAGTGACTGTCGGAGACGAGGACGCGCTTTTCCTCGAAACTCTGACGGCGACAACCGTAAACTGGGTCTCTGTTCCCGAACAGACGGCACCGTTTCCATGTCTTGCGAAGATAAGATACCGCCAGAAGGAGCAGCCCGCTACGGCGTACCCCCTCGAAAACGGCACTTTGAAAATCGTTTTCAAAGAGCCTCAGAGGGCGATAACACCCGGTCAGTCCGTAGTGCTGTACGACGGCGACACTGTCCTCGCAGGCGGGATAATCGCATAAAAACCTCCCTGCAGATCAACCCTGATCCGCGGGGACTGTTTTATTCAACTGTTGATCTTCTCAACAGCCTTTTTTCTTGCCTTTCTTATAATCAAAACAGTTCCGGAAATAATTACGGCAGAAGCAACGATTATGGCCCCGATAAGAACTTCCGTCTTTGTCCCTCTTCCGGATTCTGAAGAATTGCTGCTAGAGGAATCTTTCGAATAAACTGTTCTCTCCCGCTCCCTTCTGAGCGAAACGTATTCATCATAAGAGTACATCTTGTTGAACTGCCATGCGTCTTCCGGTGTGGCGGGCGCTCCTGCGCTGTTGTACAGATCGAAAACCTTTATTTCATCTCCGTCGTATATTAGAAGGATTTTCTCTGATGAATCGTTGAATGCAGAAGGAAATCTAAGCAGAAACGCGTGATCCCATGAGGTGTTCTCCGCAAGATTGCTAATTGTTTCAAAAAAATTCACGGTTGGGCGGCCTTCAACTTCAAAACCGTCCGTATTGTTGAATACAGTATACTGATCATATCGCCACTCGCCTCGCTCAAAATCATAGGTGTAATAAAGCTTGATGTGACCAATTACACGTTCACCACCGGATAATTCACCGAAAATCGGCACATAAATCGTGGGATATTCCGGTACGCTGTGATTGAGATAGTTTTTGTCTAGCGTTTCCATCTCATCAAGGAATCCAGTGCTAACGTTATATTCAATCAAGAAAGCAGAAATATCATAGTGTAATGGAATATCTGCATCTGTACTTTTTAAAAACGAAGACATCGTTGCACTCGCAAGACCATCGTTGAAACAGTCAGAAATTATTTCATTAGCTCTGTCCTTGCTTGTCACAAATCCAATAGAATCATATACTTCATATCGTGATGTGGCATAAATCACATTCGGCATACAGCCTATTACAACAACGGCAACTACCGCTATAAGTGTAACAGACATTGCTCTTTTCATACTTTCCTCCTTGTGTGGAATAGATTTTCGTTTTTTGTTTGAAAACGGCTTGGCGCGGATTTGCCGTTTTTGAAATACAGACCATGTCAGTCTGCGCCGGACTTTTCAAAATGGCATACTTTCCCTTACGCGCCCCTATATTATATATACGCACTCAAGGTCCAAAATCCGACAGACCTTTTAAAAATTTTTTTCGTTTCCAACAAAAAACGAAAGTCGTCACAACATAGGATAAGTTCTGTTCAAATTGCAGCCCGGCAGAGAAAAATCCGCCGGGCTGCAAGATTAAATATCCCGATTATTTCTTCCCGGAGAGAAGCTTGTGACAGAGCGCCGCAAGCGCGCCTCCGCAGAGCGGCGCTACAATGAACACCCATACGTTTGCAAGCGCTTCACCGCCGACAAAGATGGCGGGGCCGAAGCTACGCGCGGGGTTGACCGACGTGCCGGTGAAGTAAATTCCGAATATGTGGACAAGCGTAAGCGTCAGGCCGATCACGATGCCGGCGACCGCGCTGTTCTCTGTCTTTGACGTGACGCCGAGAATGGCGAGAACAAAGACGAACGTGAGGATGACCTCAACAAGAAGCGACAGCCAGATGCTGCCCTTGTAAAGTCCGTTCTGTCCGAGCGCCTCGTTGCTCCCTAAAAGCGCCCAGAGCACAGCGGCTCCCGCCGTGGCGCCCGCGAACTGCGAGATCACGTAGCCGATGAAATCGCCTATCGAAAGCTTGCCGCTTATTAACATCGCAAGGCTTACGGCCGGATTGATGTGGCAGCCGGAGACGTTGCCGATCGAATACGCCATAGCGACGATTACAAGTCCGAAAGCAAGCGCCGTAAGCAGATAACCGGCGAAATTTGACGTGGAGCACTGAGTGACGACAGCGGCTCCGCAGGCGAAGAGAACAAGCACAAACGTGCCGATGAACTCCGCAAGGTACTTTTTGAATGATTTCATACCATTCTCCTTTATCATTTTTATTTGACGGCATAGACGGCCGCCCGGTGATTATATTTTATCACGAACAGCCGTCTGTGTCAATCATTTTTTGCGCTTATTTCACTCCGCCTCAATAAAACTGACTGTGTCAAACGAACCGGAGTTCGAGTTCGTAAAAGTGATGTAAATCGTGTGGACGCCCGGCGGAACGGCACATAGCTCGGTGAACGGCTTTGCGTGTACTATGTCCCATCCTCCGGTGTAGGTAAGCTCAAAAACTGCGGAGGGTTCACCCTCAGTAAGACTGTCAATGCGCACCTCAAGCTCCGAAGCATTGTAGCTTTTATCGCCGTTTGAAAAATCCACCGTCATGAAAGCGGCGCCATTTGATCCGAAATCGATGTTTTCAAACACCACCGTGTCGCCGAGCGACGAATAGCCGCAACCGTAGCCGTCGACGTACTGTATCGGGTTGCCGGAGCCTCCGCCGGTTTCGTTTGTCTCCTCGTTGTCAATAAACTTTGCCGTATCGACGTACAGCTTCAGATACGGCGCTTTCGGCGCGTCGGTGGCAGGTTCTGTCGTGGTTTCACCGGCGGACGTTCCGTCCTTCCCTGCGGTGTCCGCCGTTGTCGAAACAGGCGGAATGCGGGATGTCTTGCCGTCCGTTTTGCCTGTGTTTCCGCCCGGCGCGCAGGATACTGTCAGCAAAAGAATCAGCGCCGAAACCATAAACAGGCGAATAATCTTTTCCATAATTTTTCTCCTTTATACCTACGGCCGGACGTAAAAACGGCCGGCCGGGGAAAATCACGTATTATCCTGAATCTTTTCAATCGAATCGAGCGTCGTTTCGATGGCGTTTTCAAGATCGATCTTGACTCCCTCGAGAATCGACGTGAATCTGCTCACAAGCGGATGGAACACGAGCTCGTTTATCTTAAGTCGCGCTCCGCTCGCAAACAGATTGTTCGCAAGGTCGTAGTCAACCGTATCGAATAGCAGCTGTATGATCTCGGCATCCTTGCCGTCGGCAAGCCTTGTCTTGAGATATGTCTGAACGTATTCCTTCACCACTGTGTCGCGCGAAAGGAAGGACATATATTCAAGAATCGTCGATACGTCATCGCGGCGGGAGGCAGACAGAGTCTTCGGGATGACCATCACGTTGCCGCCTATTGAAACCGAATGATAATCGTCCTGCGTCTCGTCATAGAGCGGAGCGGGCATATACCCGGTCTCAAAATCATAATCGGGAGTGCTCCCCACGCCGCTGAGGATACACGCATAGAAAAGCGTGTTGCCCTTGGCATAGGTGCTCAGATAAAGAGCGTCGTTCGGTTTAGGCGCGTTTCTGTAATAACCGTCATCGCCTGTGTTAATCTCGACAATCTTCTGAAGGACATTTGTCGCGGAACGCTCCTGCAGCGCAAAATACGGATCACCGTTTTTGTCCGACTGAATAATTTTTATACCCGATCCGTTAAGCAGAAGCGAGAACAAGACCTTCGACGTCGCAACGATACCGTGACCGTCGTCGTCAGATCTCACATTCACGTCGCCGTCGAGGTTTCTGTTGAACGGTCTTGCGATCTCATAAAGCCGGTCAAGTGTCCATGCTCGGCTTTTTACAAGCTCGTAAAGATCATATCCCGTGTCGATATCGCCGTACAGATCCTTGTTGTAAATAAAACAGTATATCTTATTGTAATGCGAAAGGCTGAAGTCGCCGGTCGCCGCGAACTGAATACCTCTTATGTTGAAGGTTTTGTTGCCCTGCGTGTTCCACCAGGGCGCCGAGAGATCTACATGCGGAAGAGCATCCCAGCCAATCACGTACTCGAGTATCTGACCAATCCACTCCTCATAGCACATCGAAAGATCAAAGCTACTGTCTCCCGATGGAATGATAGTAGTAAGTGTCGAGCTGGGAACCGGAACGCCAGTGACATCAATTCTGCACTTGTAGTCCTGCTCGATTTTGCGGTTGCGTTTGTAGATTGCCTCGTCGACGCGGGTGAGATCCTCGTCATACTCGCAGTCGAGCGTGGCTTTCGAATATCCCGAACCCTCCGCATAGTTAAGAATGCTGAGCGTGAAACCGTCCTCGTTCAGCTCCGACGGGATATCCGGGCGAGTCTTGTCGTTCGCGGTGGTTTCGTCGGGCGTGACCGGCGGGTTTGTGCATGCGGCGATCGATCCCGCGATGATAACAGCAACGGCAAAGCAAAGCACTTTCAGAAAGATGTTTTTCAAATTTGTGTGCCTCCTGATCCTTGATAGTCTGCGTCCGTCATGCGACAGAGCGGCGGATTTCCCCACCGCTCAGTATTTTATCATTTTATTGCCGTCAGGTCAACACCTCTGTAAAGCGAGTTTATACTAATTTGTTGCTAAACTTCCTATCGCATCAGATAATGTCGACCGCAAAGACGCGGAATTCGCCGCAACCCCACGTTGTTTTCGGAACGACCGCGACGGACCTCACTTTTTCCCCGATACCGTGAAACGCGAGGCGGCTACGGTTGTCTCTGACCGACGCGACGACCAAACTGTTTCCGTCACCGTCAGTGCACACAATGTCGTAGTCCCGGACAAGGGTCTTCGGGAGTTTGTATTTGTCCTCCCGAAGGGGGTAGTTGCTCGGCATATTGTGATATTTTCTTGTGAGCTCGCTGTCGAACACTATGCGCACTCTGTCGACGTAAACCGGCTCTCCATAGCTGAACAGGATTTTATCTCCGGAGTGTCCGGTCCAGCGGTTTAGGTTTTCACCAAACGAACGGTCCGGCCCGGTTCTGACTTCCTCGGCGTTGGTCTCGGCTGAAAGTGTCAGAGATGAGCGCTTTCTCTCATGATACGGGATATAGCAGTCGTCGAGCATGAGCTCCTGACGGAGTTCCTCCGCATCCACGTCTCTGAGTGATACGCCTTTTTTAACGGCGAGCGCAGCGCCGGTTCCGAGCGCCTGACCGCAGACGCAGCATGTCGCCATGACACGCGAACTGCTCATCGCCGTGTGCGTGACGCTTATATTGCGACCGGCAAAGCCGAGATTGGCAATGTTTTTGGAATAAAGCGCCCTCCACGGTATGCCCCACGGAGTCGGCGCGGGATGATGTATCGTCGGATATCCTCCGCGATACCAGAACCCCTCCGGAAAATGATCGTCCATAGTCCAGCCGCCGTAGGCGACTATGTCGTCGAAATGACCACCCGAGCTGACGTCGTTCTGATTGACAATGTAATCCCCGACGTAGCGTCTGCTCTCACGCTTCCCGGGAAGAAAGCCGATCCAGTCGAGCACCCAGTTGTCGGCGCCGTGATCGCCGTGATTCTTCACATGATCCCACACGCCGTAGGATATTTTCAGCAGCTCGTGACGAAGATCGTCGGTGTCGTGAATGCTGTCTTTGTCTCCGCCGATCTCGATCCACCAGTAGTTCGTGCCGATGTGATGCTCCCTCAGCGGGATGTCGTCGTCCGATGTGAACTTATACGCCCATTCTGGAGGAATAAACTTCTGCTTCCTGTCCGTCTCGCGTATCTGAAACATGCACGAAAGGCCCATCGTTTTGCGGTCGGCCGTCTCGGGGGCGATCGACTCGCCGAACTCAGAGCGCGCTTCCCTGCCTAGCCGGAACTCGGCGCCGGTGAGCGGCGCCAAAACCGAGTCACCCGAACAGTCGGCAAACAGTTTCGCAGATACCGTGTGATACGTCTCTGAGGTCATCTGCCAGCCGCGCACCGAAACTATCCTGTTTCCTTCCATCGTCACGCTCTGACACGTCGTGTTGAGAAGAAGAGTTATATTCTCCTCACAGAACGCCTTTTCATATATGACGGTGTCCCATACCTGATAGCATCTGTTGTCGTTGCGGTAGAAGTTTTCAAGCTCAAGTTCCTCGAGGATACCGGTCTCCTTCAGCTCGCCGTTTCGCGAGCCGCATCCGCATATCCACATTCTGATCTCACTCGAAGCGTTTCCGCCGAGCATCGGCCGGTCCTGCATTAGAACGACCTTAAGCCCGTGCCTCGCGGCGGCTATCGCGGCGCAGGTGCCGGAAAGCCCTCCTCCGACGACGCAGAGATCAGCGATGTGGCTTATTTCTCTCATCTGGGTTCTCCTCTTCGGTCGCGAAAAGCCAGCATCCGTTCGCGCGGAACTGACGTATCTTCATCTCTATCGTACCGACATCGACGCGAAATCTGTCGGCAAGGCATTTTTTGCAGTAAAACTCCTGCTCGCTCATGCCGACAAGCTTGCGCGTGACGGCGATCTCATCGTTGCTCAGTTTTGCGCGGCAGACCCTGCAGTCCGCCATTTCAGTCCTTTACTACTTTGCAGCGGTAAAGTTTGCAGTGATGCGCCGGGAGACCCCAGAGGATAAACTGCCCGTCACGGGTCCTCGTCTCCTCGCCGGTCCAGAGCTCCTTCATCTCGAGATGAACTCCGCACACTCTGTCAAGGCCGATGCGCTGCTGCTGAAACACCATGTTCGACGCTCCGTCGGAGAGATTGAACATTCCGACGGCTATGTCGCCGCCCTCAAGCAGCTTTGCGATGCAGAAAACGTCATCGTTAGCCCAGAACGCCTCCTGTCCGTGTCCGCCCATAAAGAACGGCTGACGGCCGGCGGGATCCTGATCGATTGCGATCACGTCTTTGTTTGTAAGGAGCTTTTTGATGTCGGTGCTCATCTTGCGGATATCGCAGCCGATCATAAGCGGCGAACCGTAAAGCGCCCACGCTGAGAAATGAGTGCGGTACTCTTCAAGCGAGCAGCCGCCCTGTCCGACGTTGCCCTTGCCGCCCATTCCGACGACGAGCATGTCGAGGTCGCTGATGCATCCCGTCGAGCTCTTTGACGTTATGTCTTTCTGAAGCTTGAGATTGACTTTTATGCTTTCCCACGAATCGAAAACGTCGCCTGTCGAGCGCCAGATATGCGCGCCGGTGGTCTTTATCCATTCGGGAGTGTTGTCAGCGCCCCACGAACAGGCAGAGAAAAGGATGTCTCTGCCGCAGTTTGCGAGCGCGATCCCCATGCGGCGATAAAGCTGATCGCCGAGCGTGCCGACCGGTTTGAAGCAGTAGTCGTATTTGAGATAATCAACGCCCCAGGACGCGAAAGTCTCGGCGTCGATGAACTCATAGTCAAAGCTTCCGGGATAGCTTCCGCAGGTCATCGTGCCGGCGCAGGAATACATGCCAAACTTAAGTCCCTTTGAATGGACGTAGTCGGCTACGGCCTTCATTCCGTTCGGGAATTTTTCCGGATCGGGGACCATTCTCCCGTTTTCGTCGCGGTTTCTGAGCGCCCAGCAGTCGTCAATAACGAGATATTCGTATCCTGCGCGTCTGAGGCCCAGAGAGACCATTTTATCCGCGGATTCCTTTACCACTTTTTCGTTGATTTCAGGCCCGAACGTGTTCCACGAATTCCAGCCCATCGGCGGTCTTGAAATAATCATTTTCTGTCTCCTTGCAAACGGTCCGCACACCGGCGGACTCTTTTGTTTTAACGGTAATATTTTAGCAGATGAATGCCGTCAAGTCAATAGTTTTCAGGAAAAAGTAACATCTCCGTCTTCGTTTTCAGCGGGATAAAACGGGCATTCAACAAGTTCTCCCGTTTCTTTTTCATAGAGTTTGCCGTCAACCGATTTCAGATACGGGTTTTCTGAATCGCACGTGAAAACGAATACGGGCTCGTACCACTCCGTATCATCCCCGCTCCCAAGCAGAAGATACTTGTCTCCCCAACTGAACATCGCGCGCTTCACGTTTTTCCCGACCGTGACGTTGAACGTGACTTTAATTATTTCCTCATCCTCCGACGGATCTCTCAGAGGTATTATTTCTTTCGGAACCGTCACGCAGAACGGATCCGGCACGCCGGTGCCGAAATAACCGCCCAGCCCTTCGACGTCAGCACCGTTTTCAAGCTTGTCGGGTATAATTATATCGGTATGCTCCGTGTCTCCGTTCCAGAAAAAGTCCCTTGCGTAGGCGCGCATTCCGAGATCGCTGACGTAATAAGTCACGTTCTGTTCGGTCTCCGACCTGCCCTTTGTAAAAGGCGTGCAGGCCGAAAGAGCAAGCGACAGAAGGGCAAAAGCGATCAGAAGACACGGGAAGGATTTACATAATCTTTTCATTGCGGTTCCCCCTTATAAGTTGCAAAATGCAAATTGAAAATCAGATTTTGAATTTGGATGCGCGGATAATCGGATACAGAGTATTTATTCTCTGCTTTTCCTGACGATCAGCGCGATTATCCTCGCAAGCGCGTCAAGTATCATGAGTATTCCGGCAATCATCGCGAAAAGCGGCACGACGCTCCTTGGTATCACAAGGAACGCGATACCGAATGCGGCCCAGATGATTATCTCGATTACTCCAATCACCTTGTCAAAACCGTGACGGCTTTTCGCCCGTTCACCAGAAAGATAGGCCAGGATAATCATGGCAAGACCGAATATCACGCTACCCATAAGGAAAAGGGCGTTTTCCTTGAATATGACGACAGGGATAAGCGCTATTAGAACTATCGTAATGTAAATACGCTCTCTAAGCCCGTCAAGCCTGAACCTGTTTCTGATAAGCGCCCTGACGGTTATGAAAAGCTGAAACGCGGCAGCGGCGGAAAGCAGTATCAGCGACAGAACCTCGAGGATTGAGTTCATCATCAGCAGCACGACAGCCCCGGCAAGCATGTACGAGAGCGCGACGAAAATGTCTGATTCAAATATCTGTTCGAACTTTTTCCCCGCCCTGTCGGCTTTTCCGCCGCTCAGCGTGTCGTCGAAAATCGCGCGTTTGGGAAGCTCTATGAGATTTTTCCGGGTAATCTCGCTAGTTTTTGAGAGCATAACTATCGTACGGCTTAAACTTTCGGCATTGACCTCCGAAAGGTCTGTCACGCCGTCTGCCCCGAGAGAATCGAAAAGCTCGTTTACCACGGTCGGCCGGTCTTCAAGAGACACACCGCCAATCCATTCGTTCACAAGCCGGCTCAAACCCACACAGCGCTGCGAAAGCGCGCCGGTGAGGGCAAGCTCGCCGCCCTCGACAAGCCAGGACGCGAGAGAATGCTGTTCAAGCCCGCTCCGGCTGCTTTTAACAATTTTCGTATCCGTGACCTGCGGCTCGAAAAGCTGACCTATCAGATCGAATTCCGGAATTATCCGCGTTGTCTGTGAATCAACACGCCTTATAAGTCCGGTGTCGAGAACCTCTGGACAGAAGCCCGGGCCGTCCAGCGCGTATATGCGAGTGACTCCCTTCAGCGCCCTTCCGGAAAGCATGCACGCAGCGTAAAGCGCGAGATTGCCGCCTTTCGAATGTCCGGCTATGTAAAAATCACGACCGTTGCAGTCGTCAAAGGCGCGCTCCGCGTACTCTGCGGCGGAATCCTGCGACTCTGTTCTGGTGAACGAGATCATAAAGTTTTCCCGCCAGCCGGCAAGCGAACTGTCGGTTCCCCTGAACGCGACAAAGCGGAACAGACTGTTTTCAAATGTTATCGCGAAAAACTGATACGGCGGATCGTCCCGGAACTCGTTTACGCAGCGGGTCATGGAAAGATCTCCAAACCGCTTAGAGCGCACGGCCTTTTCAAAAATCTCGGTGTTCCCCATGTCTCCGCCGGTTATCATAAGCTTCGCCCCGCCGTTTTCGATAAGTGTTTCGCATTCCGAAACGGGAACGCATTCACGATCTCCGGCGAAAAGCGGGGAAACGTCAAAATACGAGATTACGCACAGCACAAGGGCGTCGGCGTCGCGAAACGGGCAGATCGAAAAATCAAATCCTCCCATCCAGTCTATATATCCGGCAAGTGTCTCTGTCATTCTTTCAGTTCGCTCCTTCAATATTATTATACAACAAACTCCCCGCTGTGTCAAACACGGGCACCTATATTAAACAGAGCGACATGTCGGGCGACATGTCGCTTTTTTCGCCATCGGTATTGACATCGGAGAAAAAAAGTGTATAATATAATTATGAAAAAAGTCGATAGTCGACCAAATTCTTAGGCGAATAAACACGACAGGAGAATGAAAATGGATTTCTGGGAGAACTTCACAAAAACGATTTCACAGGCGACCGACCATACTGTTAAGAGCACCGAAAAGCTCGCAACGGTCGCGAAACTCAAATACAGGATCTCTACATTTAGAAGCAAACTTGACGAGTATTTCAGAACGCTCGGCGAAATGAAATACTCCGAAATGAGCGGCGACGAGGTCGGAGAAGATGAGTACGGAATGATCTTCGACGAGATCGTGCTTCTTGAGAAAAAGATCTCTGTGCTTGAAAAACGCATAGCCTCGCTCAACGACTTTATCGAATGCCCGCAGTGCGGATACAAGGTCCGTCGCGGCATCGCCGTTTGCCCGTACTGCGAATACGTTATCGACGAGAAAGCGGCAGAAACCGCCAAGAAGGCCGCCGAGGAAGCCGCAAAGGCTGCTGAAGAGACCGTTGAGGACGTTGCCGACGCTGTAGAAGACATAGTCGATGAAGTCGCGGACGCGGCCGGATCAGGGGACGGCGAAAAATAAAACGTGATCTCCGTTTCCTGCGACGGCGTATCGCTGTCATTCGGCCCTGATGACGTGCTGAAGGACGTCAGTTTTGCTCTCAACGAGGGTGAAAAGCTTGGCGTCGTGGGAGTCAACGGAGCCGGAAAATCTACTCTGCTCGGTATAATCGCCGGCAAAGTGACCGGCTACGGCGGCGGAGTATTCATTTCAAAAGACAGGACCGTGGGTCTGCTCCCGCAAACTGCCCTCCCCGACGGGGACAGGACAGTGCTTGAGGAGGCCTTTTCGGCATACGGGGATCTCGTATCACGTGAAAATGAACTTGAGGAACTGAAGAAACTCGCCTCAAGCGATGAGCGTGCCGCCGTGCGCTTTGCCGCCGAACACGACAGGTTTGTCACGGACGGAGGTTATTCGTTCAGAAACCGCGCAAAGGGCGTACTGCGTGGGCTCGGACTACCTGACGGTGTATGGAACTCACCGGTCTCGGTGCTCAGCGGCGGACAGAAAACTCGGCTCGCTCTCTCCTGTCTGCTTATGCGTGACTGCGATATTCTTCTTCTCGATGAACCGACCAACCATCTTGACACCGAAGCGCTTTTCTGGCTCGAGGAAACGCTCCGCCGTTCGAGAAAAACTGTAATCGCGGTGTCTCACGACAGATTTTTTCTCGACGCCGTCTGCGGGAAGATACTTGACATTGAAAACGGCCGGGGCAAAGTTTACAAAGGCGGCTATACCGCCTTCCTTGAAAAGAAGAGAACCGACCGCGAGATCGCCTACCGTCACTATGAAAATCAGCAAAGAGAGATTAAACGCCAGCAGGAATATATAGAACAGCAACGCCGCTGGAACAGAGAACGCAACATAATCGCCGCCGAAAGCCGTCAGAAGCTTCTTGACAAGATGGTGCTTGAGGAAAAGCCGGAATCTTTGCCGAGGCAGGTGAAGATGCTGTTCAGCACACCGGGTCAGAGCGGGAATGACGTACTCGTCGCCGAAAAGCTAACAAAAAGCTATCCGGGAAGGAAACGCCCGCTTTTCTCCGGGCTCTCGTTTGAGGTAAAGCGCGGCGACAGGCTGTTTTTTACCGGCGAAAACGGGTGCGGAAAATCCACACTTCTGCGGATAATAGCCGGAAAACTTCCGCCTGATCATGGATATGTAGTTCGTGGGACAAACGTTTCCTCCGGCTATTTCGATCAGGAAAACCGGGGATTTGACAGAGGCGAAACTGTTATCAACACCGTGTGGTCGGAATATCCGAAAATGACGGAAACCGAGGTGCGCTCGGCTCTTGCGCTGTTCCTTTTCAGAGGAGACGACGTTTTCAAAAGTACCGGCGTGCTGCTGTCCGGCGGAGAAAAAGCACGTCTCACACTGCTTATTCTGATGCTGAAAAAGAGCAATCTTCTGATTCTCGACGAGCCGACGAACAATCTCGACATACCGTCCCGTGAAGCGCTCGAGGACGCTCTGACCGGATTCGACGGAACGCTTATCGCGGTGTCGCACGACAGATATTTTCTGAAAAAACTGTCGACGCGGATAATACACTTTTCAAGGTCAACGCTTGCCGACAGCGATTTTTCGCCGGAGGAAGCTGACGGATTCAACGGCTATATTTCGTTTCTCGAAAAAAGCCGTACTGACGCGGAAACGGCCGACTCTTCCCCTTCATCCGAAAAGGAACGCTGGCAGAACGCCAAACGCGATCGGGCGGAGCAGAAAAAACAGGAAAGGCGGCTCGCGACGGCAGCAGAGCGTGCTGCCGATATAGAAAACCGCATTTCCCAGATATATTATGAAATGAACGGCGATGCTGCCTTTGACCATGTGCGGCTCGGCGAGCTCACGGAAGAACTAGAAAAGCTCGAAACTGAACTGCTCGGGCAATATGAAATACTTGACGGATCGGAAATTCTCTGACAAGGGGGAACAAAATGGCCGGAATAAAATACTATCTGAGGCGGCTCACGCATCTTAACCAGAGCAAAATGAAAAAGACCGTCTCGAGAATAAAGGAAAAGAGCGGGAAGCATTCGCTTCCGCTGGCTTTCGATATGCTGTGGTGCGCGCTGAGATACGGGTGCGGCTATACCGACTATGAGTTTTCGGAATGGTGGACGCTTAACGGAAAGCAGAGGAAAACCTATCTGACTCGCGGAAGAAACGACACGCTGGTGAAAAAGCTGAACGACCAGTCGCTCAATCATCTGCTTGAAAACAAAGACGAGACGTTCGATATTTTCCCTGGTTATATGAAGCGCGGACATCTGCTTGTGACTGCCGGAAGCAAAGACGAGTTTGCCCGCTTTGCCGAAGGACGCGCAGTTTTTATCGTAAAGCCGCGCGATGACACCTGCGGACACGGAGTCAGAATCGTAAAAAAATCTGATTTTGAAATCACCGAGGACCTTTTCGCCGGCGTAATAAAAGATGGCACGGCGCTTTGCGAGGACAGAATCGTTCAGCACCCAGAAATGTCACGGCTCTGCCCGGATTCTGTTAACACGATACGCCTCGTGACGGTGATATCCGATGCCGGAAAACCGTCGATACTTTACGCCGCGGTCAGGATAGGGCGCGGCGGCTCTGTCGTCGACAATCTTACTGCGGGCGGGCTTACGGCGCCGGTCGACGTCGAAACAGGAAGAATAAACGGTTATGCCTACGGACGCGACTGCTCCGTTCACACAAAACACCCGGATACCGGTTTGACTTTCCTCGGATTTGAGATTCCTCTTTGGGAGGAGGCGAAAAAATCCGTCCTTGAATCGGCATTGAATATCCCAAAGATTCGCTACGTGGGCTGGGATGTCGCGATAACCGAAAGTGGACCTGAGTTTGTCGAAGTTAACGAGCACCCCGGTTACGGGTTTATTCAGTTCCCTGCTAACACACCGGACAAAACAGGGATAATTCCGGCTTTCATGAAAGCAATAAAAGGCGAATAAAGCTAAAAAGCCAGGATTGTTCTGTTAAAAATGCTACAGCTTAGAAAAGGTGCAAAAGTTCCATTCCCCGAACAGCTTTGCGAAGGATATGAGATTCGGGAAAATATGATAACCGCGAATATCTCAGCGAACAAAATTGAAATGGTTATGGCCCATTTTATTTGCATGAGGAGCGAACCGGTCTTTTTCATTCTCGAACTTCCGGTCAGACAATATGAAGAAACCGAATCCAGCCCTGGCGTCGTTGAAGCGTTTCATAAGGATGTATACTATATTGACGGCTGTTCAAGAGATGAAGCTCTGACTATCTTGAGCCGTGTCGGCCAACTTATGATCAACGACGGCTTGTGTTCGTTTGGGTTTGGCGGACACAAATCGCAGGAAGAAATAGTTTTAGGGAAATATAACATCGCCACCATCTTCAGCAGAAATGCCGAGTCTTTCAGAGACTTTTTTAAGGAACATGACATTCCGGAAGTATCTAATCTGAAAACTGCATGGGATACGTTTTCTCAGGATCACCCCGGCAGTTCTGAAAAGATAATTACTAACGGAAAAGATGTGTATTCAATCCCTGTTGATTTTGAAAAATGGGGAATCTATAAAGCTGAAATCAGAGAAGATTGAAATCTATTAATAAACCTTCTAAAGCGCCAAAGCTGATGGCATTATGAATCTCAATTTGGCGCTTAAGATTTATAGGCGATTCGCCAAAAAGCAGGCTATGGACCGATGTTTCTCAAAACGTCAGGTTGCCGAAGCGATGGATGATAAAGACATACGGAAATTATTAATATAGGCGATAAAAGCGGAACGGGAATTCCCGTTCCACTTTATTGTTAGTAAATGCAAAAAATCATCCATCAATGCAATAATCTACAAGCAATCCAGAGTTTTTGGCTACAACAACGTTTTTCAACTTTGCGTCCTTTTCATGCAATTGTCTAGTTTTAACCCATATTTTTGTTCCGTTCGGAAGAGACAACTCCATATCATGTAAGCTAAAGATGTTATTACTTAGAGAAAACCGATTGATGACAGCAACATCATACGTTTCTGTCTGGAAATTGTTGTAGTCTCTTAAATACGGGAGAAGGTTAAAAGAATGGACAATCAGAATAATTACCAGGCAAACTGAAAGAATAACTGCCGACACTTTCCAGCCCTTAATTCGTTTTCTGAAGAATAACAGAACGGAAATTAAAGCAGCAACAAGAATAATTAATATGCCAGGGATTAGAATCAGCAATTTAAGGCATTTGATCAGTTCATCCATCGCTTTTCTCCTGATGCCTCAATTCTTTATCACCCATAAAACGCATCATTCATCTATAGCACTTTGTAAGCGGCTTTTTTTTGTTGCCTGCTTCACGAAAATGCGGTTCAGCTGTTTTTCAGGGCGGCTTCGAGCTCGTTTCCGAGTCTTATTCTGGCGTTTTCAAAGTCGTTTTCATTGCTGCTGAACTGAACGATTGACGTCGACACAGTGCCGATAATACTGTTCACTGCGGCACGGCCGACAAGCTTTTCGAGCATCGTGAACATCTCATATTCCTCGATTCCGTCGCGGATCATTTCCAGTCTGAATGAGCCGCACGGGCCGTCAACTCCGACCTCGGAGCCGGGATAAAGCAACGAGCCATCGCCGAACACACTGTCTGACAGCCAGACCTGACCAGTAAAATCACTTTTCCCTACTGTCGCCATGTTCGTCCACGGGTTTTTAATTCTTTCCCAGTAATTGCATGACCAGTACAGGAATCCGCTCACGTTATACTGCTTTTGCTGCCAGAAAAGCAGCCGGTTCTGCATGCCGGTCATGTCGACATACATATTCAGATACGGAAGCCCCGGTTCCCAGCAGACGTACCACCAGAGCTCGTCGCCTCCGGCGACCTCGGCCTGCATTCTTTCGTTGAATTCCGGGTAATTCGCTGTCTGAGATGCGGAATACAGCAACCTTTTGCCCTGTCCCACATCCGACGAACGCGTGAAACAGAAAGATTTGGGGCACCAGATGTCAATAAGATCGCTCATGAAGGATATCTGGTCCTTTTCATCGCTGTACTGAATGTTCTGGAAGAACGGAACAACAATCTTTGTGCCCGGGCTGAGGAGTTTGATTCGCCGACAGAATTCAGCCATCTGGTTCA
>JAEEGL010032814.1_pt1 | contig 27355 bp, 23 predicted proteins | sample 9134231 | NCBI WGS metagenome assembly JAEEGL01 (sample SAMN16246548, study PRJNA631951) | gut metagenome | biome: gut microbiome; feature: rumen; material: fiber-attached | host: Bos | place: Iran: Karaj | collected 2018-10
CTGGTTTCCACGCTGAGCGATACCTTTCATACGGCCTTTCTGCTGCCTTCTGAATTTGGTTTTCTTAGGTTGTAACATTTCTCTATAACTTAAAAATAACTTCTAATTAATTGTTACCCAACACTTTGCGCTATTTCACCGCATAAGATATGGGATGCAAAGATACACATTTATTCTGAAACGCAAACATTTTTTCACATTTTTCGACAAAAAAAATAGCCACCTAACGTGACTATTTTCAACTCATTACCGGAGTCAAAAAACTCCGAGATTTGTGTGTTTTCGACTAATTTCCGACAGGCGAAATCTGGGTACCGGAGAGTTTGGCTGCTACGGCCTCGACCTCTTCCCAAACGCGGAGGAGGTTACCGCCCCAGAAGAGAGCTATGTCGTGATTGGACCAGCCGCGGCGCAACAGTTCACGGGTGACGTTCTTCACCTCCAGCGCGGAGTTGATGCCCTCCAGGCCACCACCGCCGTCGAAGTCGGAGCCGAAGCCCACGTGCTCAACGCCGGCCACGTCGCGGATGTGCTCCACATGATCGCAGAAGAGCTTGACATCCAGCGGGGTACCATCGCCCTTATCCACAAAGCCATGGTAGATGGTCACCTGGACCACGCCACCCTTGGCCGCAATCTTGCGTAGCAGTTCATCCGGAAGATTCCGGGGATGGTCGCAAAGGGCACGGGCGCAGGAGTGCGATGCGATAATCGGCGCAGCACTGGCCTCGAGTACATCCTCCACCGTTTCGTCGGCGGTATGGGAGACATCGATGATCATACCCAGACGGTTCATCTCGGCCACCACCTGATAGCCGAAGGGCGAGAGGCCGTTCCACTCGAGTTCGGAAGAGAAACCCTTCTTGGGATTGTCCACACGCACGCCCGCATCGCAGATATCGTTGTTGTTATTGTGCGAGAGCGTGATGTAGCGGGCGCCCAGGTTATAGAACCGCTCCACATTCCGGAGGTCGCGCCCCACCATATAGCCGTTCTCGAGGCACTGGATGACGCATGCCTTGCCCTCTTTCTTGATGCGGCGGACATCGGCGGGATGGAAGGCCCGCTCGGCCTTGGGAGAAGCGTCCGCATAGGCAGCGAAGGCCTTGAGCTTTTCCTCCGTCCAGTCGGCGAGGGCCACGAGCGTACTGTCATCGCGCTTGCCCTGGCCTTTGTAGATGGCGAAGAAAACGGCATCCAGCCCACCGGCGAGCATCTTGTCAAAACTGACCTGAAGCTCGTCCTCCCCTTTTCCGCGCAGGATGTCGAGGGCCGTGTCGGTATGGGTGTCGATAGTAATCATTTTGCGGTGGAGACTGTCCACCTTGCGAGCCATGGCTTTCTCGGCGTTACAGCCTCCGAGGAACACCAGCGCCGTCGTCAGGCAGACGACGGCACTGAAAGTGGTGACGATATTTTTCATCGTTAAATGCTATTTGGCAGCCTTGAGTTCCGATTTGGGAATCCACCAGCCCAACTTCTTGGCCAGCAGCAGTATCAGGAGTGAGAGCACCAGGTATCCCACGCAGAGCCAGAGCAGCCAGCCTCCCTTGAAGGCGACGGGAACGGACCAAATAAGGATAATCTCGATGGGTGCGCAGGGCATGAAAGCCATAGCGTAGTTGTCGAGCGCGTGACTTTCGTTCTTCGGGTCCACGATACGCAACAGCGCGATGCCGATGGCCATCGTACCGGTCCACCAGCCCCAAGCGAAGATAGCCTTCTCGAACCAGTCTTTCTTGTAGAGGTGGCGTGCGAAGTAGAAGCACATGAAGAGAGTGACGGCCACTCCGATGGCCAGCAGAACCACGAGCGGCAGTGCGTTGGCGGTCACCACCTTGAGGTTGATGGCGCCCACGCCGCAGGTCACGAGCAGGTCGGTAGCCGTGCCGCTGATGTTGCTGATGGTCTTCTGCTCCACGAAACGGCTCGCCTTGGTGGCATCGAGCAGGAGCTTGAAAATCATACCCACTACATAGGCGGTGAGGAATACCGGCACACCTTTGATGTTCAGCGTCCCCTTGAGCAGGACGTCACTCAGCAGGTAACCGCAGTACGCCGCGAAAATCACGAGGCCCAGGTGCATGGCGAAGTGGTCGATGGAAATCGAGGAGACCGTCGCCTTTCCCAGCACGTCGCGCTTCTCCTCCGGGACGAGACCGGAGCGGAGTTCGTTGGGAAGTTCCGCAAAGTCCGTCACGTAACTGGTCTGGTGCTTCCGGGTGGCAATCTTGATGAGCAGCACACCGACGATCACGCCCAGGATGACACCCACCGTGGCGGTGGTCATACCCAGACTGCGGGCAACTTCTTCATAACCTTCACCAAATTCAGAAGCCATGGCGGCAGCCGTACCGTGGCCGCCGTAGAAGCCCACCGGGCACATGATGCCGAAGAACTCAGGCACCTTGAAGAGCGGCGTGAGAAGCAGGATACCCAGGATACCGATGGCCGCCCACTGGAAGAACATACCGAACTGGGAATAGGCCCACATCGGGCCCAGTTTGGAGCCGATTTCTTTCATCTTCATGGCAGGGGAAGCCAGCGGGAGCGCCGCGAAGACCACTGCAATCAGGATGGCGGAATAGGTGCCCAGGTTGTTCGAGAGCGGCAGCCAGCCCAGACCGTTGGGGCCGAAGGCAAGTGCCAGCACACCGGCGATCAGGGACGGCGGTATGAACAGGGACTGGATGGCTTTGATTTTGGCCCGGCAGATCTTGCCGATCAGCAGCAGACCGAAGATAACGCCCGCATCGCAGAAGAGCGACCAAGGGGTGAATGTAGAGAAGTCAAACATGACGGTATAAAAATTGTTGATTCGCAAATATAAGCAAAAACTGATTATTTTTGCCCTTCGAAATGGTTATGCGCTGCAAAAAACACTCCCTCGTATGGCTGCTTCTGCTGCTGACTGCCTGCCCGCTGATGGCGCAGGAGCCGGATGGATATGTGATGCAGTACATCATTCAGGGCAAGGATACGATCTTTATCGACGATATTCCGCCGGCTGTCATCTCGCCGCGCGCCTCCATGACCAAGCGCCAGTGGCGCAAGTACTACAAGCGGGTGCACAACTTCAGCAAGGCCTACCCCTATGCCAAGTTTATTGCCAGAACCATCAATGAAACGGATGAACTCTTTGAACGCGAGCACTATAACAAACGTAAGCAGGACCGCTATCTGGATAAACTCAAGCGCGACCTGCTCAAGGACTTCGACCCGATCTTCCGCAAGCTGACGCTGAGCCAGGGCAAGATGATCATCCGGTTGATTGACCGCGAAACCGGCCTCACCCCATACATCATTCTCAAAAACTACCTGGATGCACCTTCAGCAGCCTTCTGGCAGGGATTTGCCAAGATCTGCGGCGGCGACTTGAAAGTGCCCTACGACCGCTTCGGAGAGGACAAGGACCTGGAAGAATTGGTCGGAATCTGGGAGCGGGGTGAATTTGATGCGCTCTACTTCTCCATCTTCGGCAGGCCAAAGCCGGAGATATACATCCCGAAGAGATTCAGGAAGGACGAGCCCGAGCCCCAGTCGCCCAGCAAATAGAGTTTCTTCCCCTCGGAAAGATCGGTCTCCAAGGCCGTATGCAGATGCCCAAAGATGCAGGCATCCACCCTCTTGCGCCGTACCATCCGGTCGGCAAACTTCCAGATGGGCTCTTCCTGACCACGGAATTCATAGTCGGAGGGATGGCGGCGACGACTGCCGGATGACCAGCGCTTCGCCAGCCGGAAGACGAACCACGGGTGGAGTGACTTGAGCACGGCAATCCAGACGCGCGAATGGAAGAAATGGGTCAGCAGCCGCTGGCGGAAGGGTCTGCGCCCCACGCAGTCGCCGTGGCCGATACAAAGATGCAGTCCACCCACATCCATGATCTTGTAAGGTGCCTTGATGACGTGGGCGCCCAACTCTTTCTCCAGATAATCGGTCAGCCACCAGTCGTGGTTTCCGCAGAAAAACCAGAGTTCCACGCCGGAATCCGCGAGGCGGGCCAGTTCGCCCAGCACACGCACGTAGCCGCGCGGCACCACATAGCGGTATTCTACCCAGAAATCAAAGATATCGCCCAGCAGGAAAAGGCCCTTGGTATCGCCGGGCAGCGAGCGCAGGAAATCCAGAAACCGACGCTCCCTGAAGCGCGCCGCATCCCCGGCTTCCCCGAGGTGCACGTCAGACAGAAAGAAGTATCGTCCCTGAGACTCTTCCATTGCCTATGCCAAGAGTCCGTAAATCAGGCAGAAAAGGGCAGCCGCCACGCAGTAGAGGGCGAACCATTTGAGTTTTGCCTTCTTCACGAGGGCAATCATCACCTTGCAGGCGAAGAGGCCGGAAACGAAGGCGGCAATGAAACCCACGATCAGCGGCAGTGCGCCCACCGAGCTGGCAGCCGCATCGCCACCCACCAGGTCGAGGAACGCCTCACCCAGAATCGGGATGAGCACCATCAGGAAGGAGAACTGCGCCACTTCCTCTTTCTTCACGCCACAGAGCAATCCGGTGGCGATGGTGGAACCGCTGCGGGAGAGGCCCGGAATCACGGCGATAGCCTGTGCCAGACCCATCCAGAGGGCCGATTTCCAGGTGACGGGACCGCCTTCTGCATTACGGCGCTTGAGCGCCTCGCTCAGGAAGAGCAGCAGTGCGGTGACCAGCAGCGCGCAGCCCACCACGACGAGTCCTTCGCCAAAGAGGGCTTCCACCTTATCCTTGAAGAACATACCCACCACAAAGACGGGAATCATCGAGAGCAGAATGAGCAGAATATAGCGGGTCTCGTCGTTCAGCTTGAACTTGAAGAGGCCTTGCAGCAGCCGCAGGATCTCCTTGCGGAAGACCACGATAGTGGCCAGCACCGTTGCGGCATGCACGATAATTTCAAAACGGAGATCGGCGGTTTCGATGCCGAAAAGGGCTTTGCCGATGGCCAGATGGCCGCTGCTGCTGACCGGCAGGAACTCGGTCAGTCCCTGGACCAGGCCCAGGATAAGCGCCTCAAACCAACTCATTTCTTTTCCTCCCCGTCACCGCCGCGCGCCTTCATAATGGAGACGATGATGATGACGATTCCCATGAGAACCAGCAGCGGCGAGGCCACCAGCCGGCGGAAATCGAACATCGCTTCGTTAAATACGTCAGGGTCGGACGAACCGCCGCCCATCATCAGGATATAACCCGACACCATTACGATCAGGCCGACGAGAATCAGCCGAACGCTTTTTGCGGGAAGGGAAAACTTGCTCATTGTTATGCCGTTAATAATAAAGGTCGTCTTTGGAAGTATAGGCCAGGCGGTTCACCACGAAGGCCGCAGAGAGGGCGCAGATCAGCATGCCGGCAATCACGAGGCCACAGAGCGTCAGCCAGACGGTCGTGGGATTGAAGAGCGAATAGAGCAGCGCGCTGGAGCGCTTGATGTAGAGCAGCACGGCACCCAGCAGAGCGGCGGCAATCAGACCGGATATCGCTCCCTGCACCAGCGCCTGGCGGATGAAGGGCCGGCTGATGAAGGCGTTGCGCGCCCCCACCAGATGCATCGTGTGGATGGTGAAGCGGCGGGCGTAGATATTCAGCCGCACCGTGTTGTTGATCAGCGCAAAGGAGATTACGAGCAGGAGTGCGATCACGGCCGTCAGGACCAGCGTAATGCGGCCCAGGTTGGCGTTGAGCGCCTCGATCAGGCTCTCCTGATAGACCACCTCCCTGATGCGGGGATCCGCCTCAAAGGCAGCCCGCAGTGCGGCGAGTGAATCGCGCGAGACCGCTTCGCCGGCCAGATGCAGGTCGATGGAAGCCGGCACCGGGTTGGTCTCGAAGACCTCGAGGAAATCCGCTCCCAGCATCGTCTTCAGCTCTTCCGTTCCGCGCTCCCGGGAGATATACTCCGCGCTCTTGACGTCCTCGCGCGCAGCGAGCTCACTGATAAGCGCTTGCGCCGCCGCATCATCCGCCTCCGGGGGCAGGATCAGCGAGACGGTGACATTCTCCTTGAAGTAGCGGGAGACACCGCCTGCGCTGGCCCAGAAAATGGCGGCAGCTCCCATCAGCGTCAGCACCAGCGAAATGCTGATGACCGACGTCACATAGGAACGGACCAGCCGTCTGCGAACCATATTTCTCTCTTTGCGTGCCATCGGGAACGATTTCGGGCAAAGGTAATCAAATTATTTCTTATCTTTGTGCTGAATTTGCCTTAAACCGCCCCGTTATGGAAGGAATACAACGCGCACTCTTCGTCAACTCTGAAATTTACCCGTATCTGCCGGAGTCGGATATCGCCAATGTCGGACGTTATCTGCCCCAGGGCGTGCAGGAGAGCGGTCGGGAGATCCGCTCCTTCATGCCGCGTTACGGCTGCATCAACGAGCGCCGCAACCAGTTGCATGAGGTGATCCGCCTCTCGGGCATGAACCTCGTGATCGGCAACCTCGACTACTCGCTGATCATCAAGGTGGCTTCGATTTCCGCGGCACGCATGCAGGTCTATTTCATTGACAACGAAGATTACTTCCAGCGCAAATTCACCTACCGGGATGCAGAGGGCAAGTTCTTTGAGGACAACGGCGAGCGGGCCATCTTCTTTGCGCGCGGCGCGATGGAGACGGTCAAGAAGCTCCGCTGGAAACCGGACATCATTCACTGCCAGGGCTGGATCTCGCACATTCTGCCGCTCTATCTCAAGAAGGCCTACAAAGACGACCCGATCTTCGAGGAGGCCAAGGTGGTGCTCTCGCTCTACAACGAGTTTCTGGACGAGAAGGTTTCCGACGACCTGGCCGACAAAATCCTGATGCCCGGTATCAAGAAAACCGACCTCGCGGCGTTCAAGCAGCCCACTGGCATGGATCTTGCGAAGTTGGCCATCCAGTATGCCGACGGAATCATCGCGGGCGTGCCCGAACTCCATCCGGAACTGGCGGCAGCCGTGGCCCAGCGGAAACTCCCGCTCTTGCCCTACTGCCCCATCAGCACGCAGGACACCCGCTACATCCAGGCCTACAACAAGTTTTATGATGAGGTAATCTCTGCAAATGGCAAGAGCAAATAGAATCTTCTCCGTAGCGACGCTCTCCGCGCTCGCACTGCTGGCCGCCTCCTGCGTCATGATTGACCCGACGCTGGGGGCTTCCTATATTCCCGCCAACCAGGACATCTCCATCCACACGGTAGATATCGACCTGCCGGTGGGTCAGAAATATGCCGACAGCCTGCAGACCACCGTCAGCAGCCGCGTGGCGGTCGGTTCGCTCACCACGGCCACCTACGGCACGGTCAACGTGGGCACCGCCCTGACCATCACCCCAGCCACCGATTCTATCGTCTGGGGTACCGATCCTATCTTCAAGGATATGTACATCAGCCTGACAGCCAGCAGCAACCAGATACTCAACAAAGACCAGGCGGCCATTCCGCAGAACATCTACGTGCATCAGCTGAAGGTTGGACTCGATTCGACCTACGTCTACAGCAACTCCGTTTCGCTGGCTGACTGCAAACCCGAACTGGCCGTTCAAGGTTCGATGATCTATACCGGCGGGGACACGCTGGTGCTGCACTTCACCAAAGAGTTTGCCCTTCCGCTGTTTGACATGGACCGCGAAACACTGGACAGCACGGAGCTCTTTGCCTCCAAGTTCTACGGCATCTACCTGCATACCGATCCGGTGGAGCCGGGCACGGAGGGCGGACGCCTCAACATTTTTGACGCCGGCTCTTCGCAGGTGACCTTTACCTTCAGTTCCATCAACGATGCCGGCCGCCGGCGCGATACCACCGTCTACTTCAACCTCGGTACCTACAATGCCGTGATGAGCATTGAAAAGGAGCGCATGTTCGCTGAGTCGGACGATGCGTCGGGTATGATCCGCTATGAAGGCCTGACCGGCCTCAAGCCGCATATCGACGCCAAGGTGCTGCGCCAGCGCCTCGATGATTGGATGGCGGCGAACGATATCGACCCCGACGCGCTGATGGTCTGCCGCGCCACGCTGGAGTTCCCGTTCGAATACACGGGATCCTCCAATCAGTTCGACACCTGGCCGGCCAACCTCTACCCCTGCAGACGCCTGCGCGGATCCACCTATACCGTATACAACCCGATTTCAGAGCGGTACACCACCGCTTACGACCACGGCGAGATCAACCGTTCGCTCTTCTATTTCCGCTCCGACGCCGCCATCTACCTGCAGTCGCTGATCCGCGAGAAGAAAGAAGAGGTGGATGAGAACTATGACATCTGGATGATTCCGACCATTGAGTACACCACCAGTTCCTCTACCAGCACCAGTGACTACTACGACTATTACAACTATTATGCGTCCATGTACGGCTACGGATATGGCGGATATGGATATGGTTACGGAGGTTACAATCCGTATGGTTACGGGTATGGCTACGGGTATGGTTATCCGTACGGCTACGGTTCCAGTTCATCCAGCGGAACTACCTATTATTATGTAGATTCCCAGAACTACTGGATGTGCGAGATCAACGGCACCTCTGCGGCGCGACATCCGGTGTTGCGGCTCACATACACCGTGCTGAAGTAAAAGAAGAGCGGCCCGCGGGCCGCTCTTTCTATTTCATCTTTTTGTCTTTCAGGAAGTCTCCCGTCTCGGAGACCACCGCCCGTTTGTAGGCTTCGCTCAGGCCGGGAACGTCGGGCGATTTGGGAACGAAGTGGTCCTTGCCCTGGTAAGCGTGCGGGAAGACCACGAAGGATCCGTCGGGGTTCTGCTTCTTGATATTGCCGTCCACATACTTGACCAGCAGGTATTTGTCCAGCTTGTCCCACTTATCAAAGAGGGCATCCTGCTGCTCCACCGAAAACTTGGTCATATACTTGATGGCCTTCTTTTCCGATTTCTTGAGCAGTTCGAGGGCTTCCCGGTCGGCGGCAGCCACCTTCTCCACCATTTCAGCTTCGTGCGCACGGATCACATCGTGCACCTCATTGCCGATATTGCGATAGTTCAGGTAGGCGAACTGCGCAATGCGGTTGCACATCCACCACATGGAAGTCGGGGAGTATTCCACATGGGAACCGTTGCCGAAGGCATAATGGTTGGATATGGCCTTGGCGCTGGCATAGACCGGCGTCAGCGGCGCGGTGCCCGGATCGTCGACGGCGAACCAGATGACGCCACCCACCTCGCGCGGCAGCCAGCCGCGGCACTGGCTGATGAACCAGAAGCCGGCCTGCTGCATGGCGATCGCACGCTCGTTGCGGTACTTGACGCCGTCCACCGTCCAGTCGTTGTCGCGGAAGCGGTACGGAGTTTCCTGCGGACCGGCGGCAACGCCCTTGCGCATGTCAAAGATGGTGCCCTCGTAGTGGTCGCGCATCATCTCTGCGAGCATCTGCACGGAGATTTTTTCCTTGGCCTTGACGTAGAGAGGCATGCGGTGCGTGGGGTCCTCGCCCGTCACGTAGTCGATATACTGGTTCATGTCCAGGTCGCCGTAGCGGTTGAAGAAGCTCCAGACACGGAGTTCGCAGGAACGCAGCAGCGAGTAGCTGGTGATGGGGCAATAGACGTCGGTGAAGCTGAATTCCTCATCCGGACCCTCGTACCAGCCCAGTTCGCGGGCCATCGAGATGACATCCTTGGAATAGAGGCAGTTCTCCGGATCATTCAGCGGGAAAGTGGTGATGCGGGCGCAGTTGGCGTGCGCGCAGATGTAGCCGTCCGGAATGCGGACCGCTACATAGACGATACCCTTGTTGGTATTGACGCCGTTTGCGTCATATTTGGGTTTGCGGGGCATCACCTCCATGATCCAGGCCTCGTTGGCGTCGGCCACGGAGAGGGATTCTCCGGTGGAGTCATAGCCGTAGGCATCGGTCAGCGCCGCGAAGTTCAGGATGGCCTCGCGGGCCGTCTTGCTGCGCTGCAGGCAGATGTTCATGATGGAACCATAGTCCAGGATGGCGGTGGTGTCCTGCAACTCCTTGTAGCGGCCGTTGTAGGTGGTTTCGCCGATGGTCACCTGGTACTCGTTCATGTTGCTCATCACGTTGTAGGTGTAAGGAGCCTCCGGAATGGAGCCGCAGTAGCGGAACGGGCCGCGGGAGTCGCTGCCCCACTGATAAACTTCGCGCAGGGAGCCCGGTTTGTGACGGGCGGCGAGCTTAAAGTCGAGCACGCCGTAGCGGTTGTGGGAATCGGCCACGTCGCTGACCAGAACGGAGCCGTCGGTCGTCGCCCCTTTGGTGACGATCAAATTGGTGCAGGCAAACCCCGCCGTTACGCTGAACAGCAGGGCAGCCGAAACGATGAATTGCTTCATGGTATTCGTTAAATAGCTTTCAATACGAGGCAGGCGTTCTGGCCGCCGAAGCCGAAATTGTTGTTGAGGGCAACCCGTACCGTGCGGTGCTGAGGGCCCGAGAGCGACAAGTTCAGCTTGTAATCGATTTCGGGATCTTCCTCCTTGAAATTGATGGTGGGAGGAATGATTCCGTCGCGCATCGCGTGGATGCAGGCGAGGGTTTCGATGGCGCCGGCAGCACCCAGCAGGTGGCCGGTCATCGATTTGGTGGAGCTGATGACCGTCTTGTAGGCGGCATCGCCGAAGACCTGTTTGATAGCGCCCAGTTCGGCGATATCACCCAGATGCGTGGAGGTGCCGTGCGCGTTGATGTAATCCACCTCGGCCGGGGTTACACCTGCATCCTTGAGGGCCAGTTCCATGGCTTTGGCAGCCCCCTTCCCCTCCGGATCCGGAGCGGTGATGTGGTGCGCGTCGTCGGTAAAACCGAAGCCGGCAAGTTCCGCGTAAATGGTAGCACCGCGCTTCTTGGCATGCTCATACTCTTCGAGTACCACGACGCCGGCGCCTTCGCCCATCACGAAGCCGTCCCGCGTGGCGTCGAAAGGACGCGAAGCGGTCTTGTATTCGTCATTGCGGGAAGAGAGGGCCTGGGCCGAATTGAATCCGCCGATGCCGGGAATCGTAATCGGGGCCTCGGAGCCGCCGGCCACGATGATATCCGCCTTGTCGGTCTGAATGTAAGACATCGCTACGCCAATGGCATGCGTTCCCGTGGCACAAGCCGACGAAACGGAGTGATTAGGGCCGCGGAAGCCATGCTTGATGGCAATCACGCCCGGGGCGATGTTGGTGATCAGCTTGGGGATGAAGATGGGGCTGAAACGGGGAATCGTGCCGGGGGTATATTCCAGCATTTCCGCGGTAATCGTCTCCACGCCGCCGATACCGGAACCGACAACCACGCCGACCCGGTAGGGATCTTCTTCCTCCATATTGATTTTCGCATCCTTGACAGCCTGATCGGCCGCAATGATGGCGAAGTGCGCATAATGGTCGTTCTTTCGGGCTTCCTTGCGATCGAAGCCGAACTCCTCGGGGTTGTACCCCTCAATCTGGCAGGCGAACTTCGTCTTAAAAAGGGAGACATCGAAGCGGTCAATCAGACCGGCTCCGCTGACTCCCTCATCAAGGTTCTTGAAATAAGACGCGATGTCGTTGCCAAGAGGGTTGATCGTCCCGAGACCGGTGACAACAACTCTTTTCACGACAACTTATTTATTGTTTACTGCTTTCTCGATATTGTCGATTGCGTCTTTGACCGTGGAGATTTTTTCTGCCACTTCTTCAGGGATCTGGATGTCAAACACCTTCTCGAACTCCATAATGAGCTCTACGGTATCCAGAGAATCTGCACCGAGGTCGTTGGTAAAGCTTGCTGAATCAACGACTTCGCTTTCGTCCACACCAAGTTTGTCTACGATGATGGCCTTAACTTTTGCAGTGATATCTTCCATAGTGAATCTATTTATTAAGTTATATTTTACTCAAATTTCTTTACCCGCTTTTCCGCGGTTTAAGTTGCGAAGTTATATTATTTTTTTGAAATGTCCAAGTTTTGCCGGGTTCCTCTGGTAAAAACACACCCCCGTATTTGCTTTTTAATAAATCGGTTGGCACAAGTACCCGAGATGAGTGGAAAGAGCCGGAATTCATCCCTCAAACGAGCTTTTTTCCAAGAATCGATTAATAGTCAAAAACGGTGATATAAGCTGCTACAACCGCTGTTTTGGCCCACTACTTTTGCGGCAAAACAACGCCTATGAAACGCTTTTTCACAACCCCACTGATTCTGCTGGCCGCCCTCCTGGCGAATGCCTGCCACAACCCCGTCAACCCCGAAGAAGGGGAAATCTCCGCCTCGCTCTACATCACAGTCGATGTGACGTGTGAAGCGGGCAGCACGCGCGGCTTCATCGATGCCGATGAGACAGCCCTCTCCAACCTCAATATCTTTATCTACGACGAAGCCTCCGGACTGATACACAGTACCGGATACTTTACCTCCTACCATGCGCTTCACTTCGACAATCTGATTGAGGGACGGCGCTATCGGATTCTCGCTCTGGCCAATAACGGCCGAAGAAACGCCCCCGCGCATCTCGCACAGGCACTGCAGACCAGGGTCTATATGGACGACCCGGGATCGATTGCCGAGGAGGGCATCCCCATGGCCTGTGACACCGTCATCACATTCGGCAGTGCCGGAGACGGTTATTCCCTGTGTCTGGGGCTGAAGCGGCTCATGGCACGCTACTCGCTCCGGCTGGATCTGAGCCAGATGCGCGGCGAGCTGGAGCTCCGTTCCGCCGAGGTGTTCAACGTGTCGGGAAGCGTTACTCCCTGGCAGGAGGAATCGCGGGCCATGATTGATGAAATGTGCGATGGAGACGCCCTGACGGATGAAGAGCTGGAGGGTCTGGTAGATAACGAGACGGTTCGCCTGCTGGTTCCCGAAAACATGCAGGGCGATCTGCTTGAGGAGAACGACGATCCCTGGCAAAAGAACCCGTCAGAGATTGGCGAAGAGGGTGATTGCTGCACCTATCTTGAAATCCTAGCCCGTTACCAGTTCGAAGGCATCACCATCAACGACCTCCGCTATCGCATTTATCTGGGCGAAGACAATATCCGAAACTTTGACATCCGGCGAAACACCTCCTATGTGCTCACGTTGTCGCTCACCGATACGAATGCCGTGGTCGCCTCCTCCTGGAAGGTGACGCGGGGCGATGTGGAGGACAGCCGGGTGCTCGTATTTGACCGAAACCGTGACACCCTTCTTCAACACGCCTCCCTCGTCCGCAACCTTTTGCGGCAACCGACTCCCTTCGGATACCGGTTTGTTGCGGGCGAGGGCTTTGCGGAGGCGGGTCTTTCGTTCACCGACGACGGGACGGGCGGCTGCCGCGTGAGCAGCGGCGCAATCGACGGACACTCCCGGACGGGCCGGCTCTGGGCCGTCAGCTGGGATGGCGCCAAACGCGACTATTGCGATATCACCATCATGAATTGGGATACCCTCCTGACCGTGCACAGCACCCGGCCCGTCATGTGGGCGGGCGATACAGCCCGGCTGACCGCCACGATGTTCTTTGAGAACGACGGATCTACCCGCGATGTGACCCGGTATGCCCAGTGGAGCGTCAGCGGCAGTTCGGCGGCCTGGCTTGCAGGCAGTGCGGTCGGACAGGACACCGTCAAAGTCTATGGAGGTTCCGTCGGGGCCGTATCCGTAACGGCAAACTACCTGCGACGAAACTGTTCGCTCCGGGAAGTGGTCTCCACCCACGTGAGCGTGGGGCACAGCGGACCCGACACTCTGTATGTGCACGTTGGAGATACCATCCACATGGACTGCTTCACCGTCTTTGCCAGCGGCGATACGCTGCACGACAACAATGAGTTCCTCTGGAGATCGGTCGGAACGGGGAACGAGATTCCGTTCCTGACGCTATCCGATGGACGATTCATTCCAACCGGCACGGGAAACGGTGGTATCGAGTTTACGCTCAAGCGCGATCTGACGAAGAAAACCAGACAGAACCTGATTGTTTTACCCTAAACCCATGAAATCCCGAGTCATCCTGGCTGCCGCACTGTTGCTTGCCGCAGCCCGTCCCCTGAACGCCCAACAGGTCAGCGTGGCCACCAATGCCGTTGACTATCTGAATCTGGGTGCGCTGAACGGCGAAGTGGCTGTATCGCTGGGGCGACACCTTTCGCTCGCGGCCGGAGCCGTCTACAATCCCTGGAGCTATGGTTCCGAGGAGAAGGGCTATCTCCAAAACCGGCAGCGCAATTTCTCGCTGGGGATGCGGTACTGGCCGTGGCACACCTACTCCGGCTGGTGGGTCGCCCTCAAGGGGCAGTATCGTGAATACAACCGCGGCGGCCTCTTCGGCAACCAGAAGTCCGAAGAGGGCGATGCCTGGGGAAGCGGTCTTTCGGTCGGTTACGCCCTGATGCTCTCCCGCCACCTCAACCTGGACTTCGGACTCGGCGCCTGGGCGGGAACCACTGCCTATACCATCTATGCCTGCCCGCGCTGCGGCCGGATTCTGGAGAGCGGGAACAAGGTTTTCCTGCAACCCGACGAAATGCGTGCCGCCATAGTTTACCTATTCTGATTCAAATTATTAGATACCATGAAGCGTCCTACCCTTCTATTCACAGTGTTGATGCTCTCTCTGGCAAGCTGCTCCACCCAGCAGAAACTGCAGCACGTCCGGCAGGCCGGGCTGAAAGCATCGCTGGCCGTGAGCCCGCGACCGGACCGCTCTCCGTATGCCATCGACACCACCTCGCAGGGGAGTGATACCCTGATTGTCAAGAATGCCGAGGGTAAGGATATCTTCATCATGAAGGCCATCCGCGATGAGGAGACAGGAGAGATGGTGGCTACCGATGTGATCAACGCCGCCGTGGTATCCGCTACCTTCCGGAACGTCGCGGAGCGGGACGGGCACATCGTGATTGATTTCCGCATCACCGTGCCGGCCGTGATGACCGACAGCCGCTGGCAAATGCGGCTTCAGCCGGTGGCGCTGCTGCCCGGCGAACGGATTCCGCTGGACGAAGTGGTGGTGACCGGCGAAAGTTTTCGCAGGGAGCAACTGCGCGGTTACCGACAGTACGAGCGCTACCTGGGCAGTCTGATCCACGATCCGGAACAGTTCGTCCGGCAAGGACAACTTGCTCTTTTTGAGGAACGTTACGGCAATGAGGACAATGGCCTGACCCCCTATGATATGCGGGAGCATTACACGGACAAAGCCCGGCGGAAACGCAACGACCGGCGCGTGGCCAACCGCGACAAGGTCTTTGCCCGCTATGTCAAAATGCCGCTGAACGAGGCCGGAGAACGGATTGATACGCTCTTCAATGGCGCTTCCGAATTCTTCACCTACGACTACTCCCAGGAGATTCTCTCGCGGCCGGGACTGCGCAAACTCCATGTGGTCGTTTCCGGCGGCATCTATGACGGCGACCGTCAATGCTACGCCATCCCGGAGGGGGACTCCATCGCCTTCTACGTCAGTACGCTCGGCACACTGGTGGACAGCGAGGAGCGCTACCTGACACGGATCGTTTCACGCCGCGTGGAGACCGGCGCCTCCTGCCGGGTGGTCTTTCCCGGGGGAAGCAGTGAATTGAAGCGTGACCTGGAAGGCAACGGCGCGGAGCTCGACAGCATCCAGGAAACCGTCACCCGGCTGCTGGCAGAAGAGGATTTCGTGATGGATTCCATCGTCTGCACGGCGGCTGCATCGCCCGAAGGGAGCTGGTCGCTCAACGAACGGCTCTCCCGCACCCGCGGGGCCCGGGTCAACGAATATCTCCGAGACGTGCTGACCGGCCAGACCGATTCCATCCGCTTTATCTCACGCAGTTGCGCGGAAGACTGGCCACGGCTTGCCCAACTGGTGGCGAAGGATTCTACCCTCACGCCACGCGACAAGCGGCTCTTTGCCAAGCGCCTGGAAATCCCGGACCCGGACCGGAGGGAAGCCGCCCTGCAACGCGAACCGTTCTACCGCTACCTGCGGAGCGAACTCTATCCGAAACTGCGGACCGTACGGTTCGATTTTCACCTGCACCGACGCGGCATGCTGCAGGACACCCTGCTCACCTCCGAGGTGGACAGCAACTATATGGCCGGCGTACAGGCCATCCGCGACGGGGCCTACCAGCTGGCGGCCGAACGGCTCGGCCGATACCGGGACTACAACACCGCGGTCGCCTTCTGCTCACTGGGTAAGAACCACTCTGCCAAAGCCATTCTGGAGCAGCTCGAACCCACGCCCAAGGTGGAGTATATGCTTGCCATCATCGATTCAAGGCTCGGCCACGAGCGGGCCGCCATCCAACACTACGTGCTGGCCTGCGAGAAGAATCCCGCCTTCCTGCACCGTGGAAATCTCGATCCGGAGATCTCTTCACTGATTCGCAAATACAATCTTGGAAGTATGTTTCAATAACCTTTATATCTCATTCATTATCAACCTAACAAACACTTTTGTTTATGAAGAAAACCTTACTTCTCGGATGGGCTGCCGCAGCGGCAGTCCTCCTCACCGGCGCCTGCAACAAGGCACCTCAACCCTCCACGGAAACTGAAACCGGAACTGTTGTCATCAAGCCTGTCCTTGACGGTCACGAACTGGTCACGCGCGCCGCCGATACCGGCAACTACGATCACGAAGCCAGCATCTACGACATGCAGCTTCTGGTCTTTGACGCCAGCGGCTACCTGGAGCACTATTCTTCTGTCGATCATGAGATGACAGACTTTCTCTTTGATTTGCGCGTCGGCAATATGAAGGCCTGGATCGTGGCCAACGGACCGAACCTCTCCGCCGTCAAGACGGAATCCGCACTCACGGGCATGATGATCAATCTGGCTTCCTACAACAACCCGTCCGAGGACTTCATCATGGCGGGCAGCCAGAGCTTCGAGGTGACCGCCGGCGACAATCTGGAGTGTACGATTCCCATCAGCCGTCTGGTCTCACGAATCACGCTCAAGAGCGTAACCAGTCTGCTTCCAGCCGCTTACGGAACCGTCACCATCGATTATGCCATGCTTGAGAACGTTGTCAGTTCTTATTCCCTGAACGGCAATGCCGGCACTACGGGCTGGTACAACCCGATGGGTCGTATCTCGGAATCCACGCTGGTACAGAGCCATATCGTCAATCCGCCGACCTACGCGGCCGATCAACCCCAGCTCACCTTCCGCACCCTGACCGGAAGCACCGGCTTCACGAATGGCACGACCTACAACACCCCGCAGCGTTTCTATGCCTACCCGAATGCCACCGCTACCGATCATACCGGATTTGCCTCTACATTCACACCCCGCTACACGCGACTGGTGCTGAAAGCCAACATCGACGGAGGAACCTACTATTATCCGGTTTCCCTGCCCAACCTGGCCCGCAACAAGAGCTACGACGTACATGTGACGCTCATCGGTCTGGGCTCTTCGGATCCGGACCAGCCCGTCCAAAAGGGTATGCTGGACCTCATGGTACAGGTAACTCCCTGGGCTGAGGGTAGCGTAATCAATGAATCCATCTAACAGCATTTCCATTTGCTATGAATAAACCGTTTTTGCTGCTGGCCTTCGGCCTGATGCTTTCGGCCTGCTCCGTCAAGGAAGATCGGGAAGCCTGTCCCTGCCTGCTCAGCGTCATCCCTGCAGAAGCCTTTGAAGAACCGATGGAAGACGACCCTGACACCGAATGGAGACTGACTTTGACCGGATATGCCGAAGAGGGGATGATTGTAGAAGAAAGCTTCGGTATGGAGAGAGTGCGGGATACGCTGGAGTACCCGGTCAAAAAGGGAAATGTGGTGGTAACAGCGTGGCTGGCCGGTGCGCAGACACAGGTCGCAGGAAGCAGTTGCCGGATTCCTGTCGGAGAAGAGGCGTTGCCCCTTTACGCCTGCCGGGAAGCGCTGAATGCCGGCGGCGAAACGGTTTGTTGCACACTGCATCCGCGCAAGCAGTACTCAACTCTCCTGCTGCTGGATGAATGCAGCACGGAGACTCCTTTCGGAGGACGGAGCCTGAAAGTTCGAGGCCATTCCTGTGGGTTGGACATGGCTACGATGCAGCCGATTGAGGGAGACTTTGAATGCACAGCGCAGGCTGCGCAGCATCTTTCCGGACGGGGATTCCAGGTACGGATTCCCCGTCAGGGAGACGCCTCTCTGGAATTGGAACTGGCGCCGGCCGTTCCCGGCGACGAGGCTTTGCGATTCCCGCTGGGAGAAGCGCTCTTCGCGCAGGAGTATACACCGGCCCACGAAGAGATGCCCGACTATATCGTTTGGCTCTCCGCCAGCAGCGCCGTCATTCGGGTATCATCCATCATTACGATTCGACCGTGGAAATAATTAAAAGATTATCTTTGCGGAATCGTACTGAACTTGTTTATGCTTAAGAACGAATCCACACTGGTAAACGCTGAAGAAATCATCGCGCGCGCCGTGGGCGGAAAGAAACTGCCGAAGCCCATCCTGAAGATGGCAAAAAAACTGTTGCACGAAGACGACTTCAACGAATACTTCACTTCCGACAAACTGGGTTATGAATTTGCCGAAGGCTTTCTGAAACACATCGGTGTGACGTGTGAGGTGATCGGAGCGGAAAACATTCCCGCCGACGGCCGCTTCACCTTTGCCTTCAACCATCCCTACGGCATGCTCGACGCCATCCAGTCGCTGGCCTTCCTGGGCCGGAAATATGACGGCAACATCGTGCTCCCCGCCAACGACCTGATGATGATCTTCAAGCAGGAGCAGGAGTATTTCGTGCCGGTCAACAAGATCGGCGGCCAGGCCCGTGAATTGGGCCGGCTGCTCGACGAAGCTTTTGAAAGTGCCCGTCAGATGCTGATCTTCCCGGCCGGTGGCTGCTCGCGCAGGATTGACGGCATCATTCAGGATTATCCGTGGACCAAAACCTTCATTGCCAAGTCCCGCAATTCGGAGCGCGACATCATTCCGGTCTGGTTCTCCGGCCAGAATTCCAAGCGTTTCTACCGGATTGACTGGTGGTTCACCAAGCTTCACATCAAGTTCAACCTGGCCATGTTCACCCTGGCCAGCGAGCTTTTCAAGCAGCGCGGCAACCACTTCAAAATGGTCTTTGGCAAACCCATCCCCTGGCAGACCTTCACCAAAGACCGCAAAGATGTCGAGTGGGCCGCCTGGGTCCGTGACAAAGTCTACGCCTTGAAGCAGTAAATCTTGAAAAACAAAAGCAGCAACCGTAATGGCTGCTGCTTTTGTTTTGAGCGGAAAACGAGACTCGAACTCGCGACCCCGACCTTGGCAAGGTCGTGCTCTACCAACTGAGCTATTTCCGCGATTGGGATTGCAAAGATACGGCGAAAATTGAAAACTCCAAATTTTTTTATTGAATTTGGTTCACCTCCATCGAGAGGGTGACGCCGAAGCGGGAGGAGACATCGGCGATGATGGCATTGGCCAGGGCAAGGATGTCGCTGCCAGAGGCACCGCCCCGGTTGACCAGGACGAGCGGCTGCTTCTCGTAAACGCCGGCAGGGCCCATCGTGCGGCCCTTCCAGCCGGACTGGTCTATCAGCCAAGCGGCGGAAAGCTTGACAAAGCCCTCACCGGCATCGTAGTGCGGCATGATTGGATAACGCGCGGCGAGTTCCGCATAGACGGGCTCCGGCACCACCGGATTCATAAAGAAACTGCCCGCGTTGCCCAGTACGGCCGGATTCGGGAGCTTTTCGCCGCGCATCGCTACCACCTCGCGCCGGATGTCCGCAGCGCCGAAAGCCGGGCGCAAACCGCCCATACGGCCGGCAAAGCGGTCCGCCAGCGCCTTGTAGGAGAGATTCGGGGTAAAAGCAGTCTGCAAGCGATAGGTCACGTAGGTGATGATGTATTTCTTGTTTTCCGGACGTTTGAAGATGCTGTCGCGATAGGCGTAACCGCATTCTTCGGCCGTAAAAACGCGCTTCTCGCAGGTCTCCGAATTGATGGCCTCCACCTTGACCACCAGGTCCTTGATCTCGGAGCCATAAGCCCCGATGTTCTGCACGGCGGAAGCGCCGACATCCCCCGGAATCCCCGAAAGGTTTTCAGCCCCATACCAGCCATTTTCCAGCGCGCGCGCTACGAAGGCGTCCCAGTTATGGCCGGAGCCCACGCGGACGCAGAGCGATCCGTCATCCGCCACCGTGCGGGAATGGGAGACCGCACGCGGTTGCACCGTCACCGAATCGATGGCGCTGCGCAGCACGGTACCGTGGAAATCCCCGCAAAAGAGCAGGTTGGAACCGCCGCCGATATTCAGCAAGCGGTCGCACCCCCGGGACCGAAGTTCTCCGAGAACGGCAACCAGCTCCGCTTCACTGTGATACTCCACAAAAAGGTCAGCCCGCACATCCATCCCGAAGGTATTGTGCGCAAGCAGTGGGTAGTCGGATTCGATTCGCAGGGCCATCAGTCTACGCGGGTGATGTGTGCGCCGAGCGCACGGAGACGGTTTTCGATATCCTCGTATCCACGGTCAATCTGCTGGATATTGTTGATGCGGCTGGTGCCGACGGCGCCCAGGGCTGCGATCAGCAGTGCGATACCGGCACGGATATCGGGCGAAGTCATGGTGCGGCCCCTCAGGTCGCGGGCATGGTTGTGACCGACCACCACGGCGCGGTGCGGGTCGCAGAGGATGATCTGCGCGCCCATGTCAATCAGGTTATCCACGAAGAAGAGTCGGCTTTCGAACATCTTCTGATGAATCAACACGGAACCCTTGGACTGGGTGGCCACCACCAGCATCACGCTGATCAAATCCGGGGTCAGGCCAGGCCACGGGGCGTCGGCCACCGTCATGATGGAGCCGTCCAGATAGGTATCGATGCAGTATTCTTCCTGTGCCGGGACGAAAATATCGTCGCCGCGCTGCTCCAGCTTGATGCCCAAGCGGCGGAAACTCTCCGGAATGATGCCGAGGTTATCCCACGATACATCCTTGATGGTGATGGCGCTGCGGGTCATGGCGGCCATGCCGATGAACGAACCGATTTCGATCATGTCCGGCAGAATGGTGTGCTCCGTGCCGTGAAGTTCCTCAACGCCCTCGATGGTCAGCAGGTTTGAGCCGATGCCGCTGATGCGAGCGCCCATCGCGCACAGCATCTTGCAGAGCTGCTGCAGATAGGGCTCACAGGCGGCATTGTAGATTACGGTGGTGCCCTCGGCCAGAACGGCGGCCATCACGATATTGGCGGTGCCGGTGACCGAAGCCTCATCGAGCAGCATCTTGCAGCCTTTCAGCCGCTTGGCCTGCAATTCATAGGTAGCTTTCTCCTTGCAATAGACAAACTCTGCACCCAGGTTTTTCATTCCCTCGAAATGGGTGTCGAGCCGGCGGCGGCCAATCTTGTCGCCGCCCGGTTTGGAGGTCTGCGCCCAGCCGAACCGGGTAAGCAGCGGACCCACGAGCATGATGGAGCCGCGCAGGGCTTCGTTGCGGCGCAGATAATCGGCACTGTGGAGATAATCGAGGTTCACCTCGTCGGCCTGGAAGGAGTACTCTCCTTTGCCCAGGCGGGTGACCTTCACCCCCATCTCGCCGAGCATCGCGATCAGGTTGCCCACATCCACGATATCGGGGATATTGCGGACCGTCACCTTTTCGCGGGTGAGCAGCGTTGCACAAAGTATCTGGAGCGCTTCATTTTTGGCGCCCTGCGGACGGATTTCACCCGAAAGAGTGTGTCCGCCTTCTATGATGAATGATGCCATATTATTAGTTATCAGTGTTTTCAATCGTATGGGTAGCGGTGAACGGCCGTCCGTCGCGCGTCAGACCGTTAATCTGCACGATATAGGGATAATCCTGCTGGTCCGTGTCGCAGAATTCGATGAGCGAACGACCGTTCTCCGTGGTGACGGAAGACTGCCACCAGAGGGTGTTGCGGTGGTCGAACTCTTCCGCCTTATCGCCCTGGTCGTAGCGCGGCGCATAAAAGGCGCGCGGCTTCTGGTAGCCCAGCGGCACGAAATAGAGGCGGGAAGGTTTGGTCTCGCGGGTACTCTCAATCGTGCGGCCGGATTTGAGCTTGATGGCCACATATCCGCCGGCGGCCGCATAGAACGGGTCGGCATGGTTGGAAATCTCCAGTTTCTCGATATCCTCCAACCGCAGGTGTTCGAACATCCACCACTCCTCCACCACGTCGTCCACAATCAGTTTGACCTCATGATGGTTGATCTTGTCCGTCTCATTCTCAGAGCCGAGCATCGATGTCGTATGACCGGTGGCTGTATTGAGGATGGTTTCCGTATCGTAGATGAAGCGTCCTTCCTTGTTCAGGACATATTCAATCAAGGTTGACTGGGCATATTGCTCCAGATCACGGTTGAAGCGGTCGCCATTGAAGAACTCACCGAAAGGATTGGAGGCGCTGGCCGTCACCACGGCGGCCTCCAACGTATCGATCAGCGGGCCGTCCAGCGCCAGCGGAATCCGCTCCTGCTCTTTGACCTCCGGCCGCTCAAAGAGCCATTTGGGCGTCTTGTAGCGGTGCTTCGGAGCAAACGAATCGCCATCCCAGGTAGGAATATATTCCAGTCCCGCCCGCATCCGGTCAATTTCAATGAAGAAGCCGGTATTTTTTTCAAAATCCAGGCTGTCTATCAGGAAGCGCTTGCCCTCCCCGATCTCTTCTACGCGCTGCGCCTTGAGTTTGGGGGAAAAGACCGTGAAATAGAACTTTTTAGGCATCCTTTCCGAGAAAGCCCTGGAGACCTTGCCGGAGATGGACTGCCAGTATTCTTTGGCGTAATGGATGTGCGGCACATAACTCGCGTCGCCGAATACCTTCTCCAGGTCGTAGTAACGCCACCCCTGGATCATCAGTAGCAGATCCAGCCGGGCACGGCGCTTTTCCAGCGGAACCGACGGATCGAAATACCACCCCGGATTGTCAATCCGGCCGCGTAACTCTCCGGCGAGTTTCATCCAGGAGACGATGTCCGAACTCTGACGATAACCGCCGAACGAACCGCGCACCACCGAAAGCGAAAAGACGCCGTCTATCGGCGTCGTGCCGTCGGCCACCGTCAGAGAGACCTGCGAACGGATCAGCTCACGCGGCTGGTAACTCTTCTTTTCCGGTGTAAACGAGCAGGTTATGCTCGATGTTTCGTCGTCGTAGACATAGAAAAGCCGCTCGGCACGGATCTGCCCCTGAGCGTCGAGCAATAGCAACTGGTTGATACCCGGATCAAAGTTCTCCGTGGCGATCTTCAGGCTGATTTCCGCTGTTTCCGGGCCGGCCGTATAAAGTTGGCGCAAGTTGGAAGCATCTCGCACATAGAGCGTTACCGGCCCTGCAGCATGATTCTGCAGCGTCACGCGGATGAAGTGTGGGATAGCCACCAAACTGATGGCGGCTCCCTCCGAAGCGGGATCGGGAAGCGGGTAGCTGCCTGCCCCATCTACCTCAAAACGGTATTGCTCACCCGCCTGCGGGGTAAAGAAGATCAGTCCCATGCCTTCGTGCAGCGTGGCGACCTCCGTCACGGTAGAACCGTCTCCCTTCACCAACCTGCCCTGCAGATTCAGGTTGCGACCCTCGCGATCCTGTGCCTTGAAACCCAGACGGGTCGGCGCACCGGCAAAGTACCGGCCGCTCTCGGGATAAAAACTGAGGTCGATGGAATCCGCAGCGGCCTTGCGGGCGGGTCGGCTCTTCTTGGCCGGGGCCTCGGGATAACCCAGAATGCGGATGGGTTCATGGAACAGATACTCCGGCTCGCCATTCAGCTGCCAGAGGGTATAGGCGCGCAGCGTGTAGATTCCGCTCGTCAGGTTGTCCGGAATCTCCAACTGTCCCGGGAAATCCCCGTGCTCATTGCGCTTGATTTTGACACGCGCCTTGTTCTCCCCCTTCGCATCCTGCAGCTCCACATAGAGATAGCGGCTCAGCGGCAGGATGGAACGGGGTGTGGCGTTCTGAAGATATCCGTCAAAATAGATGGTTTCGCCGATTGCGAAATAGGTCCGATCAATGTGCAGGAACAGCTTTTCCGGTGCGCAGCGGGTTACAAAATCCGCATAGCGGCTCTCCAGCGAATCAGGAGCGGAAAGCGACTGTGCCCGAAGGGACGTTGCTGTCAGTATCAGGGCCAAAAGGCCACATGCACAGAGTCGGGAACCAGTCATTACTTGCCGGAACGAAGCTTTTCTGCGTAACGGTCAATCTTGCGCATCTGCTGCGGGATGTTGATCCGCTGCGGGCAGGCATCCACGCAGTGGCCGCAACCGATACATTGCTCTGCCTGACGCAGGCGCGGCACGCTCCGGTCGTAGCCCACCAGGAAGGCACGGCGGGCACGGCGATAGTTCGGGTCGCCCTTGTCTTCGGTGATGTTACCCTCGTTGATGCATTTATTGTAGTGCGCAAAGATGCCGGGAATATCCAGACCGTACGGGCACGGCATGCAGTACTGGCAGGCGGTACAGTTCACAAGCGGGTATTTCTTGTACTCGGCACCGATCTCGTGCAGCATCTCGATCTCCTCTTCCGTGAGCGGCTTGAGCGGGCAGAACGACTTGAGGTTGTCCTGCAGGTGCTCCATGTAGGTCATACCGCTCAGCACCGTCAGAATCTGGGGGAAGGTACCGCAGTAACGGAATGCCCAGGAGGCGATGCTGCGCTCCGGTTCACGCGCCAACAGCCGTTCGTTGAGATGGTCGTTGAGCGAAGCCAGACGGCCACCCAGCAGCGGCTCCATGATCACGATGGGGATGTTCCGCTTGGCGAGTTCGTTGTACATATACTCCGCCTCATTGTTGTCGCGGCGGGAAGCCTGCTTCCAGTCGGCGTAGTTCATCTGGATCTGGACGAAGTCCCAGTGATACTTGTCGTGGAGCGAGAGTACGTAATCGAAGGTCTCGCGGTCGCAGTGCACGGAATAGCCCAGGTTGCGAATGCGGCCGGCCTCACGCTCCTTGAGCAGGTAGTCCAGCACGCCGTTCTTGACGAAGCGGGTGTCGAACCGCTGGGGACCGGTCTCGCCGTCACGCGGTACGCCGATATTGTGCAACAGATAGTAGTCGATGTAATCCACCTGCAGGCGGCGGCGCGAAGCCTGATACATCTCCAACGCGGCGGCCTTGGTGAAAGGCGGACGGGAATTGGAGAGTTTGGTGGCCACATAGAACGACTCGCGGGGATGACGCTTCAGCGCGATGCCGGTAGCCGTCTCCGAGCGGCCTTTCTGGTATGCCGGAGCGGTGTCGAAATAGTTGACGCCGTGCTCGATGGCGTAATCTATCAGGTGATTGATGGTCTCCTGGTCCAGCTCCGGCTCGCCGCCGTCCTTGGCGGGAAGCGTAGGCCAGCGCATGCAGCCGTATCCGAGGAGGGAAACGCGATCGCCGCGAGGGCCCTCGCGATAGGTCATTGCGTTGTCTTCAGCGGCCTGCGGAGCAATTGCGGCGCGGGCCGTTGCGGGAATCGAGGCGGCAGCGGTTACGACAGCTGCACCTGCGCCCAGACGCTGAAGGAATTCACGACGGTTGATGGTATTCTCTTTCTGTTTCATGGCAGGTTCCTCCTTAGATTTCCGAATGAACTTCATGACCGACAACATAAATGGCACTGTGCGGACGGGCCGGGCAGTGGTATTCGCAGGCACCGCAGCCGATACAGCGCTCCGTATCGATAGCCGGTACCTTGTGGTTGCTTCCGAATCCGGCGGGCACCATGCGGATGGCGCCGGCAGGACAGTGGCGCGCGCAGTTGCCGCAGGAATCGTCATTGGTGGTAACCACGCAGTTTTCACGAATCCATACGGCATGACCGATGCGGATGGAACTCTTCTGCTCCGCCGTCACCGGGGTGATGGCATCGGCCGGGCAGACCTCCGAGCAGGTGGTACATTCCGGACGGCAGAAGCCCTTCTGATACGAGATCTCCGGCTGCATCAGGGTCTTGAGGTCCGTAGAGGGCCGCAAAATGTGTGACGGGCACTTGGTGACGCACAACTGGCAGGCGATGCACTTGTCCGAGAAATTCTTGAGGCTTAGCGATCCGGCCGGCTTGAGCGGGGTCTCGCGATCCGGCGCGACCTTGTCTTCCAGCGTGGCCATCGCCACTTCCGCCTTGCGCTTCTTGGCCTCTACCGTGGTAGCGGCAGCCAGCATCGCACCGGCAGCCAGGAAGCCGCGACGGGTTTTATCCACCGTCTCCGTCTCGGGGGCAGGCTCGGTCTTCTTGCAGGATTTCTTGCTCCAACCTACGAACTTGTAGTCGATGGCGCCCTGCTTGCAGTTTTCAAGGCAGTCCATGCAGACCACGCAGCGCGAATAGTCGATCTCGTGCTCCTGCGGATTGATGCAGCGCGCCTTGCACTTGCGGGCGCAGGCGGTGCAACCGTTGCATTTGTTTGTATCGATTACCGGCTTGAAGAGCGACCAGTTCGAGATCAGGCCGAGCAGCGTACCCACCGGGCAGACATTGTTGCACCAGGAGCGGCCGTAGCGCCAAGCCAGAACGAAGATCAGCACGAAGAGCGCGGCCGCAGTGATAAAGGTCGGCAGGCTCTTGATATAGACGTCGGTCGGATAGAATGCATAACTGTTCCAATGCTCGGCGAGCAGGGCCAGCAGGTTGTTCACGCCGCCATAGATTGGCGCGAAGAGTTCGGTGGTCACGCGGCCGAAGGTGCTGTAGGGCTCAATGAGCGCCGCGATAGATGCCAGACCGCAGGCCATCAGCACGATGAAGATAAACATCAGACTGTAGCGCAGCCAGTTGTGGGCCTTCTTGAAGCCATAGCGGGCTTTTTTCTGCTTGCGGGAGAACCAGCCGACGATGTCCTGCGCAATGCCCAAAGGGCAGAGAATCGAACAATAGACACGGCCGAAAATGAGGGTCAGCAGCACCAGCGCCACGATGACGCCTACGTTGAGCGCCAGGATGGCCGGTACGAACTGGACCTTGGCCAACACGCCGAACCAGGCATGGAAGGTTCCTGTAAAATCCAGGAACAGAAGGGTCAGCATGGCAAAGACCACTGCCGCCAGGATAACACGTATTTTCTTGAGCATAGGCTGAGAATTGGTTCGTAGGACGTAAAGGACAAATATAGAATATTTGCCCGGAATCTCAATGATTTTTTCTACCTTTGGCCCCACAATCGCCTTGGTGGTGGAATGGTAGACACGAGGGACTTAGACAGTTTTGAGTGCACGCTCCGAAAGGAGAGATGTAGAATGCCGTAAATTCAAGGAAACCTTAACAGGTCGCGCTGAAGGCAATCTTGAGCCAAGCTCCGGCGACGGAGAAGGTGCAGAGACTAGACACGGCACACCTAAAGAGTTTATCTCCATGGTGAAGGAATAGTCCAGACCACAAAACTTGTCGCAACTTGCGACACGCGGTGGCGAAAGCCATAGTGGTAAGAAAATCCCTTGGCCCGAAACGGCCGTGCGGGTTCGAGTCCCGCC
>JAEEGL010230161.1_pt1 | contig 27353 bp, 16 predicted proteins | sample 9134231 | NCBI WGS metagenome assembly JAEEGL01 (sample SAMN16246548, study PRJNA631951) | gut metagenome | biome: gut microbiome; feature: rumen; material: fiber-attached | host: Bos | place: Iran: Karaj | collected 2018-10
GCGTGATGCCCATTCTCTCCAATGTAAGACAGATCTCACGTCTTACATTAGCACCTTTATCAAGAGGCGCGATGTCCATGTATCCCGCCTTATCGAACGGGATCTTTGTAGGCTCGCCGTCTTCATCAAGCTTGAAAAGATAGAACTCGATTCTCGTTCCGAAAGAGAATGTAATCCCCTTCTCCTCAGCCTTCTTAACGGCCTGTCTCAGGAGGTTTCTCGTATCGGCCGCGAAGTTTGTTCCGTCCTCATATTTAAGATCACAGAAAAGCCTTACTACTCTTCCCTGCTCGGGGCGCCAGGGAAGAAGCGCTGCCGTATCCGGAAGAGGATGAAGGAAGATATCGGAACTTGCCTCTGCCGCAAATCCCGGTATACCCATGGGATTGATTCCGACGCCGGTCTGCAAAGCTCTTTCAATGTAGCTCGGCATGATGGCTATGTTCTTGGGATTACCGAAGATATCGCTGAACAAAAGTCTTATAAACTTAATGTCCTCTTCCTCGATATACTGCATAAATTCATCTACTGAACAGTTCATTTAAACCTCCGTAAGGTGTCCCGTTTTTCCGTAAAAAGTAGAAAGCGCCCACCCGGGTAATCTTAAGTTGTATACCCGAATGAACGCCTTTGTTCTTATAAAAAGGTAACATAGCAGAATATGAAATGTCAACGCAGAAAACTTGCAAATTCCCTATTGACAACCTCAATTTGCAAGAGTACGATTACAAGCGTAAATGATTGATACAGGCAATGGCGCCGATGGTTTAGAACCTTCGGCGCCTTTTCTTTTGCCACAAAGCAAATTGCAAGTTAGCCGCTCGATTATTTCAAATCTGCAAAAACAGAAAGCAAAGGAGATTAGGAACAATGAAAGACACATCTGAGATCTTCGGCGAGAATGTTTTCAGCTTGAGCGTAATGAAAGCGCGCCTGCCCAAGGATACCTTCAAGGAAGTTAAGGCAGCCATCGACACAGGCAAGAGACTTTCATCCGAGGCAGCAAACGTTGTCGCCAACGAGATGAAGCAGTGGGCTATTGAGAAGGGTGCAACACACTATACTCATTGGTTCCAGCCCATGACAGGAATTACATCTGAGAAGCACGACAGCTTCATTAACCCCACAGACGACGGCAACGTCATCTTGAGATTCTCCGGCAAGGAGCTTACACAGGGCGAGCCTGATGCTTCCTCCTTCCCGTCCGGCGGTCTCCGCGCTACATTCGAGGCAAGAGGCTATACAGCATGGGACCCTACATCCTACGCATTCATTAAGGAAGGCGTCCTCTGCATCCCCACAGCATTCTGCTCTTACGGCGGCGAGGCACTCGACAAGAAGATTCCTCTCCTCCGTTCCATGGAAGCTTTGAACACACAGGGTTTGAGAGTTCTCAAGCTCTTTGGAAATGAAGATGTCACAAGCATAAAGACTACAGTAGGACCCGAGCAGGAGTACTTCCTCATCGACGAGAAGGGTTACAACGAAAGAAGAGACCTTATCTATACAGGAAGAACGCTTTTCGGTGCGCCGCCCCCGAAGGGACAGCAGATGGAGGATCACTACTTCGGCGTAATCAAGCCCAGAGTGCAGGCCTTCATGAAGGATCTTAACGATGAGCTTTGGAAGCTCGGCATCCTCGCTACAACAGAGCACAACGAGGTAGCACCTTCACAGCACGAGCTCGCTCCTATCTTCACTACAACAAACATCGCTACTGACCACAACCAGCTTACGATGGAAATCATGAAGAAGGTAGCACAGAAGCATGGCCTCGTTTGCCTCCTCCACGAAAAGCCTTTCGCAGGAGTTAACGGTTCCGGTAAGCACAACAACTGGTCCATGAGCACAGATACAGGAGCTAACCTCCTCGAGCCCGGTGACACACCGTACGAGAACGCTCAGTTCCTCCTCTTCCTCACAGCAGTTATCAAGGCAGTAGATGATTACCAGGATATCTTAAGAATTTCCGTAGCATCTGCAGGTAACGACCACAGACTCGGTGCTAACGAGGCACCTCCGGCAGTTATCTCCATCTTCTTGGGTTCCGAGCTTACAGAGATCCTCGAGGCTATCGTAAACGACCAGCCTTACGGTGCTAAGGAGAAGGAACTTCTCAAGGTAGGCGTACACGTACTTCCTAAGTTCCCTAAGGATACAACGGATCGTAACAGAACATCCCCGTTCGCATTCACAGGTAACAAGTTCGAGTTCAGAATGCTCGGTTCTTCCGCTTCCGTAGCTCTCCCTAATACAGTACTTAATACTGCAGTAGCAGAGTCCCTGAAGCAGTTCGCAGATAAGCTCGAGGGTGCATCCGACTTCACAGCAGCACTTCACGATCTTATCAAGGATGAGATCAAGGCTCACCAGAGAATCATCTTCAACGGTAACGGTTACGACGATTCCTGGATCGCAGAAGCTGAGAAGAGAGGCCTTTCTAACCTCCGCACAACACCTGACGCTGTTGCTCACTACCTTGATCAGAAGAACATCGACTTGTTCACATCACACAAGGTTTACTCAGAAGTTGAGATGCAGAGCCGTCACGAGGTATTCCTCGAGAAGTACACAAAGCTCATCGACATCGAAGCTAAGACAATGCTCGAGATGGCAAAGCAGGATATTCTCCCTGCAGTAAGCGCTTATTCTTCAGAGCTTGCAGCAGGAACAGGCAACGTCTTCGAGACAGAGACTCTCGCCGAGATCACAGAAGATCTTACAAAGGCATACGAGGCTTACAAGTCATTGAAGAGTGCAGTTGAGAAGTCAGATGAGATCGAAGATCTTGTTGCTAAGGCAGACTTCTTCAAGGATGAGATCCTCTCAGACATGAGCGCACTTCGCGAATCCTGCGATAAGCTCGAGACGGAAACGGCAGCAGACTACTGGCCTTTCCCTACATATGGTGATCTTCTGTTCGCAGTAAGATAAAACACCGATAGTCCCCTATATATCGGTCTATGGCAGCCCGGTCCTCACACAGGATGGGCTGCCTTTAATTTTAAGGAAAAGTGTTATGAACAATATATTCGAAAAAGGAGAGTGGATTTATGAATGTCACTGAAATCGTAACACAAGAAGTATTCGGCATTTGGTTCTTGATCGGAGCCGCGCTGGTCTTCTTTATGCAGGCGGGTTTCGCCATGCTCGAGGCAGGTTTCTGCCGCGCTAAGAATGCAGGTAATATCCTGATGAAGAACCTTATGGACTTCTGTATCGGTACTGTCTGCTTTATGTTCCTGGGCTTCGGCCTCATGATGGGTGAAGATATGATTGCAGGATTCATCGGAGTTCCTACACTTAATATGTTCACCGACTTCTCCGGATTCATGGAGACAAACGCTTCAAGCTTCGTCTTCAACCTCGTATTCTGTGCTACAGCAGCTACGATCGTTTCCGGTGCTATGGCTGAAAGAACAAAGTTCAGCTCTTACTGCATCTACTCAGCTATCCTCTCATTGGTTGTATACCCTATCGAGGCTGGCTGGACATGGAACCCCAACGGCTGGCTTGCTAACCTCGGATTCATCGATTTTGCCGGTTCCGCTTGTATCCATACAGTCGGCGGTGTAGCAGCCCTCATCGGTGCTATCATGGTTGGTCCCCGTATCGGTAAGTACATCAAGGACGAGAGCGGCAAGGTTATCAAGGTTAACGCTATCCAGGGTCACAACATCCCGATCGGTGCACTTGGTTGCTTCATACTCTGGTTCGGTTGGTACGGCTTCAACGGTGCTGCTGCAACTTCCGGTTCACAGCTCGCAGCCATCTTCCTTACAACAACAATCGCTCCTGCAGTTGCTACAGTTACATGTATGATCTATACATGGCTCAAGAACGGTAAGCCTGATGTATCTATGTGTATCAACGCTTCCCTCGCAGGTCTTGTAAACGTAACAGCCGGCTGCCACTGCATCGATGCACTTGGTGCATTCGCTGAAGGTCTCATCTCCGGTATCGCAGTAGTTCTCGTAGTTGAGTGGCTCGACCTTAAGCTCCACATCGACGACCCTGTTGGTGCCTGCGGTGTACACCTTGCTAACGGTATCATCGGTACTCTCTGTGCTGGTCTTTTCGCTACAAGCACATCTTCTTACGGAGTTGACGGTCCTATCTACGCTTTGATCCACGGTTCAGATTTCAACGCTGGTTTGAAGGTATTCGGCGTACAGTGCCTGGGTATCACAGCTATCGTAGCTTGGACAGCAGTCCTCATGACAATCACATTCGGCATCATCAAGAAGACTCACGGACTTAGAGTTTCCCGTGAAGAAGAGATCGAAGGTCTCGATCCTACAGAGCATGGTCTCCCTGCAGCTTACGCTGGCTTCTCTATGAGACCTCAGGCTATCGTTGAGATGGCTGATGTAGAAGCTCCCGTTGTTACAGGTGATGTACCTGTTCACGAGGCAGTTGAAGTTACAAACGTTACAGCTATCAATCCTCTTCCTTCCACACCCGATGGAAAGAAGTACACAAAGATCGAGATCATCTGCAAAGAGTCCAAACTCGATGCTCTCAAGAAGTCCCTCATGGGCGTCGGCATAACCGGTATGACAGTAGCTCACGTACTTGGTTGCGGCACACAGAAGGGCCGTCAGGAATACTACAGAGGCGTACCTGTCGAAGCATCATTGCTTCCTAAGATCCGCGTAGACATCGTAGTATCCGCTGTACCTGTAGACAAGGTTATCGAGACCGCTAAGAAGGTTCTTTACACAGGCCACATCGGCGACGGTAAGATCTTCGTCTACAACGTAGAGAACGTCGTAAAGATCAGAACAGGTGAGGTCGGATTCGCAGCATTGCAGGATTCAAAGTAATTGGTCATTGTCCTAATCCACCTTAAGGGGCGTCCCGGGAAACCGTGGCGCCCCTTTCCTATCGGTAAAGATGTATAATGTCTTTATGAAGAGGGGTCATGTTGCTGTTATATCTTTATTGCTTTCCATCAGCATAATGGTCTCTATTATTACGGGGTGCGCGAGAAACCCCAGGATCAACCCGTACGCTCCAGCTTGGCAGGAATTTCTTAGTACTCTTATAGAAGACGGCGTTATCGAAGACACTTCCTCTGTCATTTATACCGACGGCGATATGGCCGACATTCCCATAACTATCAGGATAAGTGATAATTGCCCTCTGTCCTGCATTGAAGTCATTGACGATTATCTGCTGCCGTCTTTTGCCGACAATAATGACCTGACAAGTTATGCCGTATACAAATGCAACTGGCAAGGCGGATGGACAATCGATATAAGCGGTAATGAAGAGCTTCTGAGAGTATCAAGCCGCGACGGATTAAACATCGATATCACATCGATCTCAAATTCAACGGTATTCGATTCGTTAAGTATCAACCTATCAGATTACAGAACTGCCAACGAAGACAGTGGATTAAGTTCCGGCCGAACCGGCCGCATCTATTCTCTTTATGACATATCAGGATATGTCGTAGGAGTTGATAATGTTAATAATACATACAATAGTGGCTATCTTTGGAAGAACAACAACCCGATCCTTCTGTATATCGATCCGGCATGTCCATCCGATGAGATCGACAGGATAGCCACAGAGGCATATGAAGTATACACAGGAAGAGATTTGTTTTTCTTCTACGCCGACACCGGAGAGCGAATATGGATAAGAAGATAAAGAAAATAGCCATATCCATATTGTGCGCCCTGATAAGCTTAGGCGTTCTTATATATCTGATCATCACGCTCAGTAACACTGGAAGAACAGACCGAAGCATCGATATATCAACAGATCAGTTAATTGCCGTAGCAGAGGGTAACGGCGCTGTCAGAATAGATGATCCGGCCGAATTCGAATCCGTCATCAACGACCTGTGGGATAATAGCGAGAACGGCGAATTCTCATACTATATCGAACTCAATGATTACGACACCCGTTCGTTAACATACGATTTGTTTTACACCTCCAACATTAATCCGACACAACGAAGCCCGTACTACCCCGCACCGGTTAATACAACGATGGAAGACGCTGTAGTTTATATATCACTAATCCGCAGCAATGGCGACCACCAAAGTACCAACTACGGATTCGTCTCGGCAATTGCTGTTAATTACGGCTCAACACTTACAGCCTCAAGATTATTCAGCTACATGACCAGACATATAGTCGGTCACAGTAAGCATTTACATAGAGGAATGGATTATCTTGTATTTGACAGCAATAATACTATCTACGGCATATATAGAGACAGAAGCACAATCTACTATATCTGCGGCAGCTGTCTACCGGCCACCGACAGGGAAATATATAGAGATTTTTTGAACGATTTATGTGAGCAATTAGGCATCGAATCCCCATTTGAGTTAATTCATCGTTAGTCGGTTTGTCCACGCCGACACCGGAGCTGCTCCCCCAGACACTCCCACTGACTTTTATCCTGACAAACTACCAACTGCCACGAATGCTGCCTCAGCCACTGGTACAGACAGCACTTGTGGCAATTATCGCCTATATTTGCCATAAACGCTGACCAAACGCAGAACCATGTCAGCATCTGTGGCAACAGCTATATAACAACAGCCAGTGAATTTGAGATTTTTGACAGCCAGTTAAACCAACAGAACACCGCCCCCGCGGATGAAATCCACGAGGGCGGCATTCCGTTAAATAAAAAGATCAGGAAACGGTCTTATTTCATGAGGTACGCATCAACCTCGGCTGCTGCGTCACGGCCTTCTCTTAAGCCCCAGACGACAAGTGACTGTCCTCTTCTCATATCACCCGCTGCGAATACGCCTTCTACGGATGTTGCATGAGTTGAACCTGTCTCAACATTCGAACGAGCATTTGTCTCAACTCCGAATGCGTCAACAACATAGCTCTGAGGACCCAGGAATCCAGCTGCGATCAATACCAACTGGCAAGGCAGAGTCTCTTCCGTACCTTCAACAGGAACCATATTGAAGCGGCCTGTTGTTTCATCCTTAACTGACTGAAGCTTTACTGTCTCAACAGCAGACAACTTGCCTCTCTCATCACTTATGAACTTCTTAACTGTCGTGCAGTAAACACGAGGATCGTGTCCGAATACTGCAGCAGCTTCCTCCTGGCCGTAGTCAGTCTTCAATACCTTCGGCCACTCCGGCCAAGGGTTGTTGGCTGCACGCTCTACCGGAGGTGCGGGCATCATCTCAAGCTGTGTTACTGACTTACAACCGTGACGCATACATGTACCAACACAGTCGTTACCTGTATCACCACCGCCGATGATGATTACATCCTTATACTTAGCACTGATGTACTTGGTATCTGCCATGTTAGAAGCGAGCAAGGACTTCGTTGTTGCCTTGAGGAAATCTACAGCGAAGTAGATACCCTTAGCCTCACGGCCTTCCGCTTTAATATCACGGGGATTACCTGCACCGCAGCACAGAACGATAGCATCATAGGAAGCCTTGAGTTCCTCATAAGTAACGTCTACGCCGATATTAACCGAGCACTTGAATACAATGCCTTCCTCTTCGAGGATCTTTACACGGCGGGCAATTACAGACTTCTCGAGTTTCATGTTCGGGATACCGTACATGAGCAATCCGCCCGGACGGTCTTCCTTCTCGTAAACTGTTACCTCGTGACCTCTAACATTAAGCCAGTAAGCCGTAGACAAACCTGAAGGACCTGAACCGATTACGGCAACCTTCTTGCCCGTTCTATGAGCAGGCACATGAGCTTTCATTGCACCGCTTGCGAACGCTCTCTCGATAATCGAGTACTCGTTCTCCTTAGTAGTAACGGGCTCATCATTCAATCCGCATACACACGCCTTCTCGCACAATGCAGGGCAAACGCGTGATGTGAACTCGGGGAATGCATTCGTGAGCATAAGGTGCTCGAGGGCTTCATCCCACTGACCCTTGTAAACAAGGTCGTTCCAGTCAGGGCACAAGTTATTAAGCGGGCATCCTGCTACCATTCCGCAGATGGGCTTACCATACTGGCAGAAAGGTACACCGCAGTTCATGCATCGGCCTCCCTGCTGTCTGCGCGCCTCATCATCGATAGGTGTGTGGAACTCTCTGTAGTTCTTGATCCTCTCAAGAGGCTCGAGTCCCGGGTTATTTACTCTTTGATATTCCATGAATCCTGTTGCTTTTCCCATTGTCGTCTCCTCCTCACGCCTTAGCAGAAGTGTTCTCGTGGAACGCTTCGATCTTTGCTTCGTCTTCGCTCATTCCGGCAGCCATGTGGACTGCGATGGAATTCATCATGCGCTTATAGTCATGCGGGATGACTTTCTTGAAGCGTGGGATGTAATCGTCAATGTTATCGAGGATCCTCTTAGCAAGAGGGGAACCTGTTCTTCTTACATGCTCTTCGATAAGCGATACGAGCTCGTCGCGGTCGCTATCTGAAGTTACATGCTCGAAACCAACAAGAGACTTGTTAAGCTTTGTATAAAGTGTGTTCTCTTCGTCGAGTACGAACGCGATACCGCCGCTCATACCTGCCGCGAAGTTCTTTCCTACGGGGCCGAGCACTACTGCAACACCACCTGTCATGTACTCACATCCGTGGTCGCCCAGGCCCTCAACTACAACCTTGGCACCGGAGTTTCTTACACAGAATCTCTCTCCTGCAAGACCGTTTATGAAAGCCTTACCTGATGTCGCACCGAAAAGCGCAACATTACCGGCTACGATGTTCTCCTCAGGATTGAGCTCACACTCCTTGGAAGGGAATACCGTGAGCACACCGCCTGAGAGACCCTTACCGAAGTAGTCGTTCGTGTCACCCTCGAGGTTGATTGTAAGACCCTTAGGAATGAATGCACCGAAGCTCTGTCCGCCGGCACCCTTCGCATTAACTACGAATGTGTCGTCATCCAATGTGTTGTAGTATCTCTTTGTTATCTCGGAACCGAAGATCGTACCGAGGGCACGGTCGAGGTTCTTAACCTTGATGTCGATCTCCTTATGAGCACCGCTCTCGAGAGCATCTGACATATCGGGGATGATCTCACGACGGTCGATTGTTTCATCGAGCTTGAAGTCGTAAGCGTCAGCCTCATCGTAATGTCTCTTCACAGAAGGATGAGCAAGCTCGGGATCGTGTAAGATCTCGGAAAGATCTACTGAGCCCTTCAATGAGCAGTCAGCTTCCTTGAGCAAGTCAGCGCGGCCTACAAGCTCGTCTACTGTGCGCACACCAAGCTTAGCCATGTACTCTCTCATCTCGTTAGCGATGAATGTCATGAAGTTGATTACGTACTCAGGCTTACCTGTAAATCTCTTTCTAAGTTCAGGGTTCTGTGTAGCAACACCTACAGGACATGTATCGAGGTTACATACTCTCATCATTACGCAGCCCATAGTTACAAGCGGAGCTGTAGCGAAACCGAACTCCTCGGCACCGAGCATAGCTGCGATAACTACGTCCTTACCTGTAAGGAGCTTACCGTCTGTCTCAAGTCTTACGTGTGATCTTAAGTTATTCTGGATCAATGTACGATGCGTCTCTGCAAGACCGATCTCCCAAGGCAAACCTGCATGGTGAATAGATGATGCGGGAGCAGCACCAGTACCGCCGTCATAACCTGAGATGAGGATTACCTTCGCACCAGCCTTAGCAACACCTGCAGCGATTGTACCTACGCCGGACTCGGATACGAGCTTAACTGAGATACGTGCATCAGCGTTAGCATTCTGAAGATCGTAGATCAACTGCGCAAGGTCCTCGATGGAATAGATATCGTGGTGCGGCGGAGGTGAGATCAAAGCTACACCAGGTGTGGAGTGACGAGTCTTAGCAATCCAGGGATAAACCTTACCGGCAGGGAGATGTCCTCCCTCACCCGGCTTAGCACCCTGAGCCATCTTGATCTGAATCTCTTTAGCAGAGATAAGGTACTTAGAAGTAACACCGAATCTTCCGGAAGCTACCTGCTTAATTGCAGAGCATCGATCTTCCGAAGAACCTGCTGTCTCAATTCTATCGAGGTCCTCACCACCCTCACCGGAGTTTGACTTACCTCCGATGCGGTTCATGGCGATAGCCATGCACTCATGAGCCTCCTTAGAGATTGAACCGTAAGACATAGCACCAGTCTTAAATCTGTGCATGATGGACTCTGCACTCTCGACTTCCTCAAGAGGGATCTCCTTGGAAGCGTCATAGTTAAAGTCGAGCATGCTTCTTAATGTGATGTGACGGTCGTCTGAATTGATCAGTGAAGAGAACTTCTTGAATGTAGCGTAGTCGCCATTACGTGTAGCAAGCTGAAGCATGTGGATCGTCTCGGGATCGTACAAGTGCTTCTCCTTACCGCTACGAGACTTATGCCAGCCCTTAACAGCAAGACCGTCTGCTGCACCGCGGCCGTAAATATCGAAAGCGTGGTCGTGCAGTGAAGCTGTTCTCTTAGCTATATCTTCCAATGTGATTCCGCCGACGCGGCTTACCGTGTCAGGGAAGTACTTATCCATGAGCTCCTTACCGATACCGAGAGCCTCGAAGATCTTAGCTCCCTGGTAGGACTGGATTGTGGAGATACCCATCTTAGCTGCGATCTTAACGATGCCGCTTACTACTGCATTTATATAAGCGCCTGCAGCCTGTGTGAACTCTTTGTCGATAACACCTCTCTGGATAAGATCGGAGATTGTATTAAGTGCAAGATAGGGGTTAACTGCGCTTGCACCGAAGCCGAGCAAAGTAGCGAAGTGATGAACTTCAACAGGCTCACCAGTCTCGACGATGATCGAAGCAGCTGTGTTCATACGTGTGCGTACAAGGTATGTCTCGAGAGCTGCAACAGCGAGCAGTGAAGGGATAGCCATGTGTGTATCATCTACACCGCGGTCCGTAAGAATCAAGATCGTTGCACCCTCAGCGTGTGCCTGATCAGCCTGGGAATAGAGGTTAGCAATAGCTCCGTCCAATCCCTCTTCTGCTGTATAAAGCATTGAGATATCAGCTGTCTTAAGACCTTCGTACTTGTTGTCTCTGATTTTCATCAAGTCGAGGTTCGTAAGAACCGGATTATGTATCTTAAGTACGTGGCAGTTCTCTTCCTGATCCTCGAGGATATTACCTGTTACACCGAGGTAAACGGTTGTATCGGTAATGATCGACTCGCGGATACAGTCGAGAGGCGGGTTGGTAACCTGTGCGAACTTCTGCTTGAAATAGTCGAACAACGGAGGCTGCTGCTCTGACAACGGCGGCACAGGAACATCCACACCCATAGCGGCGGTAGGTTCACCGCCGTTAAGGCACATAGGAATAAGTTCGTTATTAATGTTTCCGTAAGAGTAACCGAAAGCGCGCTGAAGGCGTGCAAGCTCGTCACCCTTAATGCTTATGGGTCTCTTGTTATTAATCTTGAGATCGTGGAGTTCAACAAGCTCGTGGTCGAGCCACTCACCGTAGGGCTGGCGGCGTACATAGTAATTCTTGAGCTGCTCATCATCGATCAAAGCCTTCTCCTCGAAGTCAACAAGGAGCATCTTACCGGGTCTTAAGCGGTCCTTCTTGATGATATTGGAATCATCAAGATCATCGAGCACGCCGACCTCGGAAGAAAGGATCAGGTAGCCGTCCTTAGTAACATAATATCTTGAAGGACGAAGTCCGTTTCTATCGAGAACAGCACCTACCTTGTCGCCGTCTGTGAAGATGATGGAAGCAGGTCCGTCCCAGGGCTCCATCATGGTAGCGTAGTACTGATAGAAAGCTTTCTTCTCGCGATCCATCGTATCCATATGCTGCCAAGGCTCGGGGATAGTGATCATGATTGCAAGCGGGAGCGGTACTCCTGCCATCGTCATGAACTCAATTGTGTTATCAAGTCTTGCGGAGTCGGATCCTGTTACGTCGAGCATCGGGTAGATATCATCGTAACGGCCCTCGAAGAACTTGCTCTTGAAGATATTCTCACGGGAAAGCATCTTGTTCATATTACCCGTGATCGTGTTGATCTCACCGTTATGAACGAGCATACGGTAAGGGTGTGAACGCTGCCATGTAGGATTCGTGTTCGTGGAGAATCTGGAGTGCACGATACCGAATGCGGATGTGTACTCGCCGTCTGCGAGATCCTTGTAGAAGGTGCGGAGCTGACCTACGAGGAACATGCCCTTGTAAACGATAGTCTTGCATGAGCATGAGCACACATAAGTGTTGTTGTTTTCCTTTTCGAAAAGCTTTCTTGCGAAGTACAGCTTCCTTTCGAAGTCGATGTCCTCCTTCGCATCTGCGGGGCGCTCTACGATAGCCTGCGTGATGGTAGGCATGCTCTCACGAGCACGTGAGCCCAGAACTTCCTCGTTAACGGGAACCTGACGCCAGCCCAGAAACTTCAAGCTTTCCTTAGCGCATGCATTCTCGAATGCTTTCTTAGCTTCAGCAGTAAGCGAAGCATCCTGGGGCATGAAGAACATGCCGATACCGTAGGATCTTCTGTCACCTACCTTGATGCCGTCAGCCTCGAGTGCCTTCTTGAAGAAGTCGTGTGAGATCTGGACGAGGAGTCCTACACCGTCACCGGTCTTACCCTCGGAGTCCTTACCCGCTCTGTGCTCGAGCTGCTCAACGATAGTCAAAGCATCATCGACAACCTTTGCCGAAGCTTCGCCGTCGATCTTAATGACCGCGCCGATACCGCAGTTCTCGTGTTCTTCAGAAGGGTCATAAAGACCGTTCTTCGGAAACGCCTGCTGAACTCTGTAATTGTTGACTTGTTCTGTTTCCACCTTGTTTTCCATAACGGTTTCTCCTGATCTTCCAAAACAAAAAGCGCTTACCGACACGGGTGTCCGTGTCAATAAGCGCCATTGCTTAATTTATTCAACTGTAAAAACTTATACTCTTTTAATTCCTGACTGTCAAGTTCTTACTTCAAGATACCTACAATCCAATTCGGATCAGGTACACCCATATCCTTGTTAATCGACATCTCTTCCATTATTCCCTGAACAGCTGCCCAGAAGCATATCGACATATGCTTGGGATCACCATCGCGGAATACGCCGGTCTTCTGACCTTCTTTAATGAGTTCAACAGTCATATCGATGGTGTTAACCGTCTTCGCTATGGCTCTTGCTTCTTCGGGCATTCCCGGTCTTCTTGCCTGTCCCATGAGGACGAACATGTTAAAGACCCAAGGCTGTTCAGTCGCGTAAGAGAATAATTGCTCAAGGAATTTGGTCAGAAAGATCTCGGGAGGCACACCCGGAACGGGATCGGCCGACTTGGTGCCCTCGGCTCCCATTCTCACTAATGCAATAAGAAGGTCTTCCTTCGACTCGAAATAGTGAAACATGAGACCCACACTCATGGGGACAGCAGCTGCAATGTCGGCGATCTTGGTATCGTTATAACCGCGCTCGACGAACAGCCTTAATGCTGTCATCAGTATGGCCTGCCTTCTCTCTTCTTTCTGCTCTTTTCTTGTCATATATTGATGTCTCTCTTCTGACTCTTAAGAATTCTCTGAACAGCGAACTTTCCGCTTGCTGCTGCAACAGGGAGTCCTCCGGGTGAATTTGTCCACTGGCCTGCAACGTAAAGGTTGTCGATGCCCTTAAGTCTGCCCTTCATTCTTACCTGCTTACCATTAGGTGTTGTGATAAAGCTCATGTAGCTTCCGTGGTATGCATGGCAGTATCTCTCATACGTAAGGGGTGTCCAAGCGTCGAGGAATTCCATATCGCCTTCAAGCTCGGGGAACGCCGTAACGATTCTCTTAGTTACTTCGGCAACAAGCTGATCCTTAACGCTCTTGTACTCTTCCTTACTGAGGTTCTTCCAGAAGTAGTAGTCCTCATCTGTCTGAGTGATACAGGTCTGAATTACCTGCTTTCCGTCTTTAACAAAGATCGGGTCATATCCGTATGCCTTCACATACATTCTACCAAACTTTCTGTTACCGATTGTAAGGGGCTCAATCTCAACGAAGATCGTCTCGCCTCTGCCTGTGTTCTCATTGAAGTGCTCATCAACTGCATAAGCTACCTGGAAGCCGCTTGTTGCAGGATAGTTCTTCTCTTCCTCGTAAGCCTTAACAAGCTCCTTAGGCATGTAGGACTTAGGCAAAAGCTTATTAAAGAGAGGATATGTATCGATTGTAGGAATTACATAATCAGCTGCAACGAACTCACCGGTCTCGAGTGTGATGCCTGTAGCTCTCTTCTTCTCGAGGTTGATCTTCTCGATGCTTGAATTGTAAAAGATCTTACCGCCGAGCTCCTTGAACTTCTTCTCCATGCGCAAGGACATCTGGAGGGATGCGCCGAGCGGGATCTTACCGTTGCCGTCAGCCATTGTAGCGTAAGAAACAAGGAAGGAATATGCGCAGTAGGAAGCAGGGATGTAGTCGCACATAAGCTTCTGGAGAAGTACTGACTTAAATCTCTTGCTGTATTCCTCGATTGTGATCTTACCGAATTCCTTCATTACCTTGGGGAAGTCAGCCATGCCCTTACCCATCTCGATGTAGTCCTTAACGCCCCACATATCCATGGGCTTGTTAGCAGGGAAAAGGCACTGCTTGGAGATCTCTACGGACTCGATGAAGTGCTTGATCTCCTCCCCGTCCTCGGGTGCTACTGCGATAAGCTCAGCCTGTGTTCTCTCGAGATCATTCCAAAGTGTTGCTGTCTTGCCGTCATATGTTGATGTGAAGAAAGCGTTTACCTCAGCATACTTAGTGTCATCAGAGAGGGCTCCCGTCTTCTTCCATACATCGTACATCTGTGTGTCATTTCTTGTGCCTGTGAGCCAGTGAATGCAGTTGTCGATGTGGTAACCTTTTCTGTTCCAGCCGATGCACTCGCCGCCGGGGATTGCATTCTTCTCATAGATCACAGCGTCGAAGCCTGCCATAAGTGCGTATGTACCTGCTGTAAGGCCTGCTACGCCGCCGCCGATGATTACGATTTTCTGCTTGTTTTCTGTTGTTGAACTCATTTTTTATCTCCTGTATTCCGGATATTTTTCATTCGTTGAATATTTATTCATCGAATGTGAGTTCATTATAATTCGCGTCCAACGAGTTGTCAACAGTTTATTGAAAATTTTTTCAATGAATTTTACAAAGGCTTAAACAGAGGTATATCAACATCTTCGACCTCCCCGTAAATATCGTCATTAAGCTTAAGCATATCGGGCGCCTTGCTGTCATCATTCTCGAACGGATTCCTGCCGTATTCCAGAACGAAGTCATTCGCCCTCTTTCTGGACTCATGCGTTCTTGCAGACTCAGAATAGATCCTCGGAACGTGATCATTAAAGGTATTGCTTGAATCCCCCATGTTATTGGATCTGTCCAGGAATTTTGCCATTATCACCAGGGTAACTGCGAGCGCCATCACGAAGGCACAAAGCGTGTAAATGAAATCATATAGGGAATAAACTGTATTCATAGAATCCATGTTATGCCCCCTGCCTCTTCTTCGCATAAAGAAAAATGGATCCCGACTGGGTATCCCCGATACTGTCCCAGAGCCTTTTCATCCTCTTTCCTGCTATGCCGATGAGCGGCGCTCCCAGGAACATCAGGATGGGAATTGCATACAGCGAAAATGTACGCGCCGCAGCCTTTGCCTGCTCCCCCACCTCATCGAGAATGAGATACGGCAGCATAAAAACAGCGAGGAAAGTCAAGAACAACGTCACACCGAGGGCGACTGCTTTTCGCTTGTCGAAAGGCACCGCACCCACGACCTTACCCGTCTGCCCGTTAATCAGGAAAGTATGGTGCTGTCCCTTGTAATCGAAGGAGCAGAACCACGCGGGGAACATGATGTAGACCGCGCCCTCATGGATATTGACGGAGGGCTGGGATCTTAATACTTTCTTCTCCTTGCCGGGGATCTCCCTGATCTTATCCTCGCGGTACATCGCATCGCACCTCCCAAGGACAGCCTCGCGAAGGTCGGAAGGAGTCATGTCGGTAGTGTCGGAATAAAAGCCGTTAAGGTAGTCCTCGTTAAAGTCTTTGGCATCCTCGTAGAAGAATGGCTCGAGCTTGTTGCAGACGTTGTCGTTCAGTCTTTTAGATCCGTCTACGGCAAGTCCCTTAACAAAGCAGTTTATGTAAGAGCCGTGGAATTCGACATCCGTGTGCTTGCCGTTATCGGCAACGCTTTGGAAGAGGACCGCGTCGTTAAAGTCGCAGTCAACAACCCAGTAAGGGATGTAGACGCCGATGATATCCCTGATCATCGCCTTACGGATCTCGGAAGGAATAAAGTAACCGCTTCTGAGCTTCCCGGTAAGAATATCTCTCGCACGGTCCTTGGTTATATTAAAAGGGATAATGCCGTCGGGACGCCGCTCCTGTGACACGCGCTTAAAAACGACATTAGGATTTCCGCAGTAAATGCAGATAGTCGAGGCTTCGGTTCCGTTGATGACAATCTCACCGCCACAGTGATCGCAAGTGAAGATACGGCAGTCGTAAACGCGGCTGTCCTTACCGTATGCTTCCACATCATCAGGACGATAAGTGGAACCGCACATCTTGCAGATGAGCTTTGAAATCTCCGGTGAATATACGAGCGAACCGCCGCAATTCTGACACAACGAAGCCATTAATATATATCTCCTTATCCTAAGTGAGTATATCACAAATTGAAAAGACCCCGGATTTCAATGTTTCCGGAGTCCTTTCGTCAGCTGATTATGTTAATTATCTTCAGGTGGGAAGATTATTGTAACTTACTTTATAGCAGCGAATCCTGCTTCGAGGTCAGCGATGATGTCATCTACATGCTCAGTACCGATTGAAAGTCTGATCGTGCTCTCGTTGATACCAACCTCAGCGAGTTCCTCTGCTGTGAGCTGTGAGTGTGTTGTTGTATAAGGATGAATTACGAGGGACTTAACGTCAGCAACATTAGCGAGGAGTGAGAAGATCTTCAGGTTATCGATGAACTTCCAAGCCTCATCCTTGCCGCCCTTGATGTCGAATGTGAAGATGGAACCGGCACCATTCGGGAAGTACTTCTGATACAAAGCGTGGTCTGGGTGATCAGGAAGTGAAGGGTGGTTAACCTTGGCAACCTGAGGGTGATTGGACAAGAACTCTACGATCTTCTTCGTGTTCTCTACGTGACGCTCAACTCTCAAGGAGAGTGTCTCGATGCCCTGCAAGAGCAAGAATGCGTTGAAAGGTGAGATAGCAGCACCTGTGTCTCTAAGAAGGATAGTTCTTACGAATGCTGTGAATGCCACAGGACCCAATGCATCGTAGAAAGAGATGCCGTGGTAGCTGGGGTTAGGCTCAGCGATGTTAGGATACTTGCCGCTTGCCTTGAAGTTGAACTTGCCGCCCTCAACGATGATTCCGCCCAAGGATGTACCGTGGCCGCCCAAGAACTTAGTAGCGGAGTGAACTACGATGTCTGCACCGTGCTCGATAGGTCTGATTAAGTAAGGTGTGCCGAATGTGTTGTCTACTACTACAGGAAGTCCGTGCTTATGTGCAAGTTCAGCGATCTTCTCGATATCAGGGATATCACTGTTAGGATTTCCGAGTGTCTCGAGGTAAATAGCTCTTGTGTTCTCCTTGATGGAGCTCTCGATCTGGTTGAGATCATGAGCATTTACGAATGTTGTCTCGATGCCGTACTGGGGAAGTGTGTTGGAAAGGAGGTTGTAGCTTCCGCCGTAGATTGTCTCCTGTGCGATGATGTGTCCGCCGTTAGCAGCGAGAGCCTGGATCGTATAAGCGATTGCTGCTGCACCGGATGCTACTGCAAGTCCTGCTGTACCTCCCTCGAGTGCTGCGACTCTCTGCTCGAGTACGCCCTGTGTACTGTTTGTGATTCTTCCGTAAACGTTGCCGCCTCTTGAGAGATCAAATCTTCCTGCAGCATCTGCGCTGTCGTGGAAGACATATGATGTTGTCTGATAAATCGGTACCGCTCTGGAATCTGTTGCGGAATCTGCCTGCTCCTGTCCTACGTGAAGCTGAAGTGTTTCAAATCTGTATGCCATGTTGTTTATCTCCTTTGGTCATTAGGTTTCTGTTTTTGATGACCAAAGTATGACATATCAGATTATCTGTGTATAATTCCGAATTATGATAGGTTGTTATCAATTATTTTGATAACCCTTTAACCCCCTTCAAGAAGTCCTTTAATTCTTCTATATACCTTTGTCCGGGTTCACTTACGATACTGTTCTTCTTAGTTAAGTATCCGATCTCCATCACGCTGTTAGGGTGATCCGAGTCCGCCTTATAAGGGACTGCAATGTATCCGTCGCCGTTAATATCGTCCGATATGATACCGGAACAAAGTGTGTATCCGTGCATACCCTTCATGAGGTTAAGCATTGTAGCTCTGTCGTTAACTGTAATTACTCTTGAGTACTCGTACTCACCCAAGATCTCCTCTGCAAAGAAGTACGTCTCCTCCCCCTGTTCGAATGAAAGACAAGGGTACGGTGCGAGATCCATGAACTTGATTGACTTCTTCTTCGCCAAAGGGTGGTCGTCGCTTAAATATACATATGCATTACACTTAATTAGGGGATGGAACTCGAGGTCATTCTTATCAAGAAGCTTTCTTATGAACTTCTCGTTCTTCTCTGAAAGGTAAAGAATACCGATCTCACTTCTTAAAGAACCTACATCAGAGATAACATCCTTCGTCTTCGTCTCTCTTATGGAGAAGTCGAAAGTATTAACGTCATACTGCTTCGCCATCTTGATAAAGGAGTGCACTGCAAATGAATAGTGCTGTGTGGATACGGCAAACTTTCTTCTGTAGTTGCCATCGCCCTCATACTTATGAACCAAAGTAGTGTAGTGCCCCTCAAGACCTCTTATGTCATTAAGAAACTCTCTTCCTTCAGGTGTGGGAGTTACTCCCTTGGGGCCGCGAACAAAGATGCTGATGCCGATCTCTTTCTCAAGCTCCTTCATGGAAGCCGTAAGTGCAGACTGCACCATAAAGAGCTTCTCGGCAGCCTTATTCATGGAGCCGCATTCTTCAATAGTCAAAGCGTAACGTATCTGCTGTAAAGTCATGAGGTCATTATATCAGTAGCTGAGGTCTTATGGACAGAATGAAGGACAATTTTCAAAATTGTCCGTGAAACTGTCCATACGGGTCTCATATGGACAGAATGGTGGACAGTTTTCAAAATTGTCCACGTAACTGTCCACCTCACGGCAAATGTAAAGACCCGCGTGCCGGGGGGCTGCTGCGGGTCTTCAGGTTTGGGGGTTTATATGAAGAAATTCATTACTCTGTTATGTCTTCGTACCTTACATTCGTAATATGTATTGTAGAAGTATATCCGTGGTTACCCATATTGAACTCGAGTCTTCCGTAGTTATCGTCTCTCTCGTTCGAGGTAAACTCGTAAGTGAATGTCTGCCACTCAGGTCCGATATCAATAGTCGTGTCAGGCAGATATCTGATCCAGCCTGCTCTCGGAGCGGAGACGCATACGACGCAGTCTCTTTCTTCCTCAGCCATGATATCGAATGTAACTCGGTATGTATGACCGTTCATTACAGGAAGATCCGGCTGAACGAGCTGTACTGAATACTCTTCCGTACCGTCGTTTGTGGATGTGATGATGATCTCACCATTCTCGATCGTAGCCTCCCCAGCACCATCGTTGAACAGCAAGAAGAACCAATCCTCTTCATCGTCCAAAGGCTCAGCCTCTTCGAAGTCACCGTTATAGATGAAGTTGCCGTCTTCCAAAGCCTCACGGAATTCCATCGGAGGTCTTTCAACGTTCATATCATATTCATCTCTCTGATATACGCGTACATAATCAATCTCGAATGTAGCGTTATCAAAGTCTGTAGTCTCATCAGGGTTGCCCGGCCAGTTGCCGCCTACTGCGAGGTTCATCTGTACGAAGAAAGGCTGGTTGAAAGGAGCCGGATAAGGCTGATCTTCACTGCCGTCTGATGTGTACCAATCGTTAACGGTAAGAACGAGAACACCGTCAGTGTAGAATCTCATCTCACCGGGTTCCCACTCTACTACATATACATGGAAGTCAGAAGAGAATGATCCGCTGTCCAATGTGATCGTTCCCTGCTGCTCTGCGTGAGGCTCACCATAGTGGATCGTGGAATAGGAAGTTGTTGTGTCGTTGCCCAATACTTCCATGATGTCGATCTCACCGCATCTGGGCCACTGTCCGTAGAAGGACTCATCCTGGGGCATCATCCAGATGGCGGGCCACAGACCCTGTCCTTCCGGTACTCTAGCTCGAACCTCTACTCTTCCGTACTGGAAGTCAGTGTGGTTCTGTGAATTAACTTTGCCCGAAGTATAGTAAGGAGTACCGTCGCGATCCTCACGGATTGCGCGAAGAACCAGGTGTCCGTCCTCAACATAAATGTTGTCGTCTGAAGCTGTGTATTCCTGAAGCTCATTGTTCGTCCAACCGGGCTCACGGCACTCGCGATTCCAGATTTCTTCGTTCAGCGTATCGCCGTCGAACTCGTCACTCCAAAGAAGGTTATAACCTTCAAGCTGCGGTGTCTCTGTAACAGGCATGGCAACAACCTCCGTTGTCTCGATCGTCTCGTCAGATGCGGAAATCTCCGCAGTCTCTGCAGTCGTTCCTGTACATGATGTTAACACAGCGAGACTTAATACAGAACTTATCGCTACATTAAGCTTCTTGTTGCGCATAGTACGGCCCTGCCTTTCAATGAGTTTCGCCCCAATGATAACAAAGAAAAGTTGCGCAGAATGTCTTTTTGATGTGAATAATTATCTTTTGATGATATAATCTCACTAAAGGAGAAACACATGTCCCAGGAGAAAAGCAAAGAGATATCCATCGTAAAATATCTCCCGCGTCAGCCGGAACTCATCCACGCTCCCTATATTCCGGAGATGGATTTTTATATGGCGGTAAAAGCAGGCGACGTCCGTAAAGTTAAGGAACTGTGCGAAGAACCTTTTCACGAGAAAGAGGGCCTCGGTTTACTTTCCAAGGACCCCCTACGCAACATGAAATACCATTTCGCGATATCGGCAGCACTTATCGCGCGCATGTGCATAGAAGGCGGCATGCCGATGTCCGAAGCCTACAGCATAAGCGATTACTACATTAAAGCAGGCGACGGCGCAGGTGATATCGAGACCGTATCCGAGCTTCACGACGAGATGAGTTTGTCTTACACCTCAAGGATGCGACAGCTTTACCGCGAGAAGGTCTACTCGAGACCCGTATCGGAGTGCATCGACTACATCCTCGAGCATCTCGACACCAGAATTAAGATGGAAGATCTGAGCTTACACACGTCGCTCTCGGCAGCATACATATCGAGGTTGTTTAAGGAAGAGACGGGCATGACCGTCACCGACTACATACTTCAAAGAAAGCTCGAGACCGCATGCAACATGCTCGATTTCTCCTCGTACCCCATCACGTGGATAGCAAGCACGCTCGCCTTCCCCTCGGAAAGCTATTTCTGCAAAGTATTTAAAGCGAGGTTTGGCATAAGCCCCGGAAAATATCGAAAAGAAGGGGCGGTCCACTTAAGCGAGGACCGTCACTACACTTGATTATCCCTATTAGGAAGAGTATTTCTTGGTGACAAGACGGGCCTCGAATTCTTCCTTAGGAAGAGGCTTGTCGTAGTAGAAACCCTGCGCAAGTTCACAGCCTGCATCACGGAGAACCTGAAGCTGGTATTCAGTCTCAACACCTTCAGCAATGCACTTATAACCTAACGACTTGGACATGGAAACTACACCCTTGAACATAATGAATCTCTCATTATTCTCAGCAGCTCCTTCCTCGGGAAGGAATGTCTTATCAATCTTAACCGTACTCCACGGTATGCCCTTAAGAAGATTAAGAGACGAGAAACCCACACCGAAGTCATCAACGGAAGTGCTGATGCCTCTGGCGTGAAGATCGGTAACAAGTCGTCTTAATTCTGAGAATCCTACATCACTTGTCGTCTCAGTAAGCTCAATTTCTATGGCATCATGAGGGATATTATACTTATCCATTATTCCCTCTATGACATTAGGAAGATCTACATTCATAATGTGCTTTCTCGAGAAGTTTATGGACATTGGAACAAGCTTGCGTCCCTCGCCTCCATCGAGCCACTTACGCTGATCACGGCATACATACTCGAGCATATAAAGATCGAGCTTACAGATATCACTGGTCTTCTCGAGTGCCGGTATAAAGTCGGCGGGAGATATCATAACTCCCTTATGGAACCATCTGCACAACGCCTCACCGCCTACAATCCTGCCGGTATTGATATCAACCTTAGGCTGATAGAAAGGAACGAACTCCTCGTCCGCCAAAGCATCCGAGAACAGCTGCTGAACCTTCATGCTCTTCTCTTTCATCTTGAGGATATTCTCATCGAAGAATATGACGTGATCCGAACCGCCGCTCTGGGCCGCACGGAAGGCATTAATGATCTTATTCATTACATCACCGATATCCTTGATTACATATCCATCAGGAACACAATATATACCGGCACTTGTATGAACCTTAACACTGCTTGAATTATCTACCTTAACTACGCTCTCAAGAAGATAAGCCTTTACCTCGTCAGCCTTGGACGAAGGACCTATGCCGACGAAGTTGTCTCCCCCTAATCTTACAACGAAGCCTTCCTCGCCTAGTATCGCCTTAAGTCCTTCGAAATGCCTCTTCATGACAACATCGCCCATAGGTCTTCCCCACTCCTGATTGACAAGAGAGAAGTGCCTCAGGTTGTATCTGCAGGCAAGCTTATCCTTATAAGTTCCGGTCGCGATCATCTTCGCGAGGAATGTATTCAGGCTTCGAAGATTCGGGTATCCTGCATCATCGTAATAAGCAAGATCGTAAATGATATCCTTAAGTCTGTTACGGGTAACAAAGCTTAAGACAGTCCTCATGACAAGCTCGACCTTTTCCATCTCCTCGGGAGTCAGAGGATCCGCATCAGGCGACTGATATATGGTAATCGTACCGCTTGACAGTACGCTGCTCTCGGCTCTGATGGATTTGATCTCGATACATTCTCCGCCGTAATCAAAAGGACACATCGTCTCGCCCGTTCCATCTATCTCTTCCTGGCGGTTACGGTAGACGCGGACAACACCTTTTGACAGACGGAACATATATGAGATCTTAACGAGAAGATCCGATATAAGTTCCTTGTCGATATGATCGAAGTTAACAAGAGCTGAAAGAAGCTTCTCGTAAAGCTCGTAGAATCTTACGAACGAGTAGCTTTCCACCGTAGGCTCATCGTCGAAGTTCTCGCTCTTAAATCTCTTCTTGTTCTCATACATGAGAGCATCGGCTCTCTCGAATACGTCCTGAACAGTATTATCCGTTCCGGCTATATACTCGGATAAACCGTATGCCAAAGTGACGAGCTCATTTTTCCTGTTATCGATCTGCTTAATCGAGAACTGTCTTACAAGCTCAAAACGATTCTTATAATCATTGCCTCTTAATATGACTACGAACTCGTCGCCGCCGATTCTGAATACCGGGCTTTGATCGAATAGCTCACATATGATCGAACAGGCTTCCTTTATGAATTCATCTCCTGCGCTGTGACCTTTGTCGTCATTTACAAGCTTAAGCCCGTTGATATCGCAGACGGCGATCGCGAACTCTATTTCCTCACCGGAAGCGATCTGCTCATTGATCTGCATCTCGGCATTAACATAGGCATGCTTATTCTTAACGCTTGTAAGCGCATCCCTGTTAGCCATATCCATGGCATTGCCGATGGCAGCTTCAAATTCCTGCTCTCGTCTCTTGGCTTCGTCGATATTCTCCAAAGCGACGATAAGGTGATCTTTGTTATCCCTGGAGAGCGTAAGTATGAGGGACATGTACTGGGGACGTCCGTCCAGGATGAGTCTGTAATTAAGAAATGCCTTGCCGCTTCCCTCGAGGCTTTTAAGGATATTCTCCTTCTTAATGGCCTCTTTCATCATCGGGTAGTCTTCTTCGTAGATATCATGCTTCATGTTCTCCTGGGATTCTGCGAAGAAATCATCACCCTTGGCACCTACCTCGAGCTTCGAATACTTATCTGACGAGCTGTACTCGTAGTACTCATTGGTCTTGAGATCGACTCTGTAGATAACTTCATATCTTGATGCGAGAGCCATCGCCACTTCATTGAAGTTCTTGTTCTCCTCGAGCATCGACTGCTCACGTCTCATCTGAACATCGATATTCATGACACCCATTACGATGTGATCCCTGTCGTTCTTCGGACGGACGACATTCATCGTTACATATCTGTAGTCATCGCCTAATATCTGTCTGTAAGTTAAGGCAACATTGCCGCTTTGCTCAAGGTTACGAAGAAGATTGTCTTTATCTAACTCGAAAAGTACATAAGCTACGTCTTCCTGATAGATATATTTCTTCACATCCGCCTCGCAATCGACGAAGAAATCCGCGCCCTCTTTGGTAGTTCCGAGCTTCGCATACTCATCGCTCGAGCTGTACTGTGTATACTCATTGGTGTTTACGTTAACAAAGTAGATGGCCTCATAGCGGCTCGCAAGCGACCCTGCGATCTGGCGGTAGATTATCCTCTCCCTGTCGGCTTCAAGCTCGCGCTTCCTTTGCTCATCAACGTTCTGAACGCCGATGATAACCTTCTGATCCGAGCCCTTGATCGTCTTAAGGAAATAGTGATACGGCTTACCGTCTATCATGAGACGGTAGTTGATCGAGAACGATCTTCCGGTCTTTAAGATCTCGGTTACGCTCTCCTTCTTGAATGATCTTATGAAGTTTTCCTGATCTTCGGGGTGAACCTGTTCCTTGGCATCGCGGATAACATCAGCGTAGAAATAATTGCCTGAAGCTCTCTTTACGAGCTGCTTATTATCGCCCTCGGCAAGATACTCGACATAGGAATCATCCTCGGAGTCGATGATAAAAATGCTGTCGTAATCATTCGCAAGGGCAAGTGCGATCTCACTGAATGTTATCGTTCTTTTCTTAGGGCCGTTCTCCGTCACAGGTTACCTCTAAAAAGTAAAATATATAAGATATTTTACAATGTTTCGGAAGTGCTTTCAGTTAACCATTTGTAAAGAATTAGCTTTGATAAAATCAAATGCCGTAGTCTTCAGCGCACTTAACAAGACCGTCGTATACAGAACTGAATTCGATCCCGTAAGATCTTGCCTTGCTGCAGTCCATCCACAGATTATGTCCGGGCTCGCGGTCTTCCACCTTAACATCAAGTCCTAAGTGGGAAACTATCTTTCTTGTTATCTCATATATCGATTCATCAGTCTCACTTCCGAAGTTATATGCACCGCCGGGAAGTGTAAGGGTCTTCTCCATATTCTCGGCAACTTCTCTCAGGTAAGTGACACCCCTGTACTCCCTGGAACTGAACGCCAGATAGGGGCTGTTAAGGAGCAGATGAAGATAATTAGGCCTCAATGAATTGTGGTCATACATCCACTCAGCACGAAGGAATACAGCATCCGGGTCTATCTCGGAAACCTTCTTCTCCATATTTATCTTGCTGTTGCCGTAAAGATTATAGGCATCGATGTCGTCTTCCGTATAAGGACCTTTCTTGGAACTGTTGTTATATACCTGATCCGAGCTGAAGCATACGAGTTTCCTGCCGCCCGCAGCCTTGGCAAGCATAACGGGAATATCAACATTCGCACGCCTGCACGCCGCAGGGTTAGACTCGCATATACCCATATCGGATATCGCTGCCGTGTGGATAATTGCATCGGCACCGCTTTCCTCAACAATACGATTGATGTCGTCCTGATCGCATCCCCTTAGCGTAGGAGATGCCACAGCTCCTTCAAGAGTGCTCATTATCTTTTTGCCAACAAAGCCGCCTGCTCCCGTTACAAGAATTCTCATGCCGGATCCCCCATTCTTACAGTTATGTTGTTAAGCTTAAGTGCCGTCGTATATGAAACATCTGTCGCAAGTCTCATTACCATTCGTATACCGATATTCTTGGTCTTATCGGTAAAGTCATAAATCTTGTTGTAGTACTTCTTAGGGTTAAATTTGTTGCAGTTATCGCGAAGGCTCAAGATAACCTCGTCGGTCTTAACTACTATACGAGCCTCGATGATGTTCTTGTTCTTATTATAAGCGCCGTGCTCGATCGTATTCTTGATAAGCTCCTCGGCAGCAAGCGAGATACCGTATGCCTTCTTAGCGTCAACCCCCTTGGAGATACAGAAATCATAAGCATCGCGTGAGAACTCAACCGCTGATTCAACTGAAGAAGGAGAGGATACAAACTCACAGTCCTTAGGCACTCCGAATCCCTTTGGAAGCATAAGAAGTGCATCCCAGCCAAACACAAGTCTGTGATTGACGATAGCAATAATTACAGGGATCAGCGGAACCATAAACACCTGTGCTATGGCAAGGCCCAAGAATGTCGAATAGATAAGCTGCTCATCGCCCTCGCTGAATGGTGTAAGCTTAGTTTTGGAAAGCCACACACCGATTATTACGAGCACGATATCATCAAGTATATAAACGATATTGGCCATCATGATCCTCTTGGTCGCCTGAAGGTAATTAGCGAACTGGACAACAAGTCCCTGACCTAATAAAGAGAATCCGAGAAGGATCATCATCATCGCACTGTAGTACTTAACTTCGTACTCTCTGGAACCGATATAAAACTTGATGATGGTCATAACAACAGGACCGTTATTCAATGCAACAAGAGCGATCACGCCCATTACGACCTGTATCAGTGAGCCAAGAAGTACAGTCTTCTTAAGGCCCCGTCTATTCTCCTCGGCATAATATATGCTGCACATGAGACCCACAGTCTGCGCAAGACCGAATATGAAAGCGTTAGTTATGTAGTTGACCTGAGTCTGAAGATTAAATGCAGCAAGACCCGCTGTAGTAGATGCCATGACCAGCATGTGGTTGACGAAGCCCACTCTCCATGCAGTGGTAAATCTGGACGTCGCCATCGGGATGCCACGGTACATCATGGTAAAAAGTGGCTTGGGACTTACTCTGGTAAGGCGGGGCCTTAACATAACGTCTTTACGTCTGTAGTAAGTAAAAAGATAGAAAAGACCTATGTAGTAACTTAATGAAGTCGACATACCCATCGAGAACATGCCGCCTCCGAGCGCATATACGGTAAGAAGATCGAGAATAACATCGGAAGCTGACAATATGAGCACAGCCAGCAATGCTCTCTTACGTTCGCCTTCAAGATACATCGCACTCGATATCTGCATAAGCAGCGTTGCTGCGGGAGCACTTATTATCGCACTCACAAGATAATCCTTACATGGAACGAATGATTCATGATCTGAAGCTAGGCCCAAATGATTAATTATGGGACCCGCAAAAGTGATCAC
>JAEEGL012322105.1_pt1 | contig 27353 bp, 20 predicted proteins | sample 9134231 | NCBI WGS metagenome assembly JAEEGL01 (sample SAMN16246548, study PRJNA631951) | gut metagenome | biome: gut microbiome; feature: rumen; material: fiber-attached | host: Bos | place: Iran: Karaj | collected 2018-10
GAACTTCGTAGCGGAGTGAACCACAATGTCAGCACCATGCTCCAGTGGTCTGATTAAATAAGGTGTACCAAACGTATTGTCAACGATGAAGGGGATGCCGTGCTTGTGGGCTACAGCAGCCACACCCTCGAGGTCGAGTACGTCGGAGTTAGGATTACCAAAGGTCTCGGCATAGACCACCTTGGTGTTGGGCTTAATGGCTGCTTCGAGGGCCTCAAGGTCGTTCACGTTGATAATGGTATTCGTGATACCCTGGGTCGCCAACGTGTGGGTAATCAGGTTGTAGGAACCGCCATAGAGGTTGTCGGCTGCCACGATATGATCGCCAGCCTGCACAATGTTCTGCAGGGCGTAAGTGATGGCTGCAGCACCAGAGGCGACAGCCAGACCAGCCACGCCACCCTCGAGGGCAGCCACACGATCCTCGAACACTCCCTGAGTGGAATTGGTCAAACGACCATATATATTACCTGCATCGCGCAGGCCGAAACGGTCGGCAGCGTGCTGTGAGTTACGGAACACATACGACGTGGTCTGGTAGATGGGCACGGCGCGAGCGTCGGTTGCGGGATCAGCCTGTTCCTGGCCTACATGGAGTTGTAAAGTCTCAAAACGATAGTTCTTTTTTGTACTCATAATCTTATCCTTTCCTTTATTTAGTTATTATTTTGATTACTTTTGACGGTGCAAAGTTACAGGTTTTAGAATTTTCTACCAAATAATCTTATAATATTGAGATATTCAACTGTGTTAACTTATTTTTGTGGGTTATTTATCTAAAAAGTCCAATTCGAGCGACACCAGAAAGAAAAATAAACTAAAAACGAGAAAAAATGACTATCTTTGCAGCATGAAAAGACTGATAGAACGATTCCTGAACTACACTAAGTTTGATACCCAGTCGGCCGAAGATGCCAACAGCGTGCCCAGTACATCGAAACAACTGGTCTTTGCCGAGTATCTCAAAAAAGAACTGGAGAACGAAGGGCTGAGCGACGTCCAGATGGACGACAAGGGCTACATCTACGCCACACTGAAGTCGAATATAGGAGAAAAAGGAAAGAATAAAGAGGAGAGAGTACCCACCATCGGCTTCATTGCCCACTATGACACTTCGCCCGACTGCTCGGGTGCCAACGTTAAGGCTCAGATTGTCGAGAAGTACAACGGGCAGGACATTCTACTCTCCCAAGGCATCGTGATGTCGCCCTCGAAGTTCCCCGAGCTGCTAAGCCACGTGGGCGAGGATCTTATCGTGACAGACGGCACCACACTACTGGGGGCTGACGACAAAGCAGGCATAGCCGAGATTGTAGAGGCCATGGTGTACCTGCAGGAGCACAAGGAGATACGCCACGGCGACATCCGCATCGCCTTCAACCCCGACGAGGAAATTGGTATGGGCGCACAGCACTTCGACGTGGAGCGCTTCGGCTGCGAGTGGGCCTACACGATGGACGGGGGAGACGTGGGCGAACTGGAATTCGAGAACTTCAATGCCGCCTCGGCCAAGATATATATAAAAGGTGTGAGCGTACATCCAGGCTACGCCAAAGGCAAGATGGTGAACGCCAGTCTGCTGGCAGCCGAATTCGCCAGCCTACTGCCTAAGGACGAGACGCCCGAGACCACTGAGGGCTATCAGGGATTCTTCCACCTGACGAGCGTGCAGTCAAACGTTGAGCACGCCACCCTGTCGTACATCATACGCGACCACGACCGTGACCACTTCGAAGAACGCAAACTCCTGATACAGAGCATCGTCAGACAGATGAACGAGCGCTATGGTGAGGGGACGGTTAGCTGTGAACTGCGCGACCAGTATTACAACATGAAGGAGAAGATTGATCCCCAGATGCACGTCATCGACCTCGTGCTACATGCCATGCAGGACTGTGGCGTGGCTCCCAAGGTGAAGCCCATCCGCGGCGGTACAGACGGCGCACAGCTCTCGTTCCGCGGTCTCCCCTGCCCCAACATCTTTGCCGGCGGTGTCAACTTCCACGGCCCCTACGAGTTCGTCAGCGTACAGTCGATGGAGAAGGCCATGCAGGTTATCGTTAAGATCTGTGAACTCACGGCTGACTATAACTCTTAATTCTTAACTCATAAGATGTCTGAGCTACCTACCATGATTCAGGATCTGGCGCTGATACTCGTCGTAGCGGGTGTAGTGACACTGGTATTCAAGCGACTGAAGCAGCCGCTGGTGCTTGGCTATATCATGGCTGGCTTCCTCGTATCGCCACACATGCCGCTCATGGCATCAGTAGCCGACATGGCCAACGTCCACCTGTGGGCCGACATCGGCGTCATGTTCCTGCTATTCTCGCTAGGACTGGACTTCTCGTTTAAGAAAATACTGAAGATGGGCGCCTCACCCATCATCTCGACCGTCACCATCATCTTCTCGATGACGATGCTCGGCATTATTGTGGGCCACCTGTTCGGGTGGTCGAAGATGGATTGCATTTTCCTAGGCGGTATGCTGGCCATGTCGTCGACAACCATCATCTACAAGGCATTCGAAGACCTGGGGCTGCGCCAGCAGCAGTTTGCTGGCCTCGTCATGTCAGTACTTATCCTCGAGGACATACTGGCCATCGTCATGATGGTCATGCTGAGTGCCATAGCCGGCGGTGACAGCCCCGACGGCGGACAGATGCTGGGCTCCGTTCTGAAGATAGGGTTCTTCCTCGTGCTATGGCTCGTTGTGGGCATCTTCGCCGTGCCGCTATTCCTGCGCCGTGTGCGCCACCTCATCAATACCGAGGTGCTGCTCATCGTGTCGCTGGGGTTATGCTGCGCCATGGCCGTCTTCTCGTCGAAGGTTGGCTTCTCGTCAGCTTTCGGCGCTTTTATCATGGGCAGCATCCTGGCTGAGACGGTGGAAGCCGAGCGCATTGAGAAGCTTGTGGAACCCGTGAAGAACCTCTTTGGCGCTATCTTCTTCGTGTCAGTGGGTATGCTCGTCGACCCGAAGATACTGATGGACTACGCACTACCCATCGCCATACTGGTGCTTACCATCCTCGTGGGCCAGTCGCTGCTGGGGTCGTTCGCCTTCATGCTGGGCGGCGAGTCGCTGAAGTCGGCCATGCGCTGCGGCTTCTCGATGGCACAGATAGGCGAGTTCTCGTTCATCATCGCCTCGCTGGGCCTGTCGCTCGGCGTCATCGGCAACTTCCTCTATCCGGTCGTGGTGGCCGTATCAGTCATTACCACATTCCTCACACCTTACATGATACGGCTCGCCACACCGGCTTACAACGCGCTGGAACACCGGCTGCCATCGCGCATCATCCGCTCGCTCAACCACTTCTCGATGAGCCATCCTGTAACAACGAAGAACAGCCTATGGAAAAGTCTGCTGAAGCAGATGGCTATCAACACGGTGGTCTACAGCATACTCTCGACGGCCGTCATAGCCCTCATGTTCATGTTCGTGCTGCCATTGACACGACGGATGCTGCCCGGCTGGGAGCTTCACTGGTATGCCAACGCCATCACGGGTGCGCTCACCGTCATAGCCATCGCACCGTTCCTGCGCGCCATGGTAATGAAGAAGAACCGCTCAGAGGAGTGGAAGGCGCTATGGGCCGAGAGTAACCGCAACCGTCTGCCCCTGCTCTTCACTATCCTCGTACGCTTCATCATCGCCGTCAACTTCATTTTCTACATCTGCAACTACCTGAGCCGTTTCACGCCAGCCATCATGATTACGATTGGTACCGTGCTCGTGCTGCTCATGGTGCTGTCGCGACGCATCAAGCACAACAGCATACGACTGGAACGCCTATTCATCAATAACCTGCGCTCGCGCGACATCGAGGCACAGGTGCATGGCAAGAAGCGTCCACTCTACGAAGGGCGCCTGCTCGACCGCGACATCCACATCGCAGACTTCGAGGTGCCAGCCGACTCCCTGTGGATGGGCCAGACACTGAAACAACTCTCGCTGGGACGCAAATACGGTGTCCACGTCAGCAGCATCCTGCGTGGTGGCCGACGACTGAACATCCCTGACGGCGACTCCATCATATTCCCCCTCGACCACCTGCGCGTCATCGGCAGCGACCAACAGCTCGCCAAAATGCAGCACGCCCTGAAGACAGAGGTGCTCGGTGAGGATTATGAACTGGAGAAGCGCGAGATGCACCTGCGACAGCTTATCATCGGCGCCGACAGTCCCTTCGTGGGCAAAACGCTCGAGGAAAGCGGCATCCGTAGCCACTACAACTGCATGGTCGTAGGATTGGAGGAAGGCAAGGAGAACCTCTCGCCCATCTCGCCAAGGAGAACCTTCCTAGAGGGTGATATCATCTGGGTGGTCGGCGAGGAAGACGACCTCAAAGTGCTATTAGGATAAGCCTCGTTTTCTTCCCCCTTAATACCACTGCACAGCGTTAGAGTAGCTGGAGCGCTTGTCGTACTTCAAAGCGTCAGTCAGCGTGGAGGCATTGCAGCGGAAGGAGAAGTTGTAGCTAGCGTAGGGTGAGAGAACCACGGAGCACGACATATTGAAGCAGTGGAGGTCGCGCGACAGCGAGGCCGTAGTCATGGATATCTTGTGATTGTCGAAGTCGTAACCGCTGGAGAAGGAGATGTTCCATCCGTCGGAGAGGCGCAGGTTGCCACTGATGTTCAGGTTCTGCGTGAACTTGTAGGGATAGCGCATGGTCTTGTAGTTGAACTTCTTGACGTCGGTATTCTCACGCATGGTGATGCCGTAGCCGAAGCTGAGCGACCAAGGAAGCGAGAAGCTCATGTAGCCGTCAGGGTCTGTCTTTCCCTGTCCCGCATCCTCCTTCTTGGCACCGTGCTTGCCTTCCTCGAGCGAGTTATCAATGTTGGTGTCGATGTCGTCTTCCTCCTCATCATAGTCGTCATCACGGTTACGACGATCACGACGGTCATCATCTTTTTTCTCTATTTTCTCGCCGCGGAGCCACTTAAAGAGGTTGCTGACTTTCTGGTTATCGATGGTGTAGCTGAGGTTCTGGGAGATGCCCTGGAAACGTCCAATCTTACCCTGTCCCCAGTAGGTTGTGTGCTCACTGATACGCGGTGTAGCGCCGACGCTATCGGCCTCATAGACGTAGCTGGCGAAGACGGCATTGAGGTTGAATGTATAGCTCTTGCCGAACTTCAGGCGAAGGCGGCTATTGAGGTCGCTCCAAGGACGCACCTTGGCCGACATGTTGTAGGACATGTTGCCACCTATCTCATCGATGATGCTGACCTTCTTGGACTCAACGCTGTCACCGTCAGTACGCAGTTTCATCTCGACGTTGTTGGACAGGTCGAACGATATGCTACCCGTCTTACCCTTGCCAGGACGACCATAAAGGGAGCTCTCATAGGGTGAGTACTCGACGAGCGAGACGTTACCGTCCTTGTCGGTCTTCTGGTAAGTCTTGTAGTAGCCGTAACGGGAGGCTCCGAAGTCTGGAGCATAGCTAAAGCTGACAGAGGGTGTGAGGACGTGGCGAATGGCCTCAATCTTGTCGCCAAAGAGTTTACGGCTGGGGATGTACATACCATAGAGCTTTGTCGAGATGCTCATGCTGAGGTTCCAGTTGTAGACATTGTAGAAGCCGTTCAGCGTGTCGACAACCTCGCTCTGGGCAGTCTCGTCCCAAGACTTGCTGATCTTATTAAGATAGGTACGGTCGGTGAAGTTGAACGATGGGTTGACGTTAATGTAGTCGAAGAGCGTAAAGTTACCGCTGATGGGTATGGAGTGCTGCATTCCGTTTTTCCAGTCCTTGGTAAAGCTGGAGTGAAGCAACTGGTTCTCCTTAGTTGAAATGGAGTTGGAGAAGTGGCCTGTATATGACATCGAGAGCTTCTCGTACCAACGCTCCTTGCCTACCATTTTCTTACGCTTGAAGGGGTAGAAACGCGAAATAGAGATGTTCAAGTCGGGCAGCGTCATGGCGATGGTCGTGTCTCGCATGTTCTGGTTCAGATTGACCGTGGTCGACAGTGAAAGGCCGATGCTCGAGAAGGTTGTACCCCAGGAAACGGACGACGTACGTGTCGACTGTGTCATCGCCTGCGGGTTATACATCGACGTGAGATTGTTCTTCTCGTAGCTGCTAGTGGCAAAGTTGACAGAGGCCGAAAGGTTAGAGTACGGGTTAGCTTTCTGATCCTGACGATGACTCCACTGTATCTTGAAGCTGGTCTGCTTAGTGTAGTCGGGCATGTTCTTCTCGCCGTTGATGGTGTTCTGGTAGCTGGCGTAGAACGAGCCACTGAACTTGTAGCGCTTGCGGTAGTTCGAGGCAGCCGAGAGTCCCCACGAGCCCTTGGTGTAAATCTCACCTATGAGTTTCAAGTCCATCTTGTCGCTGATGGCAAAATAATAGCCGCCATCACGCAGGTAGAAACCACGCTCCATTTCGTCGCCATAGGTGGGCATGATAAAACCGCTGGAGTAGCTCTTTGAGAAGGGGAAGAAGCCGTAAGGCACAGCCAACGGCAGGGGCACGTCGCAGACGACCAGATAGGCAGGTCCGAAGACTACGTCCTTGCCTGGGCGTACCTTCGCACGCGACAGGGCAATGTAGAAGTCGGGATGGGCCTCGTCGCACGTCGTATAGCGGCCATGCTGCAGGAACATCTCACCACGGTCGTTGCGTTTGGCCAGCTCAGCCGTTAGGAAACCGTCCTCCTGCTGCGTGTAGACCTGCGAGATAATGCCCTTCTTGGTCTTAAAGTTGAAAGCTATGGTATCGTTCTGGTACTCGTCGGAGCCCATCTTGAAGACGGGTGTGCCATATTTCATGCCCAGAGAGTCGAGCGAGCCCGTAGCATGGACGAGGCTGCTGTCGAGAACCATGAATATCTTGTCGCTCTTAAGATCCATATTCAAGTATTCCACGTGCGAGTCGCCATAAAGGAAGGCACGTCCGCTGGCTGCCTCGTAAGTCAGCGAGTCGTTGGCCGAGTACTTGACGGGGGCATCGATACCATTCTTGCGCTGGCGGTTCATACTGTCGAGAGCCAGCGAGTCGTCGATGAGCTTGTTGTACTTGTAAATAGCCAGTTCCAGCGAGTCCATCGTCGTCGTATCACGCTTCAGCTTGGCAGCAGCAGGGGCTCCAGCCTCAGCCAGCAGACTGTCGGCCTGACTCAGCGAGGGCAGTCCGGCAATCGCCGTTGTGTCTTTCGGAACAGGGGTCTCGGCTGCGGTGTCTGCGATAGCAGCCGTAGTGTCGACAACGGCCACAGCGCTGGCAACAGGCGTCTGCGAAACGGTATCACGCGGAGCCTCCTCAGCCTCAAACACCTGCCGGGCTTTCTCAGCAGCATGACTGACGATGTCCGTCACATCGTTCTTCTCTATATACGCCTTACCCTCCTTCATCGCCTTCTTGCCCTTGTGAAGCAGCGACAAAGGAGTACAAGCCCCGAACAATAAGAGGACAGAAAGCAGCAATATGAAGACCGACTTTCTTTTCACGGGTGCAAAGGTACGAAAAAGTTAAGAGTTAAGAGTTATGAGTTAAGAGTTTTTTGTTGCAATGGCTATTATTTTACGCTTTATTCAAACATTTTGGCCCACAACAGGAACTTCTCAACCCCTTCGTGGCCGAACTTCTCCAGCGACTGGGCTGTTTCAAGAACGCTGCGTACACGGTCGGGCCTCGACTTAGAGTAGAATTTGTCAGCATAGCACACCACCTGTTCCTCCAAAGCCTCAGGTACCATGTCAACATCAGGCACGGGCAGCCCCTGACGCTCAAACTCCTCGCGGCGGAGTCCTGTACCCGTATGCCGCTCTGCCACGCGTGCATGGCGCTCCCATCCCTCTCGACGCAGCACCTCACCGCCTATTTGGCCGTGCAGCAGGTAAGGCTCAGTGCCGTGGCAGAAGATGCTGGGAGCATCGCACCAGCGCACGCCAATGTCATGGAGCATAGCCGCCTCCTCCAGAAACTGTTGGTCAAGCTGCAACTCGGGGTGACGACTACAAATAAGCAGGCAACGGTCGGCGACCTGTCGCGAATGAAGCAGTAATACCCTGCGGAGCTCATCGTCCGCAGGGTAATACTTATTGATAACAGACATGTAATCCATCTATGTTAACATCTTAGAATTGTTTTTGCCTGCAAATTTACCGTTTTTTTTCAAACTCCAGTCATTTGTTGCCGTTTTTTTACTTATCAGATCTCAATACCCTTTCTGGTGAGCTGGTAGATGTCGACGATGATCGAGTTGAAGTCCATGGCCATGTTCTCGAAATTCTCGACGCCGGCAACGTTCTTGCCGTAACCCTTCTTCCATAGCAGGATGGTCTCGTAGGCTGCACGCTTCTGGACGGCCTTGGAAGCCCAGCAGTTGTGCTCATAGACATGTCTCATCAGGTAGTTGTAGGCAGTGCTGACATCATACTGATTCTTGTAGTACAGCTCGCTGTAGGCCAGTGTCATACTGAGCACTTTCTTCACGTCGCCTGCTGTCTGCTCGGGCTGGCGACCATACAGTTTCTCAAACTCCTCGCTGATCTTGTCATACTCAATGCACTGGGCCCAGCCACTGACACCCTTGTTATAGAGCTGGAACTGCTCACTGGCCTGCACCATATCAATGATCTCGGACATATTCCTCACGCGGACAAAGCTGACGTAACGGTCGTGCGTGTCGTACAGAATGCCCAGATACTTGCTCCACAGGTGGAGTTTCTTGTTATAGTCGTTGAGGTCGATGGTGTTGATGTCTTGGTTCACCAGCACGTAGTTGGCAATGACGCTGATAGCATCCTGACGGGTCAGTTCGTCCATATCGACGAGCTCGTTGATCAGCCTCTCATAATTTTCGTAGAGGTCGGTAGCTGCAGACAGCGTGCTCAGCATGGGCAGTACCTTGTCCTTCCAGAAGGCATTCTTGTCTTCCTGCTTCTGCTTGTCGGGATCCTTGTGCTCAGAACCGTCGCTCGGATACTTGAAGATAGTCCAGGGACCTGCCAGTTCCGACTCTGTGCTCCACTGTGCCAACTCGTAGCCCAGCAATGAAATCTTGGCACCTGCAAAGGTCTTCACCTTGAGATCGACATTGGCTTTGAAGTCGAAGCGCTTGGCAGGATCCTCCTCCATAAGGCGATAGGTTGCACTGGCCTTGGCAGACAACTCGGGACCTACACCCACCTGGGGACCAGCCACTCCGTACACGAGTACGTCAACACCCAGATAGAAGCCGATACCAGCATTGGCAGTGAAGTTTGCCTCGGGACGGATAAACTCGAACTTGTTCTTCAGCTCCTCGAAGTCCTTGATAACGCTCCAACCATCCTCATAGCGGATACCTGCCTTGAACTGGCTGGCGTAGTCGTACTTGAAACCTACGCGGACAGCACCTTCGGCATTGGCGGTGAACTTCAGATAGAGAGCGGGCTTGACGGTGATGCAAACGGGAACCACGCCTACCACGAAGGTGAAAGTGTACTGACCAAAAGTGGCCAGGTTCAGACGCTGCATATCCTCCGGCAGCTCAGCACGGGCAGCAAACGAGAGATAGGCCTCAGGATTGAAGGAGAAATCGCCGTCAAGACCAGTCTCGAACTTCTTGACATAGAGCGAAGGCAGCCAGCCATCCCACTTGACACCTCCCTGAAGGGTCATGAAGTAGTTCAGGTCGTAGTCAATGGGAACCTGACCGCTTACGACAATCGTATCAGTGGGGGCACCCTGCATCTCAAACTTGTGACGGAAAGTCAGCTTGTCGTGGATGGAGAGTACGTTAACATGCATCGAGGCACGAGTCTTGGCAGCAACCATCTCGTCGGCAGTAATATAATCATAATGGTCGTTGCTACAAGCACTACGAGTCAGTGCAGGCTCGTCGGTTTCGTTATGATGCTGCTGGTCGTAACCGTAGGGGTCTGTCAAGTGGATGACTGCAGGGTGGATGGTACCCGTCTGGTCAACATACTTGGCTCCGAAGGCCGAAAAACCGTTGCTTGCTGCGCGGGTCAGAGCCTGCGGCTCGTTGTTCACGTAGAGAGCAGTGCTCAACTGGGCATCCTTCTCGCCGATGAGTTCAGCAACGGTTGCCGTCTGTACCTTCAGAATATAGGTATTACCTACCAGGCGCTCCTCGATGGCCTTACGGGCATAAGGGAGTTGATCGACAGCCTGCCAGATACCCATCGGGTGACCTACAAACGATGTAATGCCGAGTTTCTGGGCCAACTGCTTACTGACAGCAATCTCGGTCGTATCGGCATTCAGAATCTGCACGTCGTCCTCATTATCGAAGTCTGTATACATCAGACCGTATGCTTCCAACAGGCGAGTGTCAGCTCCTGCGGGCACCTCGCCGGCCTCGGGCTCTGAGTTGTCGTTGGCGAGTTCGTCACTACATGCAGTGAAAACAAATGCCATAACAAAAGCTAATGCACCTGCGGTAAGGATGTTCTTGAACATCGTGTTTACCAGAATCTCCTTTGTCTTCATAACGAGTTTTTGTTTTTATCTTTTATAATAATGTTTACTATTGTCTGGAAGGGTATTCGTTCCTTTTGACAGTTCAAAGATAGGATGATTATTCGCGACGACAATGATTTTCTGTGTATTTCGCTCCAAGTACCAGCGACAACAACATAAAAATGCGACAGATTCTGGAAACACTATCCGAATCTGTCGCACTAAACGTTTTAAAAGGGAAAAACTAACTCTCTTTACGCTCAATCCATGCGATGGTGTCGCCCTGACGCACATGAGAGCCAGGCTTCACGCTGACATCGACCAGTTTGCCGCCTAGAGCAGCTGGAATCTCAACAATCTCACCCCACTTCGTCTGCAGGTAGCAGAAGGTGTCGCCCTCCTTATACTGCTGACCGACGAACGGTTCGATGCAGGGAGCCATAACACCCTCGCCACCAAAGCTCCAGAAAAGTTGTCCAGCTAGGGGCGACTTCACAGCATCAGCCTTGGCGTGTTTGATGGCGTCAATCTCCTCCTGCGAGATCTTCTGGCCACCACCCAACTTGGCGTCCTTTGCCTTCTGGATGTCGGCCAACAACTGCTTCTTAGCCTGACCACTCTTGAACGGGCGGTACTGTTCGGGGTGCATAGCCAACTCGAAGAGTTCCTCATCGTCCTGACCGTAGTCCCAGCCGTTCTCATCCATCTCCTTACGGAAACCGTCAAGAGCGTTGGGAATAAGCGTATGGGGGTCAACATCCGTAAACTCACGCTTCTGCTGCTTGGCCAACTCCACGAGTTCGGGGGCGATGGTGCCGGGTATCTTGCCTGACTTACCGAGAATCATGCCCCAGATAGCATCGTCCATCATCACGTATCGTCCCTTGCCCTGCTCCATCGTCAGCAGGTTCATCAGGGCAATGTTCTTCGTATACTGCGAGAACGGCGTCACCAATGGGGGATAGCCCACGCGAGGCCATACATACTCCACCTCGTTGAACAACTTCACCAGCATATCGTCCATCGTCAGCTCAGGCTCACCCTTCTGGGCACGCAGTTTGTCAATCATCTTCTTGATGCCACCGAGGTCGGCCATCATCGAACCCATCATGCCGCCAGGCAGTCCACAGCCAAGCAGCAGCGATGACATATGCTTATTGGCAGGATTGATGAAGCAGCCCAGCCAGTCGTCGATAAACTCCTGCGTTAGCGTACGAGCCTGCATATAGGCATTCATGTTCAGGTCGGCCACCTCGAAGCCCTCATTCTTCAACATCGACTGCACAGAGATGATGTCAGGATGCACCTTGCCCCACGACAGCGGCTCGATAGCCGTATCGATAATGTCGGCACCATTGTTACACACCTCTAGGATAGAAGCCATAGAGAGGCCGGGACCCGAGTGGCCATGGTACTGGATAATAATATCGGGATGCTTCGTCTTGATGGCCTTTGTCAAAGCGCCCAGCATGGCGGGTTGTCCAATGCCGGCCATATCCTTCAGGCAAATCTCCTCAGCACCGGCAGCTATCACCTCGTCAGCTATCTGCGAATAGTACTCCACCGTATGCACTGGCGACGTGGTAATGCAGAGCGTGGCCTGCGGCGTCATACCGGCAGCCTTTGCCCACTTGATGCTGGGTATGATGTTGCGAGTGTCGTTCAGACCACAGAAGATACGGGGGATGTCCACACCTTGGGCGTGCTTCACCTTATACATCAGTTCACGCACGTCATCGGGCACGGGATACATACGCAGAGCGTTCAGACCGCGATCCAGCATGTGGGTTTTGATGCCCACCTCGTTGAACGGCTTACAGAAGGCACGGACGGCTTGGTTGGGGTTCTCGCCCGCCATCAGGTTCACTTGCTCGAACGCACCGCCATTTGTCTCTACACGGCTAAAACAACCCATGTCGATGATAACGGGAGCAATGCGCTCTAACTGGTCCTTGCGCGGCTGGAACTTACCGCTCGACTGCCACATGTCACGATAGACAAGGCTAAACTGTATTTTCTTCTTTGCCATACTTATATTGGTTGTTTTTCTAAATTATTTCTGCAAAGGTAATAAAAAACTATAAACTATAAACTATAAACTATAAACTTTTTCGTATCTTTGCACCAAAAATATGTTTTCTTATGAGAAAGAGCGTCTTTTTTCTTGTTGCCGCAATGATGACGGCACTGGCGGTGAGCTGTAGCGGTAGCGCTACCGACAAGAGCGAAAAAGCCAATGACAGCGTAGTGACGACGCTGCCTGGCGATTCCACCATCTACGGACTGGCCTGCGACGGATGCACCGACACCATACTCGTGCTACTGCAAGACGTCACACAGGATCCCGACACCTTTGACATCCTCGACGCCTCACGCAACCAGCTGGTCTTCGGGCACCCACGCATAGGCGACCAAATGGCCGTGGTGCTGGCTCCCTCGGATAGCACCCAAAAGCCAGTAGCCCGAATGGTCGTCGACATCGACAAAATACTGGGGGCATGGTGCTACATGGTGACGCCCACACTCCGAAAGCGTGCCGACGTGGATAAGAAGATGGAACAGGAGTTCCTGAAAAAGATACCTGATACCACGCTGCAACGCCTGCTACAGCCACGTGAGTACGGCTTCCTGTTGAAGAACGAGCATCAGGCACAGCCTATCGGCATAGTACGTCAAGGCAACACCACCGATGACCGCAGTCCTGTGGAATACCCTGAGATGAAGCGCTATCGCGAGTGGTTTCTCTACAATGGTCGGCTCATCCTCAACGAGACACGACGCGACAGCCTCGGCGAACAACAACTGCTGAGCAGCGACACGGCCGACTTCGTCCTCCTACGCCGCGACTCCCTCGTTCTCCGATTTAGCGACGGCGAGCATGGCTACTATCGCAAGAGCGAAGAGACTGACAAGGAGAAATAAGGATCTTCTAAGATTGCATAAGACAGAAAACAAGAAAGCGACCTCGAGAGGCCGCTTTTCTTGTTATAATATCTGATGGGTGAGCAGGCGCTGCTCGGCCATCTGTTCGTACTTGGTGCCTGGACGACCGTAGTTGGCAAAGGGATAGATGCTGATACCACCACGAGGAGTAAAAAGGCCTGTGACCTCAATGTATTTGGGATCCATCAGTCTAACGAGATCCTTCATGATAATGTTGACACAGTCCTCGTGGAAGTCGCCATGGTTGCGGAAGGAAAAGAGGTAGAGTTTCAGACTCTTCGACTCCACCATGCGCTCAGCAGGCAGGTACATAATCTTAATCTCAGCAAAATCGGGCTGACCAGTAATGGGACAGAGCGACGTAAACTCAGGACAGTTGAACTGTACCCAGTAATCATTGTCCGGATGCTTATTCTCGAAAGTTTCAAGCACCTCGGGTGTATAGGTATTCAGATAGCCGGTCTCTCGACCAAGGGCCTTCAGATTTTCATCTTTTCTTGTTGTCATAGTCATTAATTCTTAAACATTATATAACAGCCATCCCAGATAGGCAAGGTAGACCGTAGTAAGGACGGCGCCCTCCCAACGGGCTACCGTCAGTTTAGTATAGGAGAAAAGCCACAACAGCAACATGGAAGCTACCATCATGCTCATGTCGACCATAGTAATGCCGCCAATCTGCATGGGACAAACCGTCGCCGTGAGACCCAGGATAAGCAGGATATTGAAGACATTGGAACCTATGACGTTGCCGATAGCCATGGCCGACTGTCCCTTACGGGCAGCAACGACACTGGTAGCCAGCTCAGGCAGGCTAGTGCCTCCAGCAACGATCGTCAGACCAATGACGCTCTCACTGACACCCAATGTGGCAGCTACTGCTGACGCACTGTCGACAAACAGATTTGAGCCGACGATTAAGCAGACCAGCCCCACCAGCACGTAGGCTGCATTGAGCCACAAACGGGGCCGTGCCGTTGGCACAGCAGTGGTATCCGGACGTGTCACACTGAACGTATAGTACATAAAAGCAATAAAGCCGAATAGCAGCACGAGACCGTCAAAACGGCTGATGGTGTTGCCCCATAGACTAAGACTCTGGAAATGGTCGAGTGCCAGCACCATCAGCAGCACAGAGGCGATAACAGTGAACGGCATATCCTTCACGACTGTCTGACGGGCAATAGCAATAGGTGTGACCATAGCCGTGACACCGACAATGACCAGCGTGTTCATAATGTTGGAACCTACCACATTACCGACAGCGAGGTCTGGTGTGCTCTTTAGCGCCGACACCAAACTGACAAACAACTCAGGTGCGGAAGTACCGGCAGCAACAATGGTCAGGCCGATGACCATCTCGGAGATGTTCATTCGACGAGCCAGCGCCGAAGCGCCCTCAGTCAGGCGGTCGGCTCCCCACAATACGAGGGTAATGCCAACAACGATTAACAGGATATTCAATACCATAGTTATTCTATTTCATTACTCTTCGTCATCGAAGAACCACTCTGCCTCGAGAGCCGGTGCCACAAAGGCATCCATGGCGCGACGATCCTTCTTCGTTGGACGACCCGTACCACGCTGACGGTCAACGAAACCACTGATACGGTTCATCTCCAACAGTTCATACTGGTCAGGTGTCGTGATATTTTCGTATATCTCTGGAACAAGCTTAGCTCCAACCCGCTGCTCGATAGCTTTCAGGATACGGAATGTATAAGTAACAGGGGGCTTACGCACACTAATCTTGTCGCCAACCTTCACCATGCGCGACGGTTTGACGTTGACGTCGTTGACCATCACGCGTCCGTTTTTGCAGGCGTCGGCGGCAATGGTGCGCGTCTTGAAGATGCGCGAGGCCCACAACCACTTGTCTATTCTTGCTTCGTCTGACATTTCTTTCCCAGCTTATTAAACTGATTCATCGTAATGTCGATACCGGCCAGCACGAAACTCTTAATTATCTCAACAGACGTATCAATAGCAGGCTGCAGTTCCTTGACTTCCTCGTCGGAATAGCGTCCAAGTACCCAGTCTATCTGTCCGCCCTGGGGATAGTCGTTGCCGATACCCATACGCAAACGGGCATAGTTCTGGCCTATCAGTTGCTGAATATGTCCCAATCCGTTGTGGCCGCCATTGGAACCGCTTGCCTTCAGGCGAAACTGTCCCAGAGGCAACGCCACGTCATCGCTGATAACGAGCAGCCGGCTTTGATCGATGTTCTCCTTATTGAGCCAATAGCGCACAGCATTGCCACTGAGGTTCATGAAGGTAGTGGGTTTCAGTAGCAGGACCTTACGGCCCTTTAACGATGTCTCGGCCACAAAGCCGTAACGCTTGTCCTCAAAAACAGTATTGGACGCCTTAGCAAAAGCGTCCAACACCATGAATCCTGTATTGTGGCGGGTCATCGCGTACTCATCGCCCGGATTCCCCAATCCTACAATCAAATACTTGTCCATTCTTCTTCACTTACTCTGCATTCTCAGCAGCAGCGGCAGCAGAACGAGAAGCACGGGTAGCCTTGACAGAGCAGACAACAACCTCAGGAGAGGTGGCAATCTTCAGACCCTCGAACTGCAGGGCGCCAACCTTGATGGCCTTGCCCAACTGGAGCTCAGTCACGTCGATGTCGAGCTTCTCAGGAATATTCTTATAAGGAGCTGTCACGTCAATCTTACGGATTGAGAGGTTCAGACGACCGCCGTCACGAACACCCTGGGCGTGACCAATCAGGTTCACAGGGATACCGACAGTTATATCCTTCGTCTCGTTCACCTCGAAGAAGTCGACATGCAGCAGAGCGTCGGTCGTAGGATGGAACTGCAGTTCCTTCATGATAGCTTTGTGCTCCTTGCCGTCAATATTCAGATTGACGACGTAGACGTGAGGCGTATAGACTGCCTTGCGCAGTTCTGAGAACGAAGCCGTAAAGGCCAGAGCCTCGGGCAGACCATTCTCACCCTTTTTCTCACCATAGAGGTTACAGGGCACAAGACCCTCCTTGCGCAGCTCCTTGCTGGCTTTCTTTCCAGTAGCGGTACGAACCTGACCGCTGACATTGATTTCTTTCATAACTTTTTGTGTTACTCTAAATTAATACTTTTGTTGTTAATTCACCATCACACGGTGTGCTTTTTGGGAAAAGCGGGTGCAAAGGTACGAAGAAAAATTGAAAAATTGAAAAATTGAAAGATTAAATTTTAAAAAAGACGTATTTTTCTTGCATAATCGGTCAGAAATGAGTATTTTTGCAAACGAAAAACAAGAAAGACGACAAAACAACACGAAATTCAATGATAAACCGAGAGATTATACGCATTAAAATTGTTCAGTTAACCTACGCATACTATCAAAACGGTAACAAGAACATTGACGCAGCCGAGAAAGAGCTTTTCTTCAGTCTGTCGAAGGCATACGACCTATATAACTACTTGCTGGCACTCATGGTGGCCGTCACCAAGGAGGCGCGCCGGCGTCTGGAGGTGCTCCAGAACAGGGCAGAGCGCGAAGGTACGGAAATGCCTTCAACGAAGTTCGCTTACAACAGATTCGCCATACAGCTTGAGGAGAACAAGCAACTGGCAGAGTTCACCGATTCGCAGAAAAAAACGTGGAATGACCACCCCGAGTTCGTGGGAAGACTGCTGGAGCAGATTCAGGACAGTCAGGTCTATAAGGACTACATGGCTGACAATGAGGACGGCTATGCCGCCGACCGCGAACTGTGGCGTAAGCTCTACCGCACCCTGATACAGGAGAACGAAGACCTTGACCAGCTGCTTGAGGAGCAAAGTATCTACTGGAATGACGACAAGGAAATCGTTGACACATTCGTTCTGAAAACCATCAAACGCTTCGAGGAGCAGAATGGCAAGAATCAGGAGTTGCTGCCCGAGTACGACAGCGAGGAGGACAAGGACTTCGCACGCAAACTCTTCCGGGCAACCATCATGAATGCCGACGAGTACCAGCGCTACATGTCAGAAGCATCACGTAACTGGGACTTCTCGCGACTAGCCTATATGGATGTTGTCATCATGCAGATAGCCATTGCCGAGATGCTCAGCTTCCCCAGCATACCCGTCAGTGTCACCATCAACGAATATGTTGAGGTGGCCAAGCTCTACTCTACCTCGAAGAGTGGCGGCTACATCAACGGAATGCTCGACAACATAGCACGACACCTCATCAACACTGGTCGACTCATGAAATACATGGAGGACAGAAAGAAAGAAGACAAAGAATGAAAAGACAAATAACAAAACCATAATTATCAAGCAATGACAAACTTTATCTTAGCTGCACAGGCAGCACAAGGCGGAGGAGGCATGTCGATGATCATCATGATGGTTGCCATTTTCGCCATCATGTGGTTCTTCATGATTCGTCCACAGCAGAAAAAACAGAAGGAAATCCAGAAGTTCCAAAACCAACTTACAGAAGGCACTCAGGTCATCACCGGCGGCGGCATCTACGGCACCGTCAAAAGTATCGACCTGACCAAGAACACCGTCGATGTCAAGATAGCCAGAGACGTCGTCATCACCGTCGACAAGAGCTACGTCTTCAAAGACACGGCCAACACCCCGATGCAGAAGTAAAGACTGACGTTGGGAATGAGCCATCTACGTGCAGGCATACGTCTTATCAGGAGCTTCCTGTTCAGTAAAGTGAACAAGGAGTTCCTGGTTTTCATGTTCTTTCTGGCCATCTCGGGAGCCTTCTGGCTGATTATGACCCTGAACGAGACCTACGAGAAGGAAGTGGCATTCCCAGTACATATCACTGGTGTGCCTAAGGACATTATGCTTACCAGCGATGAGGTCGACACCATACGTGTCACCATCCGCGACAAGGGCACCCTGCTGTTCGGCTACCTCTACGACGAGAACATCCGTCACCTGAAAGTCAATTTCAAAAACTATGACCGTGGCAACGGCACTGGCGTCGTCCCGGCATCCGACCTGCAGAAACTCGTACAACAACGTCTGTCGCAGTCGGGCAAGATTGTCGCCATGAAGACCGAACGGCTCAACATCTTCTACAACACTGGAGCCAGCAAGCGTGTCCCCGTACGTTGGAGTGGACGCGTCATCCCTGAGCATATGTACTTCATCTCACATGTCGGCTATTCCGTCGACAGCGTCACCATCTATGCCTCAGAACAGATGCTCGACAGTATTAAGACCGTATACACTGAACCGCTCAACTACGCTGGTTTCCGCGACACGCTCAACGTCAGTTGCCGTCTGCAGAAGACCGAAGGCGTCAAAGTTGTACCCGACAGGGTCAGTGTCACATTCTTCACCGATGTTCTCACGGAAGTCAGCATGGACAACATCCCCGTTAAGGGCATCAATCTGCCCGAAGGTAAAGTGTTGCGTACCTTCCCTTCACATGTTAGTGTCAGCTTCGTCACTGGCGTCAATAATTTCAAGAACATTAGCGCTGACGACTTTACCGTTGTGGCTGACTACAACGAAGTCAACCGACACCCGGCAGAAAAGTGTAACCTCTACCTGAAGCATACACCGTCAGGCATCTCACGCGCCATGTTGCTGACAACACAGGCCGACTATCTCATTGAAGAGAACGCCGCACCATGAAGATTGGCATCACAGGAGGCATAGGGAGCGGCAAGAGCTACGTTGCTCGGCTGCTGGCCAAGCGAGGCATCGACGTCTACGACTGTGACGCCGCCGCTAAACGACTGATGCGCACATCGCCGGAACTGCGCCGACAGCTTACGGCACTCATCGGCCCCGACTGCTACCTCATGCCGGAATATCCGGATTTTCCTGACTCTTCGGAACAGCAGCCCCGCCTTAACAAAGCCGTCGTGGCCCAGTTTCTGTTGGCCTCAGAGGAGAATGCCCACGCCATCGATGCCATCGTCCACCCAGCCGTCATACGCGACTTCGTAGACAGTGGGTATGAGTGGATGGAAAGTGCCATCCTCTACGAGTCTGGAGCCTACAAGGTCGTCGACCGCGTCATTGTAGTCACAGCCCCTGAGGAGACACGCCTACAGCGTATCATGGCACGCGACGGCATCAGCCGCGAGAAAGCTCTCGAATGGATTGCACGCCAATGGCCACAGGAGGAAGTACGCCGCCGCGCAGACTATGAAATCGTGAACGACGGCACAACAGATATCGAACAACAATTAAACAAATTCATACAACAATGCAAGACACCATTTTAGCTATTGCCGGTAAGCCCGGCCTTTACAAATTAGTTTCACGCGGTAAAAACAACCTCATCGTTGAGGCCCTTGACCAGACGCACCGCCGTCAGCCTGCCTTCGCCTCCGACCGCATCACATCGCTCAATGACATCGCCATGTATACCGAAACCGATGACATCGCACTGACGAAGGTCCTTGACAATATGAAGACGCTCGAAAACGGCAAAAAATCGTCCATCGACTTCAAAAAAGCCTCGGGCGACGAATTGCGTGAATACTTCTCCAAGGTTCTTCCGGAGTTCGATCGCGACCGTGTACAGAACAGCCACATCAAGAAACTCATTCAGTGGTATAACATCCTCATCGAGGCCGGCGTCACCGATTTTGCCGATGCCGAGGAAAAAGAAGAAAAAGCAGAGGAGAGCGCTGAATAACGCTCTCCCCTACTCTTTCTACTCTTCCTTATTCTTTACTCACTTACGAAAACAAAGTCTTCGAGAGTGCATAGCGACTTCTCTTTCACCGACGAGGTGAACTTGAAGAAGAGAGCATGAAGGCCGGCAAGCCCCGAAGGACTATCTATGGCAGCGGTCAGCTCCGTGGAAGTCTTGGGCATGTCGGCCTTCAGCTCGATAGTGCCAAGGAGCTTTCCACCTTGTGACGTCCAGGGTCGGTCGCTCATAATCTCAATCGTACCATCTATACCCTCCGGAACAAGGCGCAAGTACAGTTGTAGCTTGCCCGTCATGCGGGAAGCATCAAAGTTAAAATACTTATAGCCAACAATAGAACCGTCCGTATTGTTGACAACAGGGTTTGTATTGTTGCGGAGGTCATAGGGAGCGGCAAACTTGTCCTCGCTACCATAGGCCGATGCCACATAAGAGCCGAAGAACGTATTGTTAGGCCACTCATGGACAGCCGTTTTCGGACCAGTATACCAGCAAGCGATACCAGCTGAGTGGCGCTCAAAAGGATTCAAACCGTCCAAAGCAAAGCCATTAGAGTTGTATTCACCCTCCGTAATTTCCACCTTGCCGCCAGCACCTTCTTCCACGGTTACACTGATGGGAGCGACCATGGCCTGTCGGGCATACTCGTCGGTTCCCGTCTGACGGTGATAGAAGACATACCACTGGCCGTTAATTTCACAGATGCTGCCGTGCGTATTGCCGTCAACAGTGGCAGAAGCTATCGGATTGCCCTGTTCGTCCTTTTCGCGGGCTCGGCCGTCAATAATCGTACCGCCATAGGTGAACGGTCCCAACGGACTGTCGCTATAGGCATAAGCCAAGTTATAGTTGGACGAAGGCAGACCAAACTCCCCTTCTTCAGTGAAACGGCTATAAATGAATACGTACTTATCCTTGATTTTTCGGATTGACGATGCCTCAAAGAAGCGGAACCGTCCCTCCTGATAACGACCCGATATCATATCCTCTACAATCGACGTGCCCGGCTTGACAGTAGCCATCGTGGCAGAATCGAGCTCAGCAGCATACGAACGCTCAAATCCCCAATAGCCATAGATACGTCCATCGTCATCGACAAACACGGCAGGGTCAAAACGCAGGATGCCGTCTGTCTCGTTGGGATGCTCCTGACTCCAGTTACACACTTCGAAGGGACCGTCAGGACGTGAGCTCTTGCACACCATTCCATTGCGACCACCTTCCTGGTTATTGGGATAGAGATAATAGGTCTTCGTGCCATCGGGAGCAGTGACAAGCGTCACATCAGGTGCATACAGCACATCACCCTTGCCTTCGGCATTGAGCAGTTCGCCATTGGCATTCTTATTGACACTGAATATCTCGCCATCATAACGCCATTGCCCCAGACTGTCAACAGCGGCCGACCAGACCACTTGCTCGCGGCCGCAATAGCCCGACACCATACTGTCGTGCGAACCATAGATATAGACACGATACTTACCTGGCTGGTCAGGGTCTTCGAACACATAGGGTTCGCCGTCAGGGATATGCTCCCACAAAGGCAGATAAGGATTACCCTGGGTGACAAGCGGCTGCTCATCAGCGTTCATCGTCTTTACACATGAGGTTGTCAGCACCGTACAGCACACAGCCGCGGTTATTGCGCCCCATAACTTAACATTTTTCTTCATAGCTATATTCAAGATCTTACATCATACGTCCGCCGCCAAAACCGCCGCCGAAGCCACCGCCACCAAAGCCGCCACGGTTACCGCCACGGTTACCGCCACGGTTATTGCCGCCACCCATAGGCATTCCGCCGCCGAAGCCGCCAGGACCCATACCCATGCCCATGCCGTTACGCATACCGCGACGAGCTTCACGAGTACCGAAGAGGTTGACACGATAGATGAGATGGAGCATGGCATACGAGTTGATGGCGTTGTACTCATTATCAGTACGCGACATAGCGCTGATAGTGCGTGAGAAGTTCGACTGCTTCTGCAGGATGTCATAGAACTGCAGCGAGAGCGTCAGCGGTTTACCCTGGAGGAAACTGTGCGAGATCTGTGCGTTCCAGATGAGTTCGTTGGTGTTCATGGTGGCATCACTGAAGCCACGACGGCTGTTCATGGCTATGTCAGTAGCGAGCTGTGTGCCCCAGGGCATGGTCAGCGTCGTGTTAAAGCCATAGGAATATGTCCAGGTGTCGAGGTTCGACTGCTTCTGCAGTTTATTGTCCGAATGGTTATAGTTCACCGAGCCGTTAAGCTCCATTTCCAGCCATTCGTTACGGTAGCTGAGCCCCAGACGAGCGCCGATGATGTTCTGCTTCGTAATGTTCCTTACGCTCTCATTGTTCTGGAAGAGATAACTCACGCGATTGTTGAAGTTATCGTTCAGCGACACATTATAGCTGAAGTATCCCAGTGAGTCGATGGCCGAGTTCCACATGATGTTACCGCCGGCATTCCAGTTTCCGTTGACGTTCTCCGGACGCGACTCCGTTCCACCGGTTTCCTCATTGTATCTCACGATGTTGGTGATGCTGTTGCTGGTCGTCGAGAAATTGGCATTGGCATTGATGAAACGCTGATGGTCCGTAATGTAGTTGTTGAAGCGCAGGTTGAAACTCTGCGTGAACGAGGGTTTCAGGTTGGGGTTACCCGTTGTCTTGTTCAAGGGGTTCGTATCGTCGTTGATGACAAGCAGCTGGTCGATAGAGGGCTGGCTGGTGCTACCGCGGTACTCGAAGCGCAACTGTCCCTGCTGACTGAAACGCCAGCGGAAGTTGGCCGTCGGGCTCCAGTTGGTAACTGTACGATTGACCACTGTGTCAACACCCAGATAGCGCTGGGTGTACTCAGAACTCTGCGGCACAAACTGCACACCGACATTGAAGTCGTAGGTGTTACGAATGAAGCGCAGTTGAATCTCACCCGTATGGATATAGTTCTTGTAGGCAGAATAGCGGCTCTGGTCCTTGCTGCAATACTGGTCATCCTTCACAGGAGAATAGGTGCCGTTTTCATTAACCACACGCCAATAATTTCTCCACTGGCGGAATGAGGGTGACACGCCACTGAAGTCGAATCCCATGGAAGGATCAGAGAGCAGGGGGTTCGAATAGTCAAACGTCTGACGGTCGTTCTCATTGTAGCGGTACTGGAAGGTATAGCTGAACTGCAGGAACGTGGCATAGGCGACGGGCTCGCTGTAAGTAGCGCGGGCACTATAGTCCCATGACTTGGTGGGCGACAGGTTGTAACGGTTGGTCTGGTATTCGGAGAGGCCGCTGACACCATTGAACGTCGTGGTCGACTGGAAGAGCTTCGTCTGGTTGTTCGACAGCTGCTGACTCTCGTTGTCGCTGTAGTTTCCTGTCAACTGCAGAGTGAGATTGCGGCCCTTGCCATTGAGCAGGCGGTTCACCATCAACGTACCACCCAGTCGTTTGTTCTCACCGTAAGAGAGTGAATTATTTTTGCTACCATTAACGAGGATGCTGTCCAGGTCAACACCGTCGTATTTACTATTCAACATGATTTCCTGAAGAACGGCTGCAGTGAGCTGAGTGGTCAGGTAGTCGTAGGGATCCTGATTGAACGTAGCCGATATATTCGAACTGCGGCTATCATTGGTAGAGTAGCTAAGATTGGGACGGAAGCTGACGGTCCACAGCGTGTCAGGCGTCCACTCCAAACGACCACTGACACTCCAGCTATTCGAGCGCGAGAAGCTCTGGTTCACGGAGTTCTGGAACGACGAGGTGCTACCAACGAAGTTCTCACTGGAGCGACGCGACCATGAGTCGCCGTCGCGATGGTTCCAGTTCACGCTGGCCTGCGCAATGAGCTTGTCGGTCTTCTCGAAGTTGTAGTTCAGCATACCCGACTTGGCGGCGTTCAGTCCGCCACCGCCCATACCACGGCCACCGCCGAAGCCACGACCGCCACCGCCGCCGAAGCCCATATCGTTGGTATTGTTGGCATTGACCATACCCATCAGACGGTGGTCACCACGCATCAGCATACCGAACAGGCGAGCCGAGTAGCGGTCTTTTGTGCCAAGTCCCAGGTCGGCATTAGCTATTGCGCCACGGTTCATACCAGCACGCAGGCCCAAGTCGATGACCGTCTGCTCGTTACCGTCGTCAATACCCGTGATACGTGCCAGGTCGCTCTTCTCGTCATAGGCACGGATGCGCTCCACAATGTTCGTAGGAAGGTTCTTCAGCGCTGTCTTGGTATCGCCAAACTCCTTGCCATCAACCTTGATTTTCGATACGGACTTGCCGTTGATCTTGATATTGCCGTCGTCGTCGACCTCAGCACCCGGCAGACGCTTCACCAGTTCCTCGACGACCGAACCCTCGGGCGTACGGAAGGCGTCTGCATTATATATTAAGGTGTCACCCTTCGACTGAACCTTAGCCAGGTGCGCCGTCACGGTAGCCCCCTTCAGCATGATGGCATCGGGAGCAATTTCAATGGTTCCCATAGCGACAGGCTTTCCCTGACTGACGGTGATGCGCTTCGTAAAGGTCTTGAAGCCCACGTAGGTTATACGTACGATGTAGGAGGCATCAGAAGGAGCCGTCAACGAAAAGTGGCCAGAGGCATTGGTCACAGCGTTGGTGACAAGTGTGGAATCGGCCTTCAGCAGGCTGACCGTTGCCTGAATAACGGACTCTCGGGTATCTTTCTCAAACACGGTTCCCGATACTGTGCGCTGTGCAAAAAGTGAAACGGCTGTCAACAGGACAACCACGATAAGTAGCAAACGTCTCATAAAGGAATTTTGTTTTTTACTGCTTTTTTGACGTCTCGAAAGCGGAAACGTTTAATCGTTTTTATAAAAAAATTGTAATTTCGACAATTTATTCAATTTTTATTAGGAAATTCAAATTTTTTCTTTAACTTTGCACCCGAAACCATAAACAATGAACAAACAAAAGGTCATTTTCTCCAACAAACTGGATAAAACGTTAGCTACAGTTGTGTCTGCCTGCGAACGAGACCGCCTGTTTATTCTTGTTGACACGAACACCCATCGATGGTGCCTGCCACTGATTAGCAATTTCGATTGTATGCAGGGAGCACAGGTGATTACCATCGGAGCCACTGACGAGAACAAGACGCTCGACACGCTGGCTGAGGTGTGGTCGGCACTACAGCGCGGCGGCGCTACTCGCCATTCACTCATGGTGAACCTCGGCGGGGGTATGGTGACCGACTTGGGCGGCTTCGCTGCCTCCACTTTCAAGCGCGGGTTGAATTACATCAACATCCCGACAACGCTGCTCTCCATGGTCGACGCTTCTGTCGGCGGTAAGACTGGCGTCAACTTCGGGGGACTGAAGAATGAGATAGGTGTCTTCTCAAACGCTGATACCGTCATCATCGACACGACGTTCCTCAAGACACTCGACAAAGAGAATCTGCTGTCGGGCTATGCCGAGATGCTGAAGCACGGACTCATCAGCGACAACAAGCACTGGGCCGAGTTACTGAGAAGTCCTGAGGTTCTGGACAAGCCTGAGGAGATTGCTGGACTACTGGAAGAGAGTGTGGCTGTCAAACAGCACATCGTTGATGAAGACCCGACGGAAAAAGGGCTGCGCAAGGCGCTGAACCTGGGACACACCGTGGGACACGCCTTCGAGTCGCTGGCACTGCAAAGGACACCTATCCTGCACGGCTATGCCGTTGCCTACGGCCTCATCTGCGAGCTCTACCTGAGCTGTATCAAGACGGGATTCCCCACGGACAAGATGCGCCAGACAGTCAGCTTCATTCGCGAACACTACGGCCAGATGAGCATCACCTGCGACGACTACCCGACACTGTTCCAGCTGATGACGCACGACAAGAAGAACGTGGCTGGGGAAATCAACTTTACGCTGCTCGGCGATATCGGTGACATCCGTATCAACCAGACAGCCACCAAAGAAGAAATCATGGAGGCCCTCGACTTCTATAGAGAGGGTTAAACTACATAGAAAAGAAATAAGCCTATTACCAATTACTTTTTAACTAGATTGCTCTTTTATCAATCAATGACCTAAAACCATTATTACACTAACCAAAATCGGGGCGTTCTTCGTGAGAAGCGCGCCCCGATTATTTTTTTCTATGAGTGTAGGTCAAGAACAAATCTCGTGCCTTTCGTGAACTGCGGGTCTATATCCAGGTCGCCGTTCATCTTCAGTGCCATCTGCTTACAGATGGGCAGGCCGAGACCGTCGCCCGTCGTAAGGTCCCTGATTTCAAGGAAGGGTTTGAAGACGTCCTCACGCTTCTCTTCTGGGATGCCTTCTCCCGTGTCCGACACCGTGAACTGATGGCTGTGGGGACCGCGCTTCTTGAACTCCAGCCCGATGCTTCCACCCTCGGGTGTGTATTCTGCGGCATTGTTCAGCAGATGGAGCAGGATGTGACTCACGTACTCCTTGTTGATTTCCGCGCTCATCTTCGGCGATGTCACCGTCAGCTTCACCCCCGGCTTCACTTTTTCACGTATCTGGTCCATCAGACTCTCGCAGAGTGGTGCCACCTGTACGTTCTCCAGCTCAACAGGTGCATCAGAGTTCTCCAGCTCCGACAGCGTCTGTATGTGGCTCGAGAAATCCTGCAGCGCCTTCACTTCGGGCTGACTGGCATCGAGTTTCTGCAGCGTCGGGTCGAGCTGTGCCGAGATGTTGCTGATGAACTTCGCCTTCAAGGCATTGTTCTCATTGGCCAGCTTGATGGTCTTTTTCTGTTTGCGTGTCAACAGGATGAAGCGCATCAGCACAATGGCACCAATGACCAGAGCGGCGGCCAGGGCAGCGGCCAGAATGGCTAACGAGATGATGATGACCTGCCGCGTCGTCAGCGAACTGTCTTTCTCAGCGATAGTCGCCTCATTGTCGGCTATCTGTTTCTTCAATGCTCCAATCTCGTCGGCCACCTTGATGGCGTCCACAGAGTCCTTCCAGGCCATATAGCTGCTGTACGACTGTGCCACGAGGTTGGCGCTGTTGCTTCTGCGGCCGTTGGCTATAAGCGTCTTATATGCCTCGTCCACCTTGTCATACTCCTTGTCGGCCGTCAGTTTCGTAGCCATCTCCTTGAAGACGGCATTGCCCTGCGCGTTCATGCCGAAGGTGTAGTAGTAAATGGCCTTGCTGTAGAGCAGGTCGTTCTTCACGCTCTCGTCATTCGAGGCATTGGCCAGGCTCTCCATATAGTTGAGCTGCTCCTGAGCACTGGCATTCTTACGCAGTTTAGTGTACATCTGCAGGCGCTCCTTGGTTGTCAGGTAGCGCAGGCCGGCATTCTCGCTGGGCGACACCTTGGCATTAGC
>JAEEGL011944845.1_pt1 | contig 27350 bp, 23 predicted proteins | sample 9134231 | NCBI WGS metagenome assembly JAEEGL01 (sample SAMN16246548, study PRJNA631951) | gut metagenome | biome: gut microbiome; feature: rumen; material: fiber-attached | host: Bos | place: Iran: Karaj | collected 2018-10
AATCAGGGGGTCACAAAAACAATGTATCAGGACAAGACGCTGGTGTGCCGTGACTGTGGCAATGAATTCGTGTTCACTGCCGGCGAACAGGAATTCTACGCTGAAAAGGGCTTCCAGAATGAGCCCACCCGCTGCCGTGAGTGCCGTCAGGCCCACAAGGCCGCCCGTAACAATGGCGCTCCCCGGGAAATGCATGATGCGATCTGCGCCAACTGCGGCAAGGCTACCCAGGTTCCCTTCCTGCCCAGGGAAGATCGCCCCGTGTATTGCAGCGAATGCTTCGCCGCCATGCAGCGTCGCTAATCAAGCGAACAAAAAAACGGTTCCGTCTCATCGGGACCGTTTTTTCTTTGCAGTCTCATAGAATGAAAAAGAAAACTACCTTTTGAATAAAAAAACAGCATCGTTGGACAGCAACGCTTTGCATCGCCTTTTTCCTTGCTTTCAGTATAAAAATATGGTATCATAACATCAACCATTTTCGGTAAAGGAGAGAAGAACAATGGATACGCTGCATCTTTCTTCGCCCAAGCCCCGCATGATTGCTCATCGGGGTCTCAGCGGCATTGAATTGGAAAACACCTGTTCCGCTTTTGTGGCAGCCGGCAATCGGAGCCACTTTGGAATCGAAACGGACGTTCATGTGACCCAAGACGGACAATACATCATCATTCACGACGACAGCACCAAGCGCGTAGGGCTGGATGACCTGATTGTGGAATACTCCACCTTTGAAACCCTTCGTTCCCTGCGTTTGGCGGATAAGGACGGCAAAAGGGGCCGGAAAGATCTGCTGCTTCCTTCCCTTGCGGAATATGTTCAAATCTGCAGGAAGTATGAAAAAATCAGTGTGCTTGAATTAAAAAACCACATGCAGCCGGAAGACATTGATGGAATCATCAGCGTGATCGAAAAAGAAGGCTGGCTGGATAAGACCATTTTCATTTCCTTTGATCTTCCGAACGTGGTCTATACAAAGGAAAAGCTGCCGGAGCAGAAGGTGCAATACCTGATCGGCGGCGATATGAAGGATTGGGACGAAGTCATGAGCACGCTGAACCGTTATCATCTCGATCTTGATATTTATTATAAAATGCTCACCGAGGAACGGGTGAAAGAACTGCACGCCGCCGGAATAGAGGTCAACGTTTGGACGGTAGACCATCTTGAAGACGCGGAACGCCTTGCCGCCTGGGGCGTGGACTATATCACCAGCAACATCATCGAATAAACGGAGGAAGAATGCGCTATGCGTACTGAATTTCAGGATCTGAACTGTACAAACCTGTACCGTTTGCCCGCCCGGGCCACGCTGATCCCCTATCCCGACGCCGAATCCGCCCGGCAGGATGAGCGGGCCATGTCGCCCTATTACCTGGGCCTGAACGGCGAATGGGATTTTACCTATTACAATTCTCCTTACGACGTGGAAGAGCTGTCCGGTGAAGCAGGCGAAGGCATTCCGGGCAAAATCCAGGTGCCCGGCGTTTGGCAATTGCAGGGCTACGGCGCGCCGCAATATACCAACGTGCGTTTTCCCATTCCTTTTGATCCTCCCTTCGTGCCCGATGATACGCCCGTGGGCGTGTATGACCGGACTTTCATTTTGCCCGAAGCCTTCCGTGATCGGCAAACCGTGATTCGTTTTGAGGGCGTTTCCTCCTGCTATTACGTGTATGTGAACGGACAGCTGGCCGGTTTCTCCAAGGGCCCCCATCTGCCCGCTGAATTTGATATTTCCGCGCTCGTGCGGGATGGCGAAAACTCCCTGCGGGTGGTCGTGCTGCAATGGTCCGACGGCACGTACCTGGAAGACCAGGATATGTGGCGGCATGCCGGTATTTTCCGGGACGTGGCCCTGCTTTCCTTCGGCAAAGAAAGAATTGCCGATGTATGGGCGGATACTTCCCTGTCCAACGGCTATCAGGACGGCGAACTGACCGTCACCGTAAAGGCCATCGGCGCTGAAAAAGTGAAATGGACTTTGCTGGAAGGAGAAGAAGCCATTCTTTCTCAGGAATCCGCTGTAACGGACGGGGAAGCGAAGCTTGCCGCCGAAATCAAAAATGTAAAAGCATGGACCGCGGAAACGCCTAATCGCTACGAACTGATCGTCGAAATTCCCGGCCAGGCAGAGCGGGTGTTCATCGGCTTCCGTAAAATCGAAATCAAGGACGGCGTGTTCTACGTCAACGGCAAAAATGTAAAGCTGCTGGGCGTGAACCGGCATGATACCCATCCCACGCTGGGCTTTTATACCCCCGTCAATGAAATGGAAAAGGATGTGGTGCTCATGAAGCGCCACAACATGAACATCGTCCGTACCAGCCATTATCCCAATGATCCCCGGTTCCTGGAGTTGTGCGACAGGTACGGCCTGTATGTGGTGGATGAAACGGACATCGAGTGCCATGGCGTCACCCAGTTCAATTCCTATGATTATATGGCCACCGATCCCAAGTGGACCACCCAGTTTGTGGATCGCGGCGTGCGCATGGTGCAGCGGGACCGGAACCATCCCTGCATCGTGATGTGGAGCCTGGGCAACGAATCCGGCTATGGCTGCTGCCACGTTTCCATGGCGGAGGCCATGCGGAAGATCGATACCGCCCGACCCATCCACTATGAGCGGGACCAGTGGGAAAAGGAAGCCATTACCGCCGACGTGACCAGCCGCATGTACGCGGGCATCGACTTCATGAAGGAATACGCCGAGGGGATTCCCAAGAAGCCCCTGTTCCAGTGCGAATACTGCCATGCCATGGGTCAGGGCCCCGGATTGCTGGAAGCCTACTGGCAAACCTATATGGCTTATCCTCAGCTGATGGGCGGCTGCATTTGGGAATGGGCGGATCATGGCATCGTGAAAACCGAAAATGGCCAGGAATATTACGCTTACGGCGGCGATTTCGGCGAGTGGCCACATGACGGCTGCTTCTGCGTGGACGCCCTGACCTACCCGGACCGGACGCCCCACACCGGACTCCTGGAATACAAGCATGTGATCCGTCCTGTCCGCGCCGCGATGACGAACGAAGCCAAAGGCATCGTTTCCTTCCGGAACTATTACAGCTTCCTGTCCCTGTCCCACCTGGCCGGCCGGTATGCTGTGGTCAACGGCGCAAAAACCCTGGCTCAGGGTGAATTTATTCTGAATACGCCTGCGGGAGAAACGGAAGAAATCACGCTGAACCTGGGCCAGTATCCCGCCGGTTCTTATCTGAACTTCACCTTTACCCTGCGTAATGATACCTCTTGGGCTCCCGCCGGTTATGTGGTCGCTCAGGATCAGCTGGCCTTGGCGCTGGGCAAAAAAGAGGCTCCCGTTTGCCTGCCCGCCTCTCCCCTCTCTTTGGAGAAGACCCACGAAGGTTATACCGTGCGCGGCAATGATTTCTGCGCGGCATTCAACCGTGAGGGCCTGTGCGGACTCGTTTTTCATGGTGTGAATATGCTGGAAAGCGGACTGCGGGTAAACCTGTGGCGCGCGCCCACCGACAACGACAATGGCTGGCACGGCGCTGCTGAGCGGTGGAAGAAGCTGTATCTGGATCATCTGCAGGCCCGGAACGAAAGGCTGGAAGCGAAGCTGACCGAAAGTAGCGCAGTGATCGACGTCGTTTGCCTCTGCGGCCCCAAGGTACTGCCCCCGATGATGCGTGTATCCCAGCGGTATACTGTTACCGGTGATGGCAAAATCGCTTTGGATATCACTTATGCGCCGCTGCGGGAAATCGCCGATTATCTGCCTCGCCTGGGCATGCGCATGGCGCTTCCCAAAGGCTTTGAGCGGCTGGTATGGCAGGGCCGGGGTCCCATTGAAAGCTATCCCGACAAGAAAACCGGCGCTCTCATCGGGCGGTATGAATCCACAGTAGACGAAACTCATGAACCCTACGTTCGTCCTCAGGAGAACGGCGCTCACGAGGACACCGCGTTCGCCGCGCTGCTGAACAATCGGGGTATCGGCCTGATGGCTGCTGGAAACAATTTCTCCTTCTCCGCCCATCACTATACCCCGGAAATGCTCACCGAAGCGCAGCACACCATTGAGCTGGGCCATACCGACGAAATCACCTGGCTGATCGACGGCGCCATGGGGCCTGTAGGCACCAACTCCTGCGGGCCTGAACCGCTGGAAGAAGATAAGCTGTATCTGAAGGAAGACCGTACCTTCCATTTCGCCTTCCTGCCCTTCGACGCCCAAACCCTCTCCATAGACGGCGCGGCCAAAGCGGTTTCTCATGAATAAAATCATCTTCATTTCCGGCCCCTGCGGCTGCGGAAAATCTACCTTTGCTGATGCTTACGCGAAATACCTGGTGAATCAAACCGGAAAATCGGTTTACGTGATTCACGGCGATCATTTCCACCAGGGTTTTGTGGAGCCCGACGCGAAAGACCCATTCTTTTCAGACGGTCAGCCCTCTGATCTTGTGCTGTGGGAGGACATTCTGCGTTTCAACTGGGACTGCATCCTGTACGCCGCGGAAAGAGCGCTCCATCAAGGCGTGGATGTTGTAATCGACTATGTGATCGAAACCGAGCTGCCCCGGGTGAAGGCACTGGCAAAACAGTTTTCCATCCCGCTGTATTATATCGTTCTGACCGCTGCTGAGGCAGAAATAGAATCGCGCATTCGCAGCCGCGGAGACGCAGACATGATCGGAAGGGCCCTGTTTCTGAAGCATGAGCTGGAAGCCATGCCAGAAAACCAAGGTCATTTCCTGGATAACACCGGAAAATCCGTCCAAGAAGAAATCCTGGAAATAGATTTGGATCAATACATCGTGTGATTTCTTTCCGGCAAAGTGTCCACTGGTTCCCCCTTCCCTGGTGCTCGAAGCGTATAATCCGGTTCCTGTTCTACCTTTCCCGCGGGAGAAATATTCTCCTGCGGGAAGTTTTCTTTTTCGTCAGGGATTGCAGGCTCGAAAACCCACGAATCCATGTTTGTCTCTGCTTCATTCGCTGCGGGGGCTTCTTCTTTCCTTTTTATGGTTTCTTTCTGAAAATTGTCCATGGATGCATGACTGTGGGAAACTAAAAACTCGCAAGCCCGCAAATATGCATCGTCATTTCCTTCCCACAGGCGTACTGTTTCATTTTGCGTCACAAACAAAGGCCCGGACCGCGCCGTTTCCAGCGTCGCGTGTCCATCTGAATCTGCTGTTTTTTGGTCGCATATATCAGCTTCTTTGTCAATAAAGACGTACAAAACACATGTTTCACCCGGCTTCATTCCTCGCACGGAAACAGTCCTTATTCCGTCAGTTTCCCGGATATACCCTTTCGCTCCTTGAAAGCCGCAAAGAAATGCGTAACCAAACGCCATTGTTCCTCTCCCCTTTCGCTGCATCCTATGCCGAATTGCATTTTTCCATGCTTGCGTAATACAAGGTTTTACAGTATAATAATGATGTATGTTCATTTCCCGAAGGAGGGATGTTTTTGCGGATTCTGGTCACCAATGACGACGGCGTTTATTCTGTCGGTTTGAAGGCGTTAGCGGACGCCGCCATCAAAAGAGGGCATAAAGTCACCATCAGCGGCCCAAGCAGCCAATGCAGCGCCAACAGCCAGCACATCACCCTGACCGCCCCTTTACTGGCCCATGAAATCCCCTGGGAAGGAGCCCGGGCCTTCGCTGTGGACGGTACGCCTACCGACTGCGCCCGCATTGCTCCTTTTATGGTGGAGGATGGCTTCGATTTTTGTCTGTCCGGCATCAACAACGGAGAAAACGCCGGCAGCGCCGTGTATTACAGCGGAACGGTAGCCGCTGCCCGGGAAGCGTCCATGTGCTACATTCCCGCCATGGCTGTATCCATTATGCCGGGAGCCGATGACGCAATGCGCCACCACCTGGCAAACGTTGCTGTGGAATTAGCGGAGCGTTTTGAAAATGTCAAGCTGCCACGGTTTACACTTATCAACCTGAACGCTCCTGCCATCCCGCCTGAAACCTTAAAACCTTTGAAGGTATGCTCCCTGAGCCAGGCTTATTATCTGGATGGATACGAAAAGCGGGTGAGCCCCCTGGGGCAAACCTACTTCTGGCTGAAAGCCAACGATACCTCCGGCGTACCCATGGAGCCTGCTGAGCCCGGCAGCGATTATTTCTATCTTCGTCAGGGGCACATTACCTGCACCTTCCTGGGCAATTTCCGGGATTACAATGCTGATTTTATCGAGCAAATGCAGGATTTCACAGAATAAAAAGCTCAATTGGGAAGGACAAAGCAAATCATCGTGAACGCGAAAAAAAGCTGTGACGTGATCGTGATCGGGGGCGGCGCGGCGGGCATGATGGCCGCGTTATTCGCCGCCCGGAACGACGCGAAGGTCACCTTATTGGAAAAAAACGAAAAGCTGGGAAAGAAGGTCTACATCACCGGGAAAGGCCGCTGCAATGTAACCAACGCCTGCGAGGATATACAGGATTTTCTCCAAGAAGTGCCCCGGAACCCCCGGTTCCTTTACAGCGCCCTGCGTCAATTTTCACCCCGGGATATGCTTTCTTTGCTCCATGATCTGGGCTGTGAAACCAAGGTGGAGCGGGGACGCCGGGCTTATCCCGTATCGGATCATGCCAGCGATGTGACCAAGGCTTTGGAAAAGGGGATCCGTCAGGCAGGTGTGGAAATTCGGTTTCATACGGAAGTGAAACGAATACTTTCAGATGAAAACGGTATTATTGGAGTTGAAACGATAAACGGCGAGGTTTATTCCGGCAAAGCCGTTATCATCTGCACAGGCGGCATGTCCTACCCTTCCACCGGGTCCACAGGCGATGGGTTCCGCTGGGCGGAAGGAACCGGACACAAGGTGCTGCCGCCCCGCCCATCCCTGGTAGGCTTGCGGACGAAGGAAACCTGGCCCATGGAGCTGCAGGGACTGACGCTAAAAAACATTTGCCTTACCGGCATTTCCTGTGGTAAAATAATTTATTCCGAGCAAGGCGAAATGCTGTTCACTCATTTTGGCGTATCCGGTCCTCTGGTGATCGAATGCTCCTGCCATTTACCGGAAAACGGTTCATGTGAATTGACGCTGAACTTAAAGCCCGGATTAACGAGAGAACAATTGGATCAGCGGCTGACCCGGGAGCTGTCCTCCGCTGGGAAAAAGCAGCTGTCCACCGTGCTGCAAACGCTGCTGCCCATGCGTTTCGCCGCGCTGTTTCCGGCGCTTTGCGGCATCGATGGAAAAATGCCCTGCAATCAGATTACAACCGTCATGCGCTCCGCCATTGCGGAGCATCTTCAGGCTCTCCCCCTGACCGTTATTGGCACCCGCCCCATCGAGGAAGCTATCGTCACCCGGGGTGGTATCGATGTAAAGGCCCTGTCCCCCAACACCATGGAAAGCAAAACTGTGCCCGGTTTGTATTTCGCCGGAGAAGTGATCGACGTGGACGCTCATACCGGCGGGTACAACCTGCAGATTGCCTGGGCCACCGGGGCCCTGGCGGGCAAAAGCGCCGCTGAACACATTCGGGAGGAATCGCATTGAACGAAGCCGGAATCCAATTGGCGATCATTCTTGCGTTAACAGGCGTGCTGTTCGGCGCGTTCGCCGTCATTTTCGCGGTAAAGAAGGAAAAAGCATGCAAGCTCATCGGCGGCTTCAATTTCTTTACGGAGGCTCAGCAGGCCCAGTACGATAAAACAGCCATTGCCAAGGATTATCAAAAACTGTTTACCGTATGGACCATTGGCGCGTTCGTGTTCGCCCTGCTGTGCCTGTGGCTGGATTGGTGGGCATTCGGCGCGGCATTCATCCTGTTTCTGTTTACCCTGGGGAAAGATATGCACATTTATGCTGAAAAGGCATTTGAAAAATATAAGATCAAGCAATGACCGGAGGGTTTTCCCGTATGCAGTACATCATCCTGGACCTGGAATGGAATCAGCCCATCTCTTATCATTCCCCCGCCTATAAAAGCGTGGGCGGCAAGCTGTTATTTGAAATGATTCAGATCGGTGCTGTAAAAGTAAATGAAAACTATGAGGTAGTGGATTCTTTTTCCCAGCTCATTCAGCCGCAGCATTATGTGCGGCTTCACCCCCGCATTTCCCGGATCACTCACATTGCCCAGGATGATCTGGCAGACGCGCCGCAGTTTAATGAAGCGTTGGCGGCCTTTGCCGCCTGGTGCGGGGAGGATTACGTGCTGCTCACCTGGGGCTGCGACGATATTTCCGTGCTGAATCAGAACATGACTTTCTTCCAATGCGAAACGCCTCTTTCCAAAATTTACGACGCTCAGCGGCTTTTTGGCGATGTAACGGGCAACAGCAAGGAACGCAAGGGTCTGAAAGCCGCCATGGAAATGCTGGAAATCGATCCCGACGAAGAAAACATGCCTTTCCACAACGCTGTGAACGACGCTTATTATACTGCCTTGGTGTTTGCTAAAATGCCGGATCCCGCCAAAGTGCTGGAATACCCGCTGATGCCCCGGAAGCTGCAGCATCTGGACCGCACCAAGAAGGAAAGCACCGCCATTCTGCGCATTCGCTCCTCCAAGGATGCTTTTAAGAGCCCCGCCGCCACGAATCCCCCCTGCCCGATTTGCGGCAAACGTATGGAAGTGCCGGAGGGGTATGTAAAGCAGCGGAACGAGCAGTATATGGCCTTGGCGGACTGTCCCCAGCACGGTTTAGCGTTTGTCAAAATCGCTTTGGGCAAAAATGATGAAGGCAAACGGATCATGACCCGTTCTTCTTCCCTGGCGGATGAGCAAAGCGCGCCTTACGTGCACACCAAACACCTGCAATGGGCCCAGAAAATCGCGGCCCAGCAGGCGGCGGAGCAGGCATGAACTGATACCGACCCCAAAGAAAGAGGAAAATATGATTATTACAATGTTGGGCAAAACCGCCTCTTTTTCTGAGCCGATTTCCGTTCGGGAAATCATTGCCTCCATGGCCCCGGAATATCTGAAAACGGCATTGGGCTGCTTTTGCGGCGGTCAGGCGCTGGAGCTGACGGAATCCGTGCAAAAGGACTGCGAGCTGCACCCCATTACCTTTCAAAATGAAGAGGGACGCCGAATCTATGAGCGCTCCCTTCGCTTTGTATTTCTGCTGGCCCTGCACCGCGTTTTGCCCAAATCGGACGTGCGCATTGAGCATTCCATTGGCTACGGCGTTTATATGCGGCTGCTGGATCGAGATGCCACCGGGGAAATCGTCGGCAAGCTGCAAGCGGAAATGGAAGCCATCGTAAAAGAGGATCTGCCTTTCAAGCGGGAAATCTGGAGCCGCGAAAAAGCCATTGATTATTTCATGAAAATCGGCCATGTGGATAAAACCCGCCTGCTGGCCTATCGGCCCTATGATTATTTTCCCATCTATCAATGCGGCGGCATCGCGGAATATTTTTATGGCGCCATGCTGCCTTCCACGGGCTTCGTTTCCGCTTTCCATCTGCGGCTGCACGGCACGGGCATGGTGCTGCAAATGCCGTCCCCTGACGATCCCTCATCGCCTGCACCTTTCGTTTCCCGTCCCAAGATCCTGGAGGTTTTTGCTCAGTCCAATCGGTGGTGCAACATTTTGGATGTCATGAACGCATCCGATCTGAATGATATGATCGTTTGCGGAGAATTGCCCCAGTTCATCCGCATCAATGAAGCGCTGCATGATCAATCCATCGGCGATATCGCCCAGGGCGTTGCGCAGAAAAGGGCCAAGGCAGTGTTTGTAGCCGGTCCCTCTTCCAGTGGAAAAACCACTTTTTCCAATCGCCTTTGCATTCATCTTCGGGTGCTGGGGCTGCGTCCCGTGCTCATTTCCCTGGATGATTTTTATCTGGATCGGGATTTGCTTCCGCTGGAAGAAAACGGCCTGCCGGATCTGGAAGCGCTCTCCGCTTTGGATGTTCCTCTGATGCGTCAATGCGTAGCGGGTCTTCTGCGCGGTGAAAAGGTGATCATGCCCAAATTCGATTTTACTTCAAGCAAACGAGCTCCCGAAGGCTATCCTTTGCAGTTGAAGGAAGGGCAGATTTTGGTCATGGAGGGCATTCATGCTCTGAACCCGGCGCTTCACGAGGGTTTTGATCCCAGCCTGATCTGCAAGGTTTATATCAGCGAGCTTACCTGCTTGAATCTGGATCATCATAACCGCATCCGCACAACGGACGCTCGTCTTCTCCGCCGCATCGTACGGGATCATCAATTCCGCGCTACGCCGCCGGAAGAAACCCTGGCCATGTGGGACAGCGTGCGCCGCGGCGAGGAAAAATGGATATTTCCTTATCAGGAACAGGCTGATTTCATGTTCAATTCCGCGCTGCATTACGAGCTTCCGGTATTAAAACGGTACGCTTACGATCTTTTGAACGCGATCCCGCCGGAAAACCCGGTATATTTGAGCTCCCGGCGTTTGCTGAAAATCCTTCATTACATTTTGCCCGCCACCGACGAAGCCATGCCGGACATCCCGCCGCTTTCTCTGCTGCGGGAATTCATCGGCGGATGCACGCTGTACCAATGATTTTTTCTTCTTTCGACAAATAATCCCAATGATAAATCATCGCCTCCCTGCGCACAATAGCCGCGAGGAGGCGATTTGCTATGAAAAAAGTTTTGTTTCTCTTGCTGCTGACAGTACTGTCAGCCATGCTGCTCTCCGGCTGCGCAAGCAGCGCGGATACCTTACCTTCCCCTACGCCCGGGGCCACCAATATGCTGGAAAACCTGCTGCCCGATACGGCTGCAGGCACTGCACAGCCAACGGCCAACGCTGAAAGCAATCCGCAGCCGGAAAGTTCCGCAGGCCCTGCCGCAAACGGTGAAAGAACCTTGGAGGACACAAAGAAAGCATCGCAGGCCATGGAGGAAGCGGTGGAAAAGCTGAGCGAAGTGGACGAAGCTTATGTGGTTACGATCGGAGATACCGCAATAGTTGGCATGAAATACGCCAGCCAGTATCAAGGACAGTTGGATGACAGACTGAAAAAGATGGTGCTTACCCGGATTCAGACCGTTGACAAAACCATCACCAAAGCCGCCGTTACCGATAACGCTGCGCTGACGACAGGCATCCAAGCCCTGGCTGAAACATTGAAAAGCGCATCCTCCCTGGATGATGTGAACGATAAGGCGGAAGAAATCCTTCGGCAGCTGACGGTGTACGGCGGATGATCCGCAAGGCTGCCGGTCCCCGGCGCTGGATGCTGTGGGCAGCGCCTTTGATGGCGCTGGTCGGCCTGCGCTGGGGACCCGGCGGTGCGGCTGCTGTGTTGGCATTTTGGATAATTTTGGGACCAAATCCCGCCTATGCGTCCTATCCATATTCCCGGAAGCGAAAGCCCGCTTATCACAGGCTGCTTCTGGGATTTGCCGTATGCGTATTTTTCTTGATGATGCTGCATCGTACTTCCCGCTTTTTTCTTTCTCCGCAGCAGCTTCAGGAGGAGGAAATCAGATTTCTTTTTTGGGCTGGTTCCATTGGATTCTCTTTGCCTTTGGCACAAAAAACGTATGAATTGCCGCTGAAAAGAAAGCCGGCCTATCTGATTGCCGGCTTTATGCTTTTCTTATCGCTCTTTCTTTTTCTATCAGGCTCGGAAGCGTTATCTATTTCATGATCAGGATTTCTGCCGCTCTTTACTCCAAACCCTCGGCAATCGCTTTCAGCAATTCGCCGGAGGGATCGCAGCTGTGTTCCCAATACATCAGGCCCAGGAGACCTTTTTCTTTGATATACGCGCATTTTTCCGCGATAGACTGGGCGTCATCGAAGGTAATAAAGGTATTGCCGTCAAACAGGTATGGGGCTTTCGCCACATCATCCCAATAACGGACAAAGCCATTTTTGCCGATATACTGTTCCAGCAATTCCCCGTATCCGGGCCCATACCCGCCGATGGATTTTGCATCCTGAAGCAAGCCGTTCTTTTCGTTCTTGACACCGGTCCATTTCCGGGAATAGAAGGCAGCCCCCAGCACGATTTTTTCCAACGGAACGCCCGCCTGATGGAAAATACGGGTGCAATAATCGGCATTCCCCTGGGGATAGGAGCCCGCCAGCGCATACAGGCTGGTATGGTGCCGGGTGGTATGGGTGAAACAATTCAAATCATAGGTCATGATCTGCACATAATTGCAAATCGCCGCCACCTTGTCCATTTCCGTATCGCGAACGAAATAATCTCCGCCCCCAGCCGCGATGGATACAATGCGCTCATTTCCAGCCGCTTTGCGCATTTCCTGCATCAGGTATGTAAAGTTTTCCCGGTCGGAAGGATCGAAATCAATTCCAGCCTGCCCGCTGCACGGATACTCCCAGTCGATATCCACGCCGTCCAGCCCATAATCATCCAGCACCTGCCTGACGGATTCTCCAAAAGCGGCCCTGCCTTCCTGGGTACGGCTCATGATAGAAAAGCCGCCGGCTGTCCATCCGCCGATGGATAGAACGATTTTCAGATTCGGGTTCAAGCCCCGTACTCTGGAAAGCTGTTCCTTCAGTTTCGGTACGCAGCGCATGGACAACAAGCCGTTTTCAATCACACCGAAAGCCACGTTCACATGGGTCAGACGAAGAGCATCCTCCCTCGTCATTTGATCCAGTCCTTTTCCGGTCGCATAACCCAAAACCATTCTACGCATCATTGCTGCTCCTTTCCATCATTTTATTCTTTTTCGCTCAAGTATTGATCCAGCAAAAAATCAACCAGTCCGCCTGCGGGACATTGATGTGCGGCAGAGGTATCCCCAAAATTCATTCGTACCGGAGCCTTTGGATCAAACGCAGGCCAATAAGGCAGCTGCTCTCCATCGCTTCCCGCGCCGTTTGGATCCCCCGTTTTTATAAAATTGCACCAATAATCGCACATTTGGCGTGCCAGATCGTAATGCTTGCCCCGAAAAGGCCGCCAGCATTTAGCCAAAGTTTCAAAAAAGAACCAAAGATCCACCGAATGGAAGGTTCCCGGATGATCCCATCCGGGGATTTCCGCATCAAATTGATAATAATACAGCGGGATATGGATTCCGTTTGTCAGCTGATGGCGCGCGGCAGCCCGCACAGCAAATTCGATAGAATTCACGCTGCCTTCCTTCCGAATGGATTCCTCCGAAGCGGGCCTTGAAAAGAAAGACAGCAGTTTTTTCGCTTGATTTCCAAAGGCTTTTTCGGAAAATTCACGCAGCTCCGTATCGTTTTTTGCTTGGGGACTGTGGATAAATTCACTGCTCGTGTGTCCCAGCAGCACGGGAACCGGCAGTCGATTTTCATCCCGGAACCATTCCTGACTGTTTCTTTTGGAAAACACGCCGTCTACGGCTTCACCGAAGGTTTTCCCCCAGCCGTGGATTCCATCCCATTCAAGCGCTTTATCGCGCAGCGTTACAGCGTCCATGTTCCTTGCTTCAGAAAGCGATTTCACGCCCAGAAAATCGAAAAAAGCTTTCCCTCTTTCCTCTGCTTTATCCAAATCACTGCACAGGCCAAAACGGAACGGATATGGCGGAGCAAAAGCGCCGCTTTGAATAATCGCGCGCTGAAACAGGCCTTTGTTTTCCGGGCACGTCATCTGCGCGGATACGCTCATGCCGCCCGCGCTTTGGCCCCCGATGGTGATGTTATCGGGATCGCCGCCAAATGCTGCGATATTTCGCTTTACCCACTGCGTGGCAGCCCGTTGATCCAGAAAGCCGAAATTGGCGGGAGCCTCTGGCGCTTCCTGGGTGATTTCCGGATGGCACAGGAAACCGAAAACGCCCACCCGGTAATTTACAGTAACAACCACGATGCCGCGCCTGGCGATGCGTTCGCCATCAAATTCCATTTCCGCGCTGTAGCCCACTTGTAAACCGCCGCCAAAATACCATACGAAAACGGGCATATTTTCCCTTCCATCCGCCGGAGCCCAAATATTCAGCGTCAGGCAGTCCTCTCCCATGGGGATTTCTTTATCCACATGCCATTCCCGATCATACAATTGCTTGGGGTCCGCGCTGATGGGGGCCTGCATGGGGATAGGAGAAAACGCGTACGCCTCCAGATCTCCCTTCCAATCCTGGCAAGGCTGAGGTGCGCGCCACCGGTTCATGCCAACAGGCGGCGCGGCGTAAGGGATTCCCTTATAGCTGGTGATCCGCGGGTCCGCCGCGGGGAGCCCTTTTATCCAGCCGTTTTCCGTTTTCACCCTACGAATCATAAAAATCTCCTCCTTCCGGTTTGAAATATTACACATTCATTGTTTGATTCCATTTTCTCACATAAAACAGAAAAAATCAATCGTTTTTCCCGCAATCATCAACTGTTTTTCAACTTAGCTCCTAAAACGATATAATAAAATCAAATATAAAGAAATTCATCGCAACGAATGAACAGGAATTTCATATATAAAAGCAGAAATAATAATTTATATCCTGACAATAAAGGAGGGCGTTCCTTTGAAAAGAACAGCGGCGTTCCTGCTTGTCTGTATACTTGTCATTTCCTGCCTGTCCATTGCTTCCGGCGAAAGCTTCGCATCCGCTTACGCAGTATATCAATCGAACGGCGCATATCCTGCGCTCTCCCAGCGTTATGAAGGCAGCTTTCTGGTGGGCGTATCGCTTATAGGAAATGAGATTTCAGGTCCGCCTGCGAACGCTGTCGTATCATGTTTCAATCTGCTATCCTGCGTATCCATGATGGAAGGAAACTATCTGCTGGCGCGGAACGCCACAAAAAAGCTGAACGATCCAAATCGCGTCGCCCTGTATTTCGATCAAACGGACAAAATCCTTTCTTTTGCTCAGGAACATGGAATGCGTGTTCGCGCTCATGCGCTGATCAGTCATAAGCAAATGCCCAAATGGTTTTTCACCGAAAACTGGGCCCAGGGGAGCTCTGCCAAGCTGGTGGATCGGGATACCCTAATCGCCCGGATGGAAAACTATATTCGGGATGAAATGACATATATCAACACCGCCTATCCGGGATTGGTATGCGCCTGGGATGTGGTGGATGAAGCCATCGATCCCTCCCAAGGGGACCCTTTAATGCTGCGCGTCAAGGATAACCTTTGGTATCGGATCATCGGCAGCGATTACATCGAACTGGCTTTCCAATTTGCAAAAAAGTACGCCGCGGCGGATCAGCAGCTTCTTTTATGCGATTCTGATTGCTTTACGAAAGACAAATCAGATGCGATGATTCATTGGCTTCAGCGCTTAAAAGCTTTGAAGCTTGCAGACGGCGTGGGGCTGCATGGACACCTGGGAATGGATGAGTCCTCTGTAAATGAATACAAACAGGTGATCCAAAGCTTTTCGGATATAGGTTTATCCATTCATATTACGGAATTGGACGTAAAAACCTCGGATCCTTCCGCACTGGGCCAAATGCAGCTGGCCGCGCGCTATAAAACGCTGCTTCAAATGCTGGAAAGCCTTCGGAATGATCTTCATATTCCCATTGAAAGCGTGACCTTTGCCAACTTGACTGATTCCCAATCCGCCCTGAACAATTCCAGAGAGCAGGCATATCCGCTTTTATTCGACGATGATTTGAAGCCAAAACTATCTTATTTCGGCGCGCTGCAGGATCCCATGGTTCCCGACAGCCATGATGAAGGAGCCTGCATTGAAGCCCTGAAAGCGCTTGACCTTTACGAAGAACCTCCGGAGGAAAAAGTGATGGTTTTTAAAACATTGAATCAGCACAATCCCGTCATGGTACAGCACTTTGGCGCCGATCCATGGGCTATGGAATACCAGGACAGAATCTACCTGTACATGACCGGGGACGAGCCCATGTATGATCATAACGGCGTTATTCAAACGAATACATACGGCAATATAACCACCCTGCGAGTCATTTCATCCGATGATTTGGTCAACTGGCAGGATCACGGCGATATTCCTGTCGCCGGACGGCAGGGCGCGGCAGCCTGGGCCTCCAATTCCTGGGCTCCCTGCGCGGCCTGGAAAAACATCGACGGCAAGGATCGCTTTTTCCTGTATTTTGCCAACAGCGCCGGCGGAATCGGCGTGCTGACGGCAGACAGCCCCACAGGGCCCTTTACCGATCCTTTGGGAAAACCGTTGATCAGCCGTTCCACTCCTTCCTGCGATACCGTCACCTGGCTGTTTGATCCCGCTGTTTTCATGGACGATGACGGAAACGCGTATTTATACTTTGGAGGCGGTATTCCGGACGGAAAGGCTTCAGCTCCCGGAACCGCCCGGGCAGTGAAGCTGGGAGAAGATATGATCAGCCTGGACGGCGATCCGGTAAGAATTGATGCGCCGTGGCTGTTTGAGGATTCCGGCATCAACAAATTCGGCAATACATACGTTTATTCTTATTGCAGCAATTTTCAGGTGCCGTCTTCCGGCAGCTCTCAAGGCTTTTACAGCGGGGAAATCGTTTACATGATTTCGGATTATCCCCTGGGACCTTTCGTATACGGAGGCCGAGTGCTGAAAAATCCGGGCAGCTATTTCGGAGTCGGAGGCAACAATCATCACTGCATGTTTAAGTTCAAAGGGCAATGGTATATCACCTACCATGCCGCGACCATCGATCATCAAATGGGATGGAATGCCGGCTACCGCAGTACGTTTATTGATGTTCTTCGCCTGAATGACAAAGGTCTGCCGGATTTATCAGAGGGAACTTACACAGGCGTAAAACAGCTTCGTGCGTTTGATCCGTATCGTTCTGTTCCGGCAGCTGCCGCGGCTTCCATGGCCGGCGTTGGCATCAGGCAGAAACGGGAAAACCTGTACGCGGAAAGTACTGTGTCCGGAAGCTGGATCGGTGTTTCCCAAGCGGATTTTACAGATCAGGGCGCCGTCAATCTGTCTCTTCGCTGGATGGCTGAAAATGACACCGTTGTTACCATTATGCTGGATGATTTTCAGGCTGAACCCTGTGCGCAGTTCACGCTGAAAAAAGCGGAGGAGTGGCAGGACGCAGTATTCTGGCTGTCTGAGGAGATAACGGGCGTTCATGATTTATACCTCTGCTTCAGCAAACCGGGTTTCATGCTGGCGCAATGGCAATTCGGCAGATAAATTACAGCATTTCATTGCAAAACAGATATTTCAAAATAAGAGGAGGATACTATCATGAAAAAATGGATCGCCGTTCTGTCTATTCTGGCTTTGCTCAGCGGATGCGCCGCTGCGGTGGCGGAGGAAGAAACCTTTGAAAGCCTGTGCACCCTTGCAGAGCCTTACGGTTTTAAGCTGGGGGCTCCCCTGTCCTATGGGCAGCTGACGGATAAAAACTATCTGAAGCTGGTGCAGACCCATTTTAACAGCATCACCACTACCAATGAAATGAAAGCTTATTCCCTGCTGGATGAACGGGCCACCAAGGCACGCACAGACGGCATGCCCGCCATGAATTATTCCGCGGCGGACAAAATGGTTCAATGGGCTCAAGACAATGGCATCGGCGTGCGCGGGCATGTGCTGGTGTGGGACGCTTATATGACGGAATGGTTTTTTCATGAAGAGTATAATATGAAAAAGCCCTTTGCCGATCAGGAAACCATTAAAGCCCGCACGGAATACTATATCAACGAAGTGGTGAAGCACTTTGAGGAAAAATTTCCTGGGGTGGTTTACTGCTGGGATGTGGTAAACGAGGCAGTAGCGGACGGCGCAAATGAATACGCCGCAGGGGATCCCCGGCATCTGCGCACCATGCGAAGCGGCAGCGTGAACCTTTTCAGGGAGTATATGGGCGATGATTACGTGTCCTGGGCTTTCCTGTATGCGAAAAATGCCGTGGAAGCCCTGGGAGCCGATATCAAGCTGTATTACAACGATTACAACGCTTATTTTTCTGATAAAGCGAACGCCATCCGCTGTCTGATTGAAGAAGTCAATTCTTTCGCACAGGATGAAAACGGCAATCCGCGCAAACTGTGCGACGGAATCGGCATGCAGGGCTATATCGGCGGCTACGGCGTGCAGGAGGGCTGTCTTGTGGACAGCCACCTGGGTATGATCGAAAATGAAATCCTGAATTACGCCGCTATGGGGCTGGAGGTTCAGATCACTGAAATGGCCGTAAGAAATTTTGATCTTTCCCAGGCGGATAAGCATGCGGAATTCTACGCCAATCTGTTCAAGGTATTCATGGGCCTGAATGGAGAAAACGGCAATCCTTTGAAAGCGGTTTCCATTTGGGGATTGACGGATACCAATGCGCCCAAGGGAAACTATGTATACAATTTGAACAGTCCCTACGGCGGCCTCTTTGATCTGAAATTAAATTACAAGGATGCATTCAGCAAGGTTTATGAAGCGCTAAAGCAGTAAAAAAGCGGGCTGCACCGGAAAGAAAAATCCGATGCAGCCTTATTTTTTTGATGATATGATTATAGCACGTTATCCAGCATACGCAGAACATCCATCCAATCGTCCGCTTCAAATGCTACGCTGGCAGGACCGGTTTGAACCACGCCGGGATAGGAGGCTCCCTTTGCCCGGAAATGATCCTTGAATGAGATTTCCACCGTGAAATGCTCAGGCAAGGGGAACATGCAGTTCGCCCCATCCTTCTTTACGGCGCGCTCCGCCGCCTCCCGGATCAAGCGCAGGGCTTTGTTGGGATGAATGGAAATGGACCCCCGGCCCCGGCCTTCACTGACAGCCACGGTTTCAATGTTGGGATTAATGGCCTTCATCCAGTCGCACAATCCCTTGTCGCCTGTAACCAGACGAACCGGCACCCCCAGATAAGCAGCCGTCAGGCTATTAATCATCAGCTCCGGCGCGATCATGCCGTTGATGCGCACATAATTGTTTCTGGTGTTCATGGTGTGGGAAAGGGGATTGGTGTCCATGCCCGCGCCGGAATGGTAGCCGGTGAAAAACACACCGTCGTAATCCTTTTCCAGCCCCGCCATCATGCTCATGATGTCGCTGCCCCAGCCCCGGAAAATGCGAACCTCCTCCGGCAGCATGGAGGGGATCAGGTTGCAGGCGCTGTCGTGGGCGTCCTTGATCAGGATATCGCAGCAGCCCGCGTCCAAAGCGCCCTGGCAGGCGGCGGCCACTTCCTTGGTCATCTGCTGCTGGAAATAAGCATAGCGGGAATGGCCGTTTTCCGTTTCATCCCAGAGGGTGATACCAGTGGTTCCTTCAATATCGGCGGATACAAAAAGCTTCATCTTAATTCTCCTTTTCAATCATTTGTTTCTTTGTAGTATTCATTGAAGATCGCTTCATGGAGCGCGTTATACAAATCCGGCCGCTTCATGCCCGCGTCTTTTCCATCCACCCTGCAGGCCCGAACGCATGGCGCGGTGGAACTGGACGTGATGATTTCATCGGCGTTCATCAAATCCTCCAACAGATACGGCGTTTCGTGAACGGGAATCCCCAGCCTGCAGCAGGCTGAAATCAGATGTGCCCGGGCGATACCGGGCAGAATCAGATTATCCAGCGGCGCAGTGTAAAACACGCCGTCTTTTATGATGTGCACATTGCTGTGGGAGCATTCCGTTATCCGTCCGCCAGGACGGTAAAAAACATGCTCATAGCAGCCCGCCCGTCGGGCTTTTTCGTTGGCCATCACTGAAGGAATCAGGTTCAGGGTTTTGATATTGCAATGGAAAAAGCGCGTATCCTCTCCCGTGATCAGGGAAACCGGTTCCATATCAGGATTCAGTTCCTTAGGCCGAAGCGTGATCCACAGATTGGCCGGGCCGTCCGGAAAAGCGTGGCTTCGAGGGCCCCCGCCCCGGGTCACCTGGCAGTACACCAGCAGGTTGCCGGTATCCATTTTCAAAACAAGGTTGTTCAGCAAATCCTTCAATTCCTGTTTTGATACGGGAATTTGGATTTCAAGCATGGAAGCGCTGCGATAAAGCCTGTTCACATGCTCATCCAGGGTGAAAATATGGTAATTCCGGCACATACCCGCTTCATATACCCCATCACCGAACCAGCATGCCCTGTCGTTCATGGGCACCATCATTTCATTCAGCTCGCCGATGCGGCCATTGTAATACCCCAGCTCCTTCATCAATCTTTCGCCTCTTTCTTTAAATACTCCCGCAGAGCGGGAACTGCGCTGCCGTCCCGGGCGGTATCCGGCTGAGCATTCCACATGGATTGCAAAATAGCTTCCTCGGCGCATTCGCCCACAGCCCGGAAAGGAATGTTCATTTTATCCTCTCGCATAATCCGCTGCGTTTGAAAGCTTTCGCCCTCTGCCAGCAACGGAGCAGTTGTGAACCCAACGGCTATTTCACCGCTGCCATGACCGATATACGAACCCAAGCGGGCCATGCCAACCGACGTGCGGCGCAGCACGCGCTTGAGCTGCCGGGCGGATAAAGGAAGATCCGTCGCCACGATCAGGATGATGCTGCCCTGATCCGATTCCGCCAGCCCCTCTGGCAGGCAGGATAAGCGGAAATCGGCCGACGCCCCATAATTGCTTTGCACCAGTACGCCCATGGTATAGGTCTTTCCATCCAGCTCCATCAGTCTGGAAGAAGAACCGATGCCGCCCTTCAGTCCATAGCAGGTGGTTCCCCGCCCTGCTCCTACGGCGCCCTGCGGAAAATCCTCGGACGCAGACGCTATAGCATCCAAAACCTCCTTTTCCCCGATGGGCCGCTTCACAATGTCGCTTAAACGGCTGTCATTGCATTCGCAAACAACCGGGTTAACAGAGGTAAGCTCAATGCCGTCCTGTTTACAGAGGGACACCATATAGGATACCAGCGCGTCATGCACTTTCCCAACATTCAGCGTACTGGTCAGCGCGATGGGCGTTTCAAGCGTTCCCAATTCATCGATTTGCACCAGGCCCAGCGTTTTCCCGAAGCCGTTCAACACGCAGGAAGCCGCGGTCAATTTCTCAATAAACGGATTGCGCCGGGGCGGCAGAACCACCGTGACGCCTGTATGGCATCCATCCCGATCCACGGCAGCATGCCCTACCCGAACTCCGGGCACATCGGTGATCAGGTTTCTTTTCCCGTGAGGCATGCTGCCAACAGCCATGTTCATGTTGAAGCCTCCAAATCAATATTTCATGTTCAATCCTGCAAGTTATTCTCGATACAGGTAATACAATTCACCGAAAAAAAGAAAAACTCCTGTTTTTCCATTGCAGAAACAAATTGGGAACAAAAAAATGCTCTGTTTGTATAAAATAGCTCTTGACTTTATTGCTTTTATGCGTTACACTTTAAATCGTTAAAGCATTTATGCTTCTCATTGACCTACAGAATTTCAGAAAAAGGAAGGATCAAACTTATGGTAATCAAAGCAATTCTGTTGATCGTATTCTTTGGCGTCATGGTCGGCATCGGTCTGTATTGCCGCAAAAACGCCACCAACGTGGATGGGTTTGTACTGGGCGGCCGTTCCGTAGGGCCCTGGCTTACGGCATTCGCTTACGGCACTTCTTATTTTTCCGCCGTGATCTTTGTGGGCTACGCCGGCCAATTTGGATGGAAATACGGTATCGCTTCCACCTGGATCGGCATCGGCAACGCTCTGATCGGTTCTTTGATGGCATGGGGGGTTCTGGGCCGCCGCACCCGCATTATGAGCCAGCATTTGAAAAGCGCCACCATGCCCGAATTTTTCGGAAAGCGCTTTGGCAGCAAATCCCTGAAAATCTGCGCTTCCGCAATTATTTTCATTTTTCTCATTCCTTACACCGCCAGCTTGTATAACGGCCTGAGCCGCCTGTTCGGTATGGCCTTCAACATCGATTATTCCATCTGCGTGATCGTGATGGCGATCCTGACCGGCATTTACGTCATTGCCGGTGGATATATGGCCACCGCCATCAATGATTTCATTCAGGGGATCATCATGATCGGCGGTATCATCGCCGTGATTGCCGCAGTGCTGAAAAGCCAGGGCGGTTTCCTTTCCGCGCTGAATGGTCTTTCTTTGATCACCGATGAAACGGTATCCGCCTCCCCCGGCGTGTTCAATTCTTTCTTCGGTCCCGACCCGCTGAATCTGCTTGGCGTGGTCATCCTTACCTCCCTTGGCACCTGGGGCCTGCCTCAAATGGTTCAAAAATTCTATGCCATTAAAAGCGAAGGCGCAATCAATAAAGGTATGATTATTTCTACCCTGTTTGCCATCATTGTAGCGGGCGGCTGCTATTTCCTGGGCGGTTTTGGCCGGCTGTTCTCCGATGTGGTGGGCGTTACGGAATCCGGCGCTCCCGTTGGCGGTTTTGACGCCGTTATTCCTGCTATGCTCAGCGGGCTTCCGGATATCCTGCTGGCCGTGGTGGTGATCCTTGTGCTTTCCGCCTCAATGAGCACGCTTTCTTCTTTGGTTCTTGCTTCCTCCTCCACGCTTACGCTGGATTTCCTGAAGGGCAATGTCATCAAGGATATGGATGAAAAGAAGCAAGTCAAATGGATGCGCAGCCTGATCTTGGTCTTTATCGCCGTATCCGTTGTATTGGCGATCGTTCAGTATCGTTCCAATGTCACCTTTATTGCGCAGCTGATGGGCGTTTCCTGGGGCGCGCTGGCTGGCGCGTTCCTGGCTCCTTTCCTGTACGGGCTCTATTGGAAGAAAACCACCAAAATTGCCTGCTGGGTCAGTTTTATCTTTTCCACTGTGGTTATGCTGGCCAATATCTTTATCCGGTCCAGTTTCCCGGCTCTGCTTCAATCCCCCATCAACGCAGGCGCTTTCTGTATGATTGCCGGACTGATCATCGTTCCCGTGGTGAGTATCTTTACCAAATCGCCTGATAAAGCGCTGGTGGAAGATGCTTTCTCCTGCTACAATTTGAAGGTGACCGTTCGCCAGAGTGAAGCACTGGGGGATGAATAAACCTTTTCCTGTTCCATCTTTTCAGCCATGCATTTTGCCGTGCATGGCTTTTTTGTTTTATTTCGTTGAAAATAACATGGATATATGATAGAATAATAAAAAATCAATCGCATCGTTTTTGAGGAGGCTTGTTTATGATGAACAAACGCTATCTGGTAGCGCTGGATCAGGGCACTACCAGCTCCAGGGCTGTGGTTTTTACTCTGGAGGGACATATGATCACCGCAGTAGCCCAGGAATTCCCTCAGCACTATCCCCATCCGGGCTGGGTGGAACATGACCCCGCTGATATTCTGTCCACGCAAATCGAGGCTTTGCGTGCTGCTGTGAGAAAAGCAGAAATCGATCCCAAGGAAATTGCCGCCATCGGCATCACCAATCAGCGTGAAACCACTTTCCTGTGGGAACGGGCCACCGGAACATGCCTTTACAATGCCATCGTATGGCAATGCCGCCGCACGGCCCCCATTATTGAAAAGCTGGTGGCAGACGGCTATAGCGATATGATCCGGGAAAAAACCGGCCTGATTCCGGACGCTTATTTTGCGGGCAGCAAAATCAAATGGCTGCTGGATGAACTGAATCTGCGGGAGCGGGCGAAGAAGGGCGAAATCTGCTTTGGGACGGTGGATTCCTTCCTGGCCTGGCATCTGGTGGAGGGACATCCCCATGTGACCGACGCCACCAACGCCGGGCGCACCATGCTGTTTAACCTGCACACCCAGGAATGGGATGACGAGCTGCTTTCCATTCTGGATATTCCCCGGGAAATGCTGCCGGAGGTTGTGGATACCGCTCACGTGGTCGGCATGCTGCGGGAGGATTTGCTGGGTGAACGCATTCCCGTGGCCGCGCTCGTGGGCGATCAGCACGCAGCCCTTTTCGGCCAGGCCTGCTTCCGTCAGGGCGACGTAAAGAACACCTACGGCACCGGCTGCTTTATGCTCATGAACGCAGGGCACGAATTCCGGCTGTCCAAGTGCGGCCTGCTCACCACCATGGCCTGGCGGCTGAACGGTGTGCCCACCTATGCTTTCGAGGGCAGCGTGTTCATGGGCGGGGCCACCATCCAATGGCTGCGGGATGAAATGCACATGATTTCCACCGCCGCGGAAAGCGAACCCGTGGCCGCTTCAGTGCCGGATACGGGCGGGGTGTATCTGGTGCCCGCCTTCACTGGCCTTGGCGCTCCCTATTGGAATATGTACACCCGGGGCACTTTGGTTGGCATGACCCGAGGCACGGGACGGGCCCACATCGTTCGCGCCGCGCTGGAAAGCATCGCGTACCAGAGCAGAGACCTTTTCTCTGCCATGGCTCAGGACTGCGGCAAGGAAAGCCCCGCTTTGCGGGTGGACGGCGGCGCCAGCGCCAACAAGCTGCTGATGCAGTTTCAGGCCGATTTGCTGGGCGTGCCGGTACAGCGCCCCGCCGTGCTGGAAACCACCGCTTTGGGCGCGGCTTTGCTTGCTGGCTTGGCGGTTGGTATCTACAAGGATTTGCAGGAAACCGCCAAGGGCTGGCATGTGGCCGATTCCTTCGCGCCGATGATGCCCAAAGAAAAGCGGGATGAACTGCTTACCGGCTGGCACCGGGCCGTGGATGGGGCACTGCATTGGGCAGAATCGAATAAATAAAGGAAGATCACTCCATGGATTATCAGATTCGTCCATACACCCAAGACAAGATTCCCGATGTGCTGGATTTTGAAACGCGGCTTCGTCAGGAGGAAAACTTCTGGGGCTGGGAAATTGACGAACAATATGTCCAAACTGTAACTGACAGTTTTCGTAACCCTCTCTTTTCCGCATCCCTTTCATTCCTGGCATACGCTGATGGAGGCGTTGTTGGAAGAATAGACATCGTGAAAATTCCCAGTCGCTTCGATGGATCGATCAAGGCTTATCTGGATTGGATTTGCGTTCTCAAAAGCTGGCGGCATCGCGGCGTCGCCCAGGCTTTGCTGGCAAAAGCGCTGCGCAGACTAAAAGCGGATGGCATTGATACATTGATTGCACTGACCGCCAGTAACGAAGAAGCACAACGATTCTACAAAAACATACCGAATTCTTCGATGCGGGATGTTGGCATTTGGATCGATATCAAATAATTCTCTTGACGAAACTGCAAAAGTAATATATACTTACTCCCGAACTGAATACCTTATCCAGAGCGGCTGAGGGACTGGCCCAATGAAGCCCGGCAACCGGCGCGTAAGCGCAAGGTGCTAATTCCAGCAGCGTGATCCTCACGCTGGCAGATAAGGCGCAAACGAAAGATTTTTCAAGGCCGCTTATCTGTATGATAAGCGGTCTTTTTGCGGCCCGGACGGTGTTCAGATGGGATCAATGATCCAATGAAACAAAAGGAGAAAAGAATCATGAGAAAGCTGTTTACTTCTGAATCCGTTACCGAAGGGCATCCGGATAAAATCTGCGACCAGATTTCAGACGCCGTGCTGGACGCCCTGCTGGAGCAGGACCCCGATTCCCGGGTAGCCTGCGAAACCTGCGCCACCACCGGCCTTATCCTGGTGATGGGCGAAATCACCACCAAGGGCTATGTACCCATTGCGGACATCGTGCGCAAGGTGGTCAACGAAATTGGCTACGACCGGGCCAAGAAAGGCTTTGACGGCGAATCCTGCGCAGTGCTTACCGCCGTGCACGATCAGTCTCCTGACATTGCCCAGGGCGTAGACGCCGCGCTGGAAACCCGGAAAGAATCGGAAAACGAAACCGGCGCGGGCGATCAGGGCATGATGTTCGGCTTTGCTTGCGATGAGACCCCCGAAATGATGCCCATGCCCATTGCCCTGGCCCATCGGCTTACCCGTCGGATGGCTTTTGTGCGGAAAAATGGGATCTGCCCCTGGATGCGACCCGACGGAAAATCCCAAGTGACTGTGGTTTATGAAGATGGGAAACCCGTTGCGGTTGACACCGTGGTCATTTCCACACAGCATGATGAAACGGTCACACATGAGGATATCGAACGGGCCATGATCGAGGATGTGATCAAGCAGGTGATTCCTGCCGAGCTGCTGAGCGATGAAACCAAATACTTCATCAATCCCACCGGGCGCTTCGTGGTAGGCGGCCCCGCGGGCGACAGCGGGCTGACGGGCCGCAAGATCATCGTGGATACCTATGGCGGCTATGCTCCCCATGGCGGTGGCGCGTTTTCCGGCAAGGACCCCACCAAGGTGGACCGCAGCGCCGCTTACGCCGCCCGTCATGCCGCCAAAAACGTGGTAGCCGCCGGTCTCGCCAAACAATGCGAAATCGCCCTGGCCTACGCTATCGGCGTAGCCAAGCCCGTTTCCTTCCAGGTGAACACCCGGGGCACCGGCATCATTCCCGATGAAGAAATTGCCAAGCTGGTGGAAAAGGTGTTTGATATGCGGCCCGACGCCATCATCAAGCGTCTGGATCTGCGCCGTCCTATCTACCGCCAAACTGCCGCCTACGGTCACTTTGGCCGCACGGATATCGATTTGCCCTGGGAGCGTCTGGATCTGGTGGACGCGCTGAAAGCGGCTATGAAAGAGTAAATAATTCTGCGCTGATGCCCCAAAACGGCTCGGCGCTTTTTTCTTACCTGCTCAGAAAGGATCAATTTATGGTTTCTGTTCATCATTACGATTCTCCGTTGGGCGGAATTACCTTGGCAAGCGACGGAAACGCTTTGACCGGACTTTGGTTCGACAGGCAGAAATACTTTGGCGCCACGCTGGATGAATCGCGCGAAGAAAAAGAACTGCCTGTTTTTCAGCAGGCAGATCAATGGCTGAATATCTATTTTTCCGGGAAAAAACCGGAGTTTATGCCGCCTCTCGTAATGAATACCACACCATTCCGAAAAATTGTATGGCACATCCTGCTGTCGATTCCATACGGACAAACCATGACCTATGGCGAAATTGCCAAGCAAGCAGCAAAAACTATGGGGCTTACCCATATGTCCGCCCAGGCAGTAGGCGGCGCGGTTGGTCATAATTCCATTTCATTGATCATTCCCTGCCATCGGGTGGTGGGAAGCAACGGCAGTTTGACGGGTTACGCAGGAGGAATCGACAAAAAAATAAAACTTCTGCAATGGGAAGGCATTGACACTTCCAAGTTCTTTGTACCGTAAATGTACAAAACGCGCCTTGAAAAAAAGAAGGCGATATGATATAACGATTTTGAGATTCTGGAACAAAGAGAGGGAATGGAATGAACATTGTTTGTTTGGATTTGGAAGGCGTACTGGTGCCGGAAATCTGGATCGCTTTTTCTGAAGCCAGCGGGATTCCGGAGCTGCGCCGCACCACCCGGGACGAACCGGATTATAACAAGCTGATGAACTGGCGGCTGGGCATTTTAAAGGAGCACGGCCTGGGACTCAAGGAAATTCAGGCTACCATTCAAAAAATCGATCCCATGCCGGGAGCCAAAGCATTTTTGGATGAACTGCGCGAGATCACGCAGGTGATCATTTTAAGCGATACCTTTACGCAGTTTGCCACACCGCTGATGAAAAAGCTGGGCTGGCCCACCATCTTCTGCAA
>JAEEGL015351183.1_pt1 | contig 27350 bp, 32 predicted proteins | sample 9134231 | NCBI WGS metagenome assembly JAEEGL01 (sample SAMN16246548, study PRJNA631951) | gut metagenome | biome: gut microbiome; feature: rumen; material: fiber-attached | host: Bos | place: Iran: Karaj | collected 2018-10
CCTTTTTGCTTCAATTCATCATACTTCTCATGGTTGAACTTGAAGAGGAATGCCTCCTTCTTAGGGGAGTTAAACACCGTTTCGTCCAACTGTGTGAGTATTTCCAAATGCATCATCTTATTATAGAAGTTGCGCCGGTCAAACTTCACATCGAGGATGGCTTCATAGAGTAGCTGTAGTTCCTTGATTGTGAACTTCTCAGGCAACAACTCAAAACCTATTGGCTCGAAATGAATCTGCTTGCGCAGCTCCTTCAATGCCATCCGCAATATGAGGTCGTGATCAAATGCCAACGACGGCACTTCATCCAAAGCAAACCACTCAGCCTTAGCTGCATCATCACCACCTTTCACATCCTGCATCCTCACAAGAGCATAATAAGCAACGGTCAACACCCGTTCCCGTGGGTCACGATGAGGGTCAGAAAAGGTGTGGAACTGCTTGATGTAAGCACCACCCAGTCCCGTCTCTTCTTGCAACTCCCTTAAAGCGCCATTCTCTGCAGACTCGTCCATCTTCAGGAATCCGCCGGGGAATGCCCAGCGGCCCTTGAATGGTTCTATGCCTCTCTCTACGAGCAACACTCTCAGTTTTGTCCCGTCAAACCCAAAGATGACACAGTCTGTTGTGACACTTGGATGCGGGTATTCATACGTATAAGTTCCTTTTGTCGTTTCCATTGTTTTTGTCAAAATTCTAAATCCCTCAAATAGTCACGTACTTCCATCAAAGCACAGCCCAGCAGGTTCTCGCCCTGCCATTGCTCAACTGTGCCTTTCATCGCAGTTTCCCTATCAAGCCCTATGCCCCATATCTTATCGAATGGACTGGCTTCGACCAAAATGGCATCACCAGTAGACAGAAGAAACTCCTTGATGTCTGGATTCTGCCCGAACTTGGACTTATTCCCTTCTACGACAATTTCAGACTTTCTGGCATCCCAAGGCTCCAGCTCGAAATTACGGACCTTCCGTCCCAACTTTTTGTAGTCGTATGGATTGTTTGCCGTCATTATCTCATTATAGACTTCATTGTCTCCAAACAGCTTAGCCTTGCTGGCCATCATATACTGCTCGGTAGTGTGGTATTGCACTCCATCTACCTCGAAAAAACAGTCATACCACTGACTCAGACATGCAGCAGTTATCTTCTTCGGATTAGGTGTGTGACCCCAAAAATAAATTATCGCCGTTTCTGGTTTCTCACGAACGATTTGCTTGATTTTGTCAATGTCGTACTTCATATTAATGTCTCCTTTTCTCTAATTTTCATGATGATTTTACCTAAATGATTCTCCCCTTGCCAACTATACAGATCTACACCCCAGAAAGTCTCTTGCTTACTGTTTCCATTTATCAGAATCCGGTTACCTGTTTCCTTCAACTTTTCCATCAGAGCTGGATTCTGTTCGAACTTTGCCTGCAAGATAGACTCCATGATACTAATACGTGCAGTTTCCCATCCTGAGTATGGAATCTGTTCCTTCCCCCTCAAAGCAGCCTTATCTACTGAACAACTGGCATAAACCTTTCGTTCTGCCTCGTCCTCACACTTGGAGGCTTGAAAAGCAGCTTCTGCACTGCCATACTTCAGTCCTTGCCAGACGAACCGACAATTAAAGCGGTTGCTCAAGAAGTCATACTCTCCTTTGAATTGGTTTATCACATCAGGATAGTCTGATGGAGTAAACTCCTTAAACATCTCCCATACTCTAGGGCATAACATCTCCTGACAACTCTCTCCTGACAGCATCCGTTTCCTGATTACTGAAGAACTAATTGAACTTATTCCATCTGGTTGGGGCAAAACTACAATCCGATTCAGATAACGGGACAACAACTCATGATTGTTCAGTGTTTCTTCAAGCATTCCATTCTCTCTGGAATAAAGAACCACACTGAAAGCATCCAAGAATGCTCTCCTTTCCGTCAAATGAACCAGCAAGTCCAACTTGTCATCACCCATCACGAAGTATAGATCTGCATTGGGATGATCTTCTTGTAGGGCTAGCAGTGTTGGCATAGTCCTAGCTTCAATAGTACCAATTTCCTTCTCGCACACCCGCATTCTGCCATCAGTACACATCGATTGCAGCATCCTGACACGCATCTCCTCTGACAGTACAACTGGTGGATGACTGTGTCGCATCTTCCTCTTCAGATAGGCATCACTCACTGGAACGAAGAAACCTATATCTGCATCAAGCGCATCAATAGCCTCCTTCATCAACCTGTAATGAGCTAACGTCGGCGGGTTAAAACTCCCACCCATAACAACAATCTTTTTCTCTTCTATTTCCACGCCTTGTGTAATTTTTACGCAAAGGTATGAATAATATTTCAAATTTCCAACTTTTTCTGCGTAAATTTTACACAAGAATACATTTTTTCCTATTTCTTCCACGAAAATGCATCATTTTTATAAATAACAATAGATTTTGGTTACTTTTCTCATACGATTCGCATCAATGAAAAAGAGCATATCACTACGGCTCTTTGTTCGGTGAATAAGATTTTAAAATTTTGCAACTAATATAAAGGTAAAGTATATGTTTCACAAAATTATGATAAGTTCTATGCATCATCTTATACAACTATAATTTATAAGAATGATGAAAAGAACAGAAATGAAATTCAAATCAAAGGGTATCAAGGGGTGTTATCTCACCCGCCGCCCTAGAATGGAGTACGACCGCAATTACGTGGCCACTCACTTTGTGGATGTAACACATCTCCCATTTTCCCGCACTTCAGTCTGCGATAGGGGATGCCGTGATGACAAGCGTCTCTCACGCTATCTGAAGAACTGGTTTAAGAAACAGGTGGGGAAGTCCGTTGATGACGTTTTCCACAATTTCAAGAGCCTTGGATGGGATAACACCAACGACATGTATTACTATTGGGAGTGGTACGTTCGTCTCTATGATCGACGGTGGGACTATTACGCAGATGAGAACGGTTGTTTGACTGCTTGGTCACAAGATGAGATCGAATCCTCACCAAAGGAGAGAGAGGAAGACGAAGATGGCGAAGATTTCAAGCCCAAGGAAAAACGGCCAAAGGCTTCAGAGAAGCGCCTGACACGAAAGCAACTGGAACACAACGATTCTGTGAAGGTGCCAGACATGGGAGTGCGCAATTCACATGATGTTCATCCTGAACTGATGGGCGAGTTCTATATTGAACACCACAACAAGGTCATCAAATGTCCCGTTTATCATATTAAATTTCCTCCGAATCCTGAATACAAGACTTTCTCAGGTTATGGTTCATATTATGCATGGTCAAATACTCTTTGGCGTGATTATATACCCGTAAAAATCAAGGGACTCTACCATGAGGATCGGAAGTTTGTACAGCACCACTGGGAAACAAAAGTCGTATCGAAGTTCAATACAAAAGAACAGATTCTTGAAGCAGAGATTATCCATAATGACAATGGCTATGGCAAACTTCAGCCATGTGTGAGAAGAGAGGATGTTAGGTACATAGTTTAAGAGGTCGCCACTTGGTGACCTCTTTTTCACAATAAAATCCAGTTATGTCCATATCTTTGTTTCCTGCCAGAATCCCTTAAGAAAGGGAGATAATCTGCGAGGCGTTCCCCCATCCCGGAAGCCCATCCTCTATCCCGTGTCCATATCGGCGGTGTTACAATGACTATCCGGCAGGTCATATCACTGTCACCAAGCCAAACCCTTATAGGGCTTATACCGATACGAGGATCCATCCACGGTAGTGGGTGAGATAATCTATCTTTCCCCACATTTTAATACCAATGATGGCTCCCTTCGACACGCGCAAGCTCTTACTACTTGCTTTCACCTCACCTACGCGAGAGAAGCTTTTCAGAGCCTTTTCCTCTTCGTGTTTCTTTGCCATGTTATTAATAAATTAAAGATCACTCGTTTCGACGTACAATTTCAAGGACGAGAAAACCCCTTACTTTTGTTTTCTGTTGCAAAAGTAAGGGGTAAGTGTGCAGCTTTATTGCGTAGTTAATAATAATTTCAGAAAGGTATGCTTTTTTCTATAATATTATTTCAAAAGCCATGTCGCCAACGGGTTGACAACGTCTTGAAATACCGACGGATTGACATCTAACGAATGCTTGTCAGCAACGATGCAAATTGTGTAGCATGGGTCGGCAACAGGAAATAAACCTGCGAACTGAATCTGTTTACCAATGGGAATCTCCTTCTCTTTATCCCCAACAGCATATACCATTTCTTCTGTGGCATAGCCAAACCAGCCTGTCTTTGGTGAGAGCCAAGACAACTGTAGGAATTCCTGACCTTTAACTTTCAGGACATCTCTCAGATTATCAAGAACAGATGAAGAAAAAACTTCGTTCTCAATATTAACGCTATCTGCTTTCATAGTCGGGATAATCATCGAACCATCATTCGCAAGGCTATTGTAGCCTACCGCAATGATAAATGGACTAGTCGAAGGATTTTGTGTGTCAGTCAACTGTTGCCATTTCCTTTCTGCCACCTTCCTGCGATAGCCATTCTGGATCGCATGATACATTACATCGTTGTTGAAAGCTTCAATACCTTGCCGATAACTAACGCCATTGCAGACACTATCTAGTGATAAACCTTCATTCTCCAAAGCCATCACTGTATGGAAAGGTTTTGTCAGTGAACCCGAACATGAATGTGCAAGTAACTTACCTGCGTCTTCTTTCTCCATATTTGCATCTAACGCAATCCATGCCTTCAGACAACCGGACTTCGCATCCAATATAACGATTTGTGCATTTTCCATCTTTTGCTGTTGAATGAATGCCTCAAGCAATTTCTTTGCACGTTTTACAATCTTCTTGTCAATCGTAGTGCATTCTTCTAAAGAATAAACTTCATCAGGATCATCCATCCAAATTGATAAGATATCGTTTGTTGATTCAGAGACACCTAGAATGCCATGCTTAATACCTTTCTTAGCGTAGAACATACTTATGTTAGTACTATCTTCAGATTCTGTTTGCCGTGAATAGCCCAACTCGCGGAATTCTATCTCCGTAATGTTTTTATGCAATATCAAATCATAGATGCCCTTCTTCCCGTCTTTCGTTACAATAGCATATTGGGGATTGTAGCAGATGTCCACCCAGTCAAATTCCTTAAGATCGTACTGAGTAATTCTTAACGAATCATCATCTTGGTTATCTAAATAGATGGTGTCACTTGCAGTCCCTCCATCTTCAGTTTCGTAAGTTTCTATTATCATCCCTTCATAAGGATCCACTTCGACACTGTCAACTACGTCTTGTGCAGACATAAGGGTTGGTACCAGTAATAATACCAGCACCAACCACTTCCTGAAAACTAAACTCTTTGCCATTACTTCACCTATTTTATGATTTCGCCTTTACCATTAACAACAACATGGTCGCTATTGCTCACCTCACAAAGATATAAATCATAACCAATTGCAGAAATATCTTTATATAGCGGCATTGTTACAATATGACCATCGGCGTTCATAAGCCCCTCATAGCCATCACCTGCAACGTATGCTCTCATTCGAGCTGTAGCTACTGGATGGTAAGATTCAATTGTTGTCTCTATAACATTCCCCTCGTCATCCGTTGATTTGTCGGTTCGATACAGCACCTCGTCTTTCGTGTACTCTAAGGTTCTTACACCGGCAATATAGAAGTCGTTAATGAGATTGCCTTGTAAGTCGTACTTTCTCATGGTATGATCCGGCATAGTCAAATCTACCATATTGTCACATACCCACAAGGTACATTCTGTCAGAGGTATAATTGGTTTTAAGTCTTTATCAAGCAGGCCATTCTCTTTCCCCTTGGTAATTCGCCACATCTCAAGATCGTTCGTTGGGCTAATAGAACTGTACTCTTTAGCCAGGACAGTCTTTCCTGACTTATCAATAAGACCACATAGCTCGCCATCATCTGTATCTACTACACAATAGCCTGAGTGGAACACATAACCCTCCATATTGTGGATATATGGCATCTTTTGGTCAATGACAACCTTTCCAGTACCATCAATAAACTTGATGAAACCATTCTCCTCGACACTGGCCAATCCATCAGAGAACACCCATGCACGATCATACTTCGGTTCAATAACCACCCTGCCGGTATTCTTACTAAAGTAACCACGCTTCTTTCCATTACTGAAGCAGACAAGGCTGTCTTTACCCAAAGGGTTCGCAATCCAAGCGATGTGCTTAATCAGTTTCTCGCCCGTACGCTTATTGTAGACATATCCCTTTCCATCCTCCGTGTTATGGAAATAGATGTCGCGATTTACATACTCCGAGTGATAGCAATACTCAGCATCACAATCATGACCCTTAAAGCACTTCTCATACACAGTTTCACAGATAGCGCAGATAATGAAAAACGCAAAGAATGCCATTAGTAGTGATCCACTTACAGCAAACAATCCCCAAACACACTTGGCAAACTTGCCGTCGCGCTTATAACCAAATAGGCCAAAGAACCACACTAATGCCTGGCATATCCCTCTCCACACTACAGTGAAGAATACTTTTGCAGATACTTTCTTCATATTTCAATCTCTTTAGAAAGGAAGTGGGTTATGTTTTCCAGACTGCCCACTCCCGACTTTTTGTCAAAACACTGGTTAAACTTAATTATTTGTGACAACTCTTCTTGTGACCACAATGCTTACAATACGCCTGTTTCCATACTTCAGCATTGGTTATTGGAGAGAAACCGGGACATGAACATCCAACAATTCCATTACAATGCTTTCCTTTTGTGGTAAAACCTTTATAATCATTAGTAGGACAAGTCCAGGTCTGGGTAGCACCGTTAGGGTAAGTAATAGTATATCTGTCACCCTCACACCATTGCCAACGCCATGGTGTTGTTGGACCTAAGTATAGCCCATTCCCAGGATAAACGGTACAAGTCTCACTATTTCCATCCCTTCTTAAGGGACTATAAACAGAGCCTCTAAAAGTCAATGCGTATCCCGACTGATTCTGAAGGAATAAGTATAGCCTGCCATCATTGCCATAGCTAAACCCCCCAGTCATTTGGGCGTAAGCAGATATGTAGGATATACACAAAACGAATAATACAACATATTTCTTCATACTCAGATACCCTAATTCGTGCCGGGCGCAACTTCTAGTTATTATTGATTCTTTATCTGTTTATGTACCTATCACGACAGAAGTAACCAAAACTACTCTTATTTTTCAGACAATTTCCATTTACATATATGGCGTCATACACATCAGGAATATTTCCTTAATGGAATCTTGTTTCTTTTTCAACCATGACTCGTTCTTTATAACAGTTGCACCACCATTTTCATCTACGTATTCGGCACTCATAGCATGATGATCTTTGTCGTTGTTGTCGATGTTCTTGTGGATAAACAACTTATTGAATAACTTTTTGACTGTTTTCATAATCCGTACACCTTATTGTGAATGACACGCCTTCTTGAGAAGAGCCATAAGCTCATTGTACACAGATGAAGAAATCCTTTGGTTGTCACGAGCATCGTTTATGGCATCATAAACCTTATCACCTGAGTAAGAATCCAAACCACCCCATAGTCTGTCAGTATAAAGACTGCTGGTATAAATATGATTTGAATTGAGTTTCGAAATCAACGTGGATTTTGCCAGGTTTCGAGCATCCACATCTGAAGCAGCGCCAAAAGAAATGTCATGACCGTAATTAGAACTATGCCCATCTACGCCATCTGCATCCAATGCAACCTTCATTGCTTCTTTAATCTCATCGGCGCTATACACCGACAAGTCTACTCCAGAATGTTCCAAGCCACTCACAAAGTCATTATGACCGTCATGACAATAATTCCCACCATCAGAGAAATAGTCGCCAATTCTCTCAATAATATCACCAAACATAGTCTTCAATATTTTATTCGTTATTACTTTTTTTTCTGGTTCTTGAAAGCCTCACGGAATATTTTCCCAAGCTCATCTTTCGATAGTTTTGACTTACCAAGATATTCCCTTTGGAAGTATTCCTTGCTAGTGGCACCAATAGCCCATGCAAAGGCAGCAGAAGTGGCAGCATCAAGTGCGACGCCTGCGCCATACCCCAACCCAGTAGACTCCATTAGGGCAGAAAGAATCTTTGATCCAACATTCATAGAGAGGAACCATAATCCTGCACTGAGAACAAACTGCTTTACAAGTTTCCATCCCTCATCTTTGGTCAGTTTAATGTCGTAGCAAAGACCAATTGCGATAACACCTGCTCCCATAGCAGAAGCTGTAAGTGCCCAATTAACATGTGCTGGCACGAGAGCAGTTCCAACTACTGTTGCCATCATTGCATTAATGGCTTTGTCTGCCTTTTCATTACAAATACTTACTGATGTAGCCATAATCATATACCCTAATACGTACCGGGCGCAACTTTTAAATTATTACTGTTGTTTGTCTATTTATGTTCAGAATAAAGCATAAGTAACCAAGAGATTTCATTTTTTTGCATTCTGGAGTGCATTTTCCGCTTTCCGCATATAGGACTTTGCTTTGTCTCTGGCACAATCGGCTTTCTTTTTATAAGACTCCGCCTTATCAGACGCATCTTTCGCTCTGCGCTGATAATTCCTTACCTGATCATACTTCTCCCTCTTTGAGTAATACTCTGCTTCACGCAAATACCCTTGAGCTTGACGATTGTAATATGCGACCTCTTTGTCGTAGCCTTGTGCTTGCCTTGTATAATACTCCGCTTCGCGCTGGTATGACCTTGCTTGGCGCATATAGTAGTCACTTTGTGTGCTTAATGATATAAAGCACGTTAAGAATGATATAAATAGTAACAAACTTTTCATAAGGTTTGAAGTTTAAACATGAAGTATTCTGATGCCATGTACATTGTTTCCAGCATATGTTTTACTATAGCTGCTGCTGTTACCCCACCAATAATTTTATAGTCATATCTCATTGAAACACTCCCATTTTTTTGAAAAAAAAGTTTTATATATTTTACCTCTCTATTAGCATCGTTAATTGCCTTTTCCAAGGAATCTTGATTATATTTGCCTGTTTTTGTAATATAAGGTACAACAATTTTAATTGTATCGCTGTATGGGTCTGGTATATTTACAAACTTCATATGGCGATACATGAAGCCTATCCATCCGTTTTTCAAAATTACAACTTTCCCACACATTCGTTCCAGCTGTTCTACAATATCCGCGTTATTCACTTTTCATATCCCTTTTTCGTGTCGGGCGCAACTTCTAATTGATTACTTCTATTCTTTTATGCAGAAATGCATTATGAAGTAACCATTAGGATCAAAAAAAGCCGCCCTTGCAAGGACGGCCATCTATGAATTAGAATAGAAAAAACTACTTATACAAATTATATAACGAATCAGCTTGCGCCTTAAATTTACTATCGCGTTGACGTATCCCGTCAAGAATGCTCATTGCCTCTTCGGTACGCTTAAGACCAAATAAAGCATACGCCTTCAACAAGTTCAATTCATCCATTTGTATTTCATGGACTTCCTTCAAATACACATACTCTTCTCCATCAATTTTACTTTTATCTTTTTCTATTTGCAAGTTTTCGGATACCTCTTTCTTGGCTTTCTCTTCAATCTGTTCCAATGCCAAATTATAATTACCATCATTAATAATTTTAGCAACATCAGCATTATCCTTAGTACTCCTTAAACTACTAACATTTACATATATAGGATGGTCAGAACTTCCGCTCTTCTCAAAAACAATTGGTGAAAACATGAAGAAGCCAACAACAAAAATAGCTGCGATTCCTGAAATCCAATACAAATAACGTCTCTTTGACGATTTAGGTTTCAATTCAATCTCAGTCTGAGGTCTAATACTATAATCATATCCACTCCCCGTAGAACGATATTCTTCTTTCTCGAGACTCTTTTTGGCTTTATAAGCCTCTTTCCACTCCTTAATCTGAGCAAGTCTTCTATTTCTGCCAACAATGGCTTCTTTGACATTCTTTGTGAATTCAAATTGTTCTTTTAGGTCCCGGTTATTTGCAATTTCGTTTTCAAAATTTTGGGAATCCTGTTGAGACATCTGTCCCAAAAGATATTTATCTATCCTATCTTGATATTCCTGATTCATACTCATAATACATTAAATGAAAAAACTATTGTATATTGTTTTTACAGAGCCCCGTAATGTTTTTAGGCACTTGTTTTTCTTTGTCTTCAATGCATCTTTGCTTTTATAAGTTGGCATGATCTCTAAAATCTCATCATAATCTTTCTCTTCATAATAAAATAGAGTCAATATCTGATTACAGCGCTCAGACATTTTACTAATACAGTCTGCAATGATAGACAACGTCACATTTTCTTCATCATCATATAAAATGTCCTTATATAAATCTGCGTCATTCAAAAGTTTGTGAGTTTGGCCTGTATCAATATCAACAGAAAAACCTATAGGAGGTACTCTGAAAAATTCTTTGTATTTTAGGTAGGCAATACCCATAAAGTAGGTGGTCAAGCTACCTGTAAACGATTTCCCATTTTTTCCTTTTAGCTCTCCATCCTCTACAAAAATTTTTCGATTTTCAATCTTTTCCAAAAGAGTTTCCAGAGAATTCTGGAAGATATCATCTTTATCATAATCGTTTACTGGTTTAATTGGGTGGAAATGCCCCTTGAAATAGTCTAGGCATACTTCATACAAGGCAGTCCCCATTTTATTGTCATGCCGAAAGACACCATCAACTATAGCGATAGCCTCTTCGTTTGATATTTGATCTTCTTTTGCCATTACTTTAAAAAATCTGATATGTTATACTTATCTACTTCGCCAGTTAAAACAGGGGTCTGTGGATATGGACCCTTGTTCTGTTTTATAAAATCTTCTATCTTCCACATCTTAACATTTTCTTTTCTTGATATGGTATACAATGCATAAGATAGTATTCCAACATGTGGATTATTCAATTCTTGGTTGACTTGAAAACTTTTACAAGCACTCAAAGTAATCCATTGCTCTGGCGTTTTAATTGTTCTTCCCATTTTTGTATATGGAATTATGAATGGATCAGAAACTCCTCTTGTTACAATTTCGCTATTATAAGATGCGATTTCACCATTTAGAGAAAATCTCACCATCCCAAAAGAAGAACCTCCAGAATGGCAGGCATCCGCAACTACTAAGATTTTTCCACCTGAACCTATTTTCTTTCTGATTTCTTGTAGAAATACATATATTTCATCATCAACCAGATGTTTCTCTCCTTTATCATAGATTCCATATTCTCGATAAGCGTCATAAGGAATCCAAGATTCATCCCATCCATCCCTCTCATCTCCATCTACATCCGTTACTCTTTGACCATGACCAGAGAAATGAATATACACAATATCGCCTTTTTTACATACTTTCCCCAACTCAACAAAAGCTTTAACAATATTTGCCTTTGATGCCTGCTCGTTTACAAGCGAAATAATGTTTTTCCTATGATATCCAGTACTTTGCAGCATTTCTTTTATATAGAAGATATCCTGATCTCCGTTTATCTTTCCCCAACTACTATCTTGTTGTTTACCAACTCCAATAATTAGAGCCCTTCTTGTTTGGCCCACAATGTTCAGACAAGAAAACCCCAAAACAAGGAATAATAAAACTCTAGAAATCATAAACCTTTTCTGCTTTAGTTCATTTTAAGAATTAGAAGTTGAGATAATGAAATAATTACAATTCAAATTCATCTTTTTGAGTAACATTACCATCATCGTCAATAAAGTATCCAACTCTATCTGGAGACTTATACAAATTATCAAGATATATTTCAATATCATCGCCTTTTTTATAATTTCCAAGCGTTACAGAGACATGACTATCAGAGTACGCTTTTATTGAAGCTCCTGACGTTTTGATGAGATTAATACTTGTATTAACATTGTGATGGAAGTCATAAATCTTCCCTGTTGTGTCTTCTACAAAATCATTCCTGATATACTTCACCCCAAGATATGAATGAAAATTAAGGCGATTAAACTTCATTTGTATAATCCAACACTTATAGCCTGTTCCCGTTATAACCTGAGATGTCCAGGAACTAGCATACGAGTCTCCATCCTTAATCTCGGCCTTGTTTTCTATCACCTTCCCATCAAGCTCTTCAACACCAGTTAGTGTGACAATATTGCCATTTTCATCAACATATTTAACCTGGGGGGTAACAAACTTCAATAAATCTGGAGACATAGTAAGCGTATAATTTATACTTGTCTCGGCTTTCACTTCTGAATCAATACTCGTATCATCATCTTTACAACCACTTATAATAGCACTTGCCAAACAAACAGAAGAAAGCAACAACAATTTCTTAAACTCAATCATAATAATGTCTCCTATTTTTATATGTTCAAATATTTGTCAAATAAGTATCATGCGAAATAACTACAAGGGAAAATCGTCTCTCCTCGTAACATCTCCATTGTCATCAACATAATAGCCTGCCTTATCAGGATTTGCAGTTAAGTTTCGAAGGTATTCCTCGACATCGTCCCCTTTGCGATAATCTTTTAAAGATATTGAGAGGTGAGTGTCAGAATAAGCTTTAGAATCAACCGATTGTGTACTCCCAAAAAGAGAATGTTTTTCGGTTATTGTCGACTTTAGAGCAATTATACTTGTATTGATAGAATGATGAAAATCGTAAACCTTGCCACTAGTATCCTCAACAAAATCATTTCTCAGATATTTGACGCCCATATATGAATGGAAGTTCAAACGATTAAATTTCATTTGGAAGGTCCAGCATTTATATCCCGTACCTGTTACTACTTGTTGCGTCCAACCACTGGCGTACACTTCGGTGCCTCCGCTTTTTTGAGATATTTCCGCTTGGTTTTCAATCACTTTCCCGTCAAGTTCTTCAACGCCTGTAAGTACAATAAGATTTCCGTTCTCGTCCACATAGCTAACTTGCGGCGTAACAAATTTCAACAGATCTGGTGACATCGTTAATGTGTAGTTGATACTAGACTCCGTTTTAACATCAATGTCTTCACTACACGCAACAAGTGCAAAACTAACAATTAATGCTAATCCAAACGAAAGAAATTTATTTATATTATACATATTACATTTGATTTTATAAAAGCAAAGACATCATTCTGCACCAAGCATAGAATAATGCCTCTGCTAATATTATTAATACTATAACGAGAAGTCGTCTCTTTCTGTAAACTTACCGTTGTCATCAATATAAAAACCTACTTTATCTGGCGTATTGACTAAATCGTTAACATACTTTTCTACTTCACCACCTTTATAAAAGCAGTTTTTTGTAAAAGAAATATGATTTTCGACAAGTGCGCCAGAACCATATCCAATTGTTGTTTCAGGACTTTTCCATAAACTTGATTTTGTCGTAACAGTAAACTCAGAATTCACATAGATTGTTGTAGTAAAAATGCTATGATGGAAATCATATACAACTCCTGTAGTATCCTCCACAAAATCGAGCTTCTTATATTTTACACCCATATAAGAGTGGAAAGGGCGATTCTTAAAAGACATACATAGATTCCAGCATTTATAGTTAGTCCCTTTAATTGTTTGAAGAGTCCATACGCCAATACCTGGTGTATATGCAAAACCTACGTGAATAAGACTATCGAGTTCTTTTACACCAGATATCTTGTGTACGTTGCCATCTGCATCTACATATGTTACTTCTGGATATACAAATTTTAGCAAATCTGGTGACATTGTTAACAAATAACTGATGCTAGTACTCTCATTGGGGTATCTTTGCACATCCTCCTTCTCACAACCTACAAGAGTGCTACCCCAAATAGCAGCAAGCATCAGAAGAACAATATTTCTTAATTTTTTCATAACTCCCTATTTTTCGTTTTCAATCTTTGTTATCTCACCTTTCATGTCAACAGAGCCACCCCTTGTGACTGAAGAAGTACTAAGACTTTTGATAAATTCTTTGAGAGCATCAGCCTTAACTGTTGTCTTTTGTGACGGGGTTTCTGGAATGATAGTATGATTATTCCGTCTGCCATCTCCATCCTCCTTAATCGTTATAAGGCAACTAAGGTTATGAACGCTTTCGAAATCAGACTCGTCTTGATAGCTTATGCCTGTTTTAGGGACATATCTAACAGTTGCAGTACTGTACACATTTAAACTGTCATAATGTACACTTTGCTTCCAAGTCTTATGTCCATTACCTTCCCACATACCACTCTCTATAGGAATGGCACGCTGCATCCCTTTAGCATCAGTAAAAGTCACTTCTGGTGTTACATACTTCAATAATGCTTCTGAACATGTCAACTCATAACTAAATTCCACATCAAGTTTGTGCTCTGGAATTTCTGGAATGTCAGAATCAGAGCATGACACTAACACTCCTAACGCCAATAATAAGAGGCATTGCCAAAAATTAATTCCTGTCGTTTTCATATATTCTGTATTAATAAGTTTCAAATCTAAATCTTACACCAATACCAACCTCCCAGCAATTGAGCGCAGAGCATTTTGGCACATACTGATATCCAATATGTGGGCTAATGTATAATCGTTCTGTACCAGATGAAAAATCAAAAGGTATAGGTATATGGAATGTCAGCTTAGGCTTCATTATAAAGTAATTTTTCTTTTCGCTATTCGAAGAAGAAGTATATACAGATTCATAATTATAGTTGTATTTTGCAAAGACATTTCCCAATCCACAATCTATAGAAGCATAGCGGAGATATACACCTGGTGTTGCCATCAAATACCAATACTTACCCCTCTCTAAAGTAGATGTTGCAAAATTCGTGTGTTGTTTTGTAAGAAGTTTGTCCTCAGAAAAATTCATCCCATATTCTACTCCAATATTGAAGTACGAAAAATTCGTAGATATGCCTATATTAAGCGGAAAATGGCTTGAATATCCATAGGAAACCTCTATAGAGTGTTCATCCACCAGATCACTAAGATCAACTTTAATTTTCTTTTGTCCAGAAGAGTTAACAGTTTCTACATAATCTTCAACTTTAGTGACTTTACCATTTCTAACATATATCAATTCTGATCCATGATAATCAAATCCACCTGTTATATTAACATCACAAGAAACAAATTGCAGTTTCTCCAATACATCATCTTTGCTAATGATTGGAGTCGAACTATAAACCTCAATCTCATTGTTATTCCGCAATCTAATGTTCGAAAAACTGATAGAAACCTTTCTACCAACTATTTTAGTCATCCAATTAAGAAAACTTCCTAATTGATAGAATTCCAAATGTCCATAATTGTTTTCATAAGCCAATTTATGAGCAAGTTGGTCTTTAAAAACGGCTTGTTTCCTTCCATTACAAATTTCTTTCACGTCATTCCGGAAATTATCGTTTTTGGTATCACCCCAAGAGCGTAAATAATTTCCATAGGATTGCACAACCACTGTGGGGGATTGAGCAAAAGCCATCATTGCTATGGCTAAACCACAAGATAGTAAAAACTTTCTTTTCATAATTAAACGATATTTATAAAATTATTAAAATTGTCATTGTTTTGTTACATCAAAAGAGATGTAGTTACTATTAGCAATATATTTTTGCGTTTTGTTGTCATAAACAAATACTCTCACATAATATGTATGCTTACCGCGAGTCGCATGCAACTCCTCATTAGGAATCAACAATTTAAAGTCATTAAAACGTGAATGCGGGTAGTGGGTGCCAAAGTTTGAAGAAATACAAACATGACCAGAAGTAGTTCTATATTTCCCATTGAGATCCTTGACTCCTGTTCCCTTGGGGGATTCAAAAAAAGCAACAACATAACCTCCGTATTCTGTCATATAATGGGCTTTAAATTTCACATGAATCGCCATATACTTAATACCACCAACTTCAACGTTGTGTTCTATTTCGACTTTCTCAACCTCAGCCTTTGTGATAGCAGTAGAATTCCTTTGGGGATTTGATACTATATTAGGATGATCTTCACTTTTATATATTTTATACTGTGGTTGTTGGGGCTGTTTATAGTCTCTTGTATAATACAAAGTCTGAGCTTTTGTTGCTTCTAAAATAGATTCCCAGTTTAAAGATGTCGACTTTCTTCCTGTAATAGCAGCATACACTTCATCTCGAAAGCTAATGCTAAAAATAGAACCGAGACGACTTCCTCCCGTCCAACTATATGTGTACTGTCCTCTAATACTTGATGATGTTATTATTGAAAGTTTTCCTTTAAATCCTATAAATAGTTGTTTCGCTTTTCTAGGGTCTATTACACCACCGTCATATCCATAACTACCACTCCTACCTCGAGAGTCCATATTGCAACAACTTGCGATACAAAGTGTAAGTTTTGCTTTAGAACAAGCTGCTCTTAGTTTAGAAAAGGCTGTCGTTTCCCAATATTGTCTATCCAAAAACGCCATGTGAGGCCAATCATCGTCATCCCAATTACAACCATGACCGGCATAATATAATATGACTACATCATCATCTTTTACATTCAACGATGAAATATCTCGTTCCATTATTGTGGAGGTGAATTCCTTTCCACTATGAACTCTCAAATCATGGGTGTAACCAATTGAAGAAGCAATATCATTACAGAACTTTGTCATATTTTTAAGTTCAGCAGTTCTATCAGCTTCTCTCCCCTGCTCCTCCATATTAGTAAATAAGATAGAGTGCATGGTTTGCCCATTAATATGAACAATAGCAAATAAAGCGAATAATATAAATAATATTCTTTTCATTTCTCCCTCCTATTAAGATCCCTTAAAAACCTTTCATTCGGGAACACCTCTAAAGCTAACTGCAAAAGATGCTTCCTAATAAGTTCACCGTCATAATCCCTATAAATATGACCTTTTTGAAATCTGCACAAGTCGCAATAAAAAGAATATGCGACAACTATCGTTTCAGTTTCATGGGTAAACTTCATTGCCATGTCTGGTAAAAAAGTACTTTCTTTAATATGATCAGATTTGGGAAAAGACTCGTTATTTGTTAGCATAGAAGCTAATGCGTCTACTCTGTCTGTCAAACTGTCAACTTTACTATTCAAAACTTCCCCACCTCCAATCATCAATGTAGTATCTGGTGTTTCCGAAAATGCATCCAAAATGTACCAAACAACAGAATCGGAGTTTTCAATAACATTGATAAACTCATCTGGAACAACCCAGAAATCCTCTTCACCAGAAAACTGTTTAGCAGATGTTGTAGCTTCATTCTTCTGGGCATTTATGGAACAGCCACTCAACAATAATGTCAGAAAAACCACAATGTGCTTTAAACTTTTTATACTAAAGTTGTTCATAATTAAATTAGTCAATTGTTGTTTATATTTCTACTGCCACATTCTATATGGGATTACTTTAAATAATTACAAGTCTGCTATAATATATCGAAATCCAAGTCCGATTTCCCAACAATTATTTTGCCTTAGTTTCGGAATATGTATATATGAGACTTTAGGACATATAAATACGTCAGACAAACCTACAGTAAATGGAATATTAAACTCAACAGAAGGCTTCATCATAAAATAGAGATTAGGAGACCCATCTGTATCATGAGAATTATAGTTATAACTTGACTTGTTTTTTATGGCTACACCCATTCCCATATTAAAAGTAGCATATCTTAAAAAAACACCTGGTGACGCTAATATATATGCCCCTCCCTGGGATATAGTTTCTTTCTCATTTAAGTTCTCTTTAACTGTAAGGGGGGTATCACTAAAGTTTGCACCAAATTCAAGACCAATATTAAATACAGAAAAGTTGTAACAAATACCAAGACTAATAGGGAAGTATTTAGAATATCCCACATATCCGCCAATTGCATCATATTCACCATAATACATATCTGTCAAATCAAGTATATCACTTAAGTCTACTTTAACTTTTTTTTCGCCAACGGAATTAACTGATACGATATAATCATCGACTTTTGTTATTTTTCCATTTCGAATATAAATTAATACAGTCCCATAATAGGTAAGAGAACCCGAAATTTTGACATTGCATGATGCAAATTGAAGTTCACTTTCAAACAACTTACAACTTCGTGAATTACTATTCACAATTGAAACATCGCTCTTGTTGACTAGTTTAACATTTTCTATTTTAAAAGTAATCCGTTCTTCAAAAAGCCTTTGAATGCAGTTCAAAAATGTTGCTAACTGGTAAGAATCCAATTCACCATATTTTTCTTTAGCAAGCTGATGTGTCAACTTATCTTTGAAAAGTGTACCTTTATTACACAATCTTTCCACATTTTTCCTATATAAGCCATCATTGGATGTCTCAGCCCACGAATGGAGATTATCACCATATGTTTGTACTATTTGAACGGGGGTTTGTGCCCGAACATATGCACAAAGACATAAGAGAATAATAATTGCAACATTTTTCATATTTCTATCTGTAAATAAAATCTAAGAATCTCTTTTTTTCTTCTTCCGAACATTTCTCAAAGGATGTAATTAACCAACCTGCATTAAGAGACTCGCGATCAAGATGTGTGATAGAGAATTTGTAACCAGGTACTTGATAAAAAATGAATTCTAAATCTGTTATATAGTCAATATCAAGCCAGCCATTATAAACATATGAATAGAAAACTGAGTTTTGGTCAACTTCAAATCCTTTCAATCCATAATTAATAATATAATCATCCTTTTCAGTTGTAATCCTTCTTAATTGCATAAAGTTTGTCTCATGAGCATCAGGGGAAATCATAATCTTCTCTGACTTAATAGACGGTATCAACTTGAAAATATCGCCATCAACTTTAGCAATAACCCACTTAAACATATCTTCAGCTCTTTGCTCTACAACAAGATACATCACAAATTCTACTGCCTTCCCTTTGAACTTGCCATGGCATATTGCTTTGGCAACCCAGTTTTTGTCTGAATACTCTAACTTTGTATTACATAAAAGGATTGTGTCAACCATCTCCTCCGCTTTTGCGAACATGGTGTCTGTTTTCGACTTTAACAACTTATAGTCGAATAACAACAAAAGATTTGTTTTATTTAGGTCTTGAATATCGGAACTCAGATCTGGTCGAATTTCATCACCATTGAATCTCGCGATAAACTCATCAACTAGTTTTACCCTTGTCATATACGCATCTCGATTCAACATATTGAGGATCGTTTGAGCCTGAAGTGAATAAAAACCTGCAACAGCCAATAATATTGTTAAAAATTTTTTCATTGTACTTTTTCTTGTTCTATTGCAATAACATCTCCTAGCAAAGGATTTATAATTTCTCCTTCCTCTGTATTGAGTACTCTAAAATAAATACTTTTTTTCTTGCGAGAGATATCTTTATAGACGGGGTTCCCTTCCTTATAGCCATTAAATGCTTGTTCTGTCCAACCACTAACTACATAGAAGTCATCAGATATTTTAAGAAAGGTACTTTCTTCAATCTCCGATATCATTTCTACTCCAACAACTTCAACGGGCTTATATCTCATTGCAATTATTGAGGTTAAGAAATCTTTAACTAATCTTCGAACAGGTCGTCTACGGAACTTAGTTGTGATTTCTATTGTGACACCATTATTCTGTAACTTCTGTACTTGACCGTTTTCAGCAAATATACAATCTTCATATGGATTACCTTTTCCAATAAAAAAATCTAACGCTTTAGAACGATAAGCATTCCTAACATTCACTGTTTTACTTGGATCTGACATTAATACTATATAATCATTCAATTGCGCCACATTCTCAATTAAGCTCATATTCAACTGTTTCAAGTCTATTTTGAAATGCTGCTGAGCAGATACAGCTAACGGAATCAAGAAACTTATTACAAATAAAACTCTTCTCATAAACTTTCTTTTTTTTGCGTTCTGGCAGACCTGCCAGAACGCATAAATTATTAAATGGTTTCCAATGCAGTCACATCACCAAGGCGAACTATATACAGTTCCCCTTCTTCTGTGTCTAAGACAAATATATGGCATTCAACCTTTTTTCTTGTAATGTCTTTATACACAGGTTTACCATCACGATATCCACAGAATGCTTGTTCAAAGTAGCACGTACATGTGTAATGTCCATCCCCGACCTTCTTCAGGTTAGACACTTCAATATCTGCGACATCGGTACTCTGAATGTCCACCTTTGTATAGCGCAAATTCATTAGAGCCGTAAAATAATCCTTTATTAATCTATGAGTTGGCTTACGACGAAATTTGGAAGTAATCTCCATCATCGCACCGTCTTTATGGATCTTCTGAGTACGTCCAAATTCGTCTGTTGTCTCTTCTTCGTAAGCTTCACCTTGAGCAATGAATAAATTCAAAGCTTCTGAACGATATACACCACGGGTCTTAAGCGCTTTATCCTTATCGGACATAAACTGTATGTAATCATTCATCTGTGCGACACACTCAGCTGCACGACGTTTCAAATCCTCATTTTTCGAAATATTCGATTGAGCATAAACGGAACCGTTTGACAATATTACAATAGCCAAGACGGCAATCATTTTAAATATTTTGTTGTTCATAATTATAACTACTTTTTCTTGTAAAATTCTCTAACCTCAAGCATGGTTATTTGTCTTTTGTTATTCAGTTTATAAGAAACTGGTACTACTTTTGCCAATATTCTACTAGTTGAAATACGACCTATAAATTGTGATGCCGATAGCAAATCCACCTGTTTATTACCGTCCTTTCCAATCACCTTAATGAGAGCTCCATCTGCAAAGGCTTTCAACACCTCCTGGCCTGTTCGGTAACGATCAATCTCATCAATGCGTGTATCCACTATATAATCGAAATTGTTTGATAGAACATTAAGAACTTCATCATTATTTCTTTGCTGTTGATTGTTAGAACCTCCTGATGTTTGACCTGTCAAAGTTTCTCCGGGGGAATTAACCGGTTTAGTTTGCTTATTATCTGGTGGTAAGGTTGACTTGGCAACATGTGATGTAAACATGGGGGTTTGTCTGCCACCAGTTACTTCATTTACAATACTCCTAACTTCGCCAAAAAGCGACTCCCAACCTAGTTCTCCATCATATGCCATATCCTCGAAGCAGGTAACAAGAACTGCTGTAAACAAATCCATATCGCCTAAAGGCGTAGGACCTCCAAGCGAAGATTGTCCCTTAGACGCTGAAGAAAGGAGAAAATCACCCTTATAACCAAGGAACATGTTTTGAATAGCCCTTCGCTCCGTATCGCTCATATATGTGTTACCATAGTTGACAGAGAATGATGCTTTAGGTTTTGCAGAAGCAGACTGTACAACATTACAACACATTCCTATTGTAACTATCAGACGAGCATGCACATCCTTCTCCAAAAGTTGTTCATGCACCTCCTTTAATCGAATGAACTTATCCTCCTGATCCCATCCACATCCTAGTAACATCTGAGGATAATCATCTGGATCATCCTTAGCATGTGTTCCATGACCAATATAATAAAATACAACAATATCATCAGGGCCACACTTGAGAGCTTTAACAGCTTTTCTACAATTGTCCGGCGACAAACTTGTATCATAATAATCTTGTATGTCTGACTTGTAACCCTTTTCTTGAAGAGCAGCATTTACAACATTGATAAAGTGTCCATATAGCACCTTCCTACCAGTCTTATCTATCTCACCAACCTGCTCGTCTGTGGTGTCAATAAAAGTTAGCCAGTGAATAGTTCTTTCCTCTGCCTGCATTACTATAACTGAGCATAGCAATGCGAAAATGAATAGTGTTTTCTTCATTTCTGTTCAAAATTAATGAGTGATTCAAAAAATCTGTTTCCATGGAAAAATGAGTCTGCCAAACGAAGCATGTCATCAGAGTTCAAATCGTATGTTTTTATCATACGACCCTTGCTATCGCAGACATTCCACTTTCTCAAACCGAAATCAAAATTGAGTATACAACATTCCTTTTTTTTCGTGAACGTTAGAGTAAAGCAGGGACGGAATTTCCCATAAACAATCGTATTACTAATGTAATTTTTCGGCTCTGTGACAATGAAACGAATCAAAGAGAAATCCTTACTGTTTACATTGATTTCACCTACATTAGAAACGGAGTCGTTACCCAGCTTTATCGCTTCAGCTTTTATCTTTTTAGCTTCTGTAATAATGCTGTAGATACTATCCCCTACTGCTTTTCGCATTACACTGTCAGTCTTTGTTGATGACTGATTGGAATTTGTTGCATTGTTAGGATAGGCTGAACAGCCAGAACAAATAAACAATGCGAACAATAGAGACAAGGCCATCCTGTGACCTGAGCCTCGCATAAATTTGCTGATTTTTCTCATTTGTACAATATTTATTAGTTAATAATATATTATTCGTCCATTGGGGACTGCTTCAAATTATAGAAGAATAAGGGAGTTTGTTTTCCATTGGTTAACTCCCATATTGTGGATTGAGTCTCGTTTAGAAGACTTTCCCAACTGAAGTTGTTCTCATAAGTTAAATCTTCGAAGTTTGTTATCAAAGCTGCTGTTAAGTAATCTATCCCTCCCATAGAAGTAAACCCACCGAATGCACCTTGCCCCCGAGACGCAGCACATATAACGATCTCTCCTTTGGTACATGCAAAAGCACGCTGAATGGCCGATAGTCCATTTTCACTAAATGTAAGTGAGTTCTCAACTTGACTCAAGACTTTGGACGGTATAGCAAAAGCGCTTTTCTCTCCCCCTAAATTCTGCATAATTACATTACTGCATGCTCCAATAGTAATCACTAATCTAACCCCTTTGTCCTTCAATTTGTTATGCACCCAAGATAATGGCACCGCTTTTTCTGATATCGTCCTTGTTCCCAAAACCATGGTTGGATAATCTGTTACATCGTCATAAGGATGATAGCCATGGCCTATATAATAAAAAACCACTATATCATTAGCATCGCATTTCATCCTATCTATTATTTGGACACAATTCTCTGGTGTAACATCATTACCATAATAATCTGCCACATCGGAAGTATATCCAATCAGAGACAACGAGTTATTTATGACGCTGACAAAACGATCATAAAGGATTCTACGACCATTCAAGTCAAGTTCACCAACATACTCATCGTTTGTATCAATGAATGTAATCCAATGAATGACATTTGCATTTAAATTCATCGATGCCGAAAATAAAAACATAGACAATAGTACCTCCCGATAGAAATCGGTGCAATACTTTCGTATATCTCCAAACTCTTTTCTCATACTTTTTACTGCTTTTTGTTGATTTATGACATTCTAATAGGCAAAGTAACCGACGTTGACATATTTTAACACAGGTCTGTTTGAAACACAATCCCATACCACAGAAAGTCTCCAACGTCAGCCATATAACTGAACGTTGAAGACTTTCTTTTATATCCCTTATTCCCTTGATGGGTTTCTATATCGTTGAGCGCAAGTGGAACATCCATTTAACTCTTTGCTTTAGTGGTTAGTACTCTATAAATCTCAGTACGAGTTTTAGTTCGATAGAAGATTATGAGCGAATTGTATATCCGTTCTTCCAGACAATACATCGACAAAGATACAAAATTTCTTCCTTGTAGAAAAGAAAAATATCAAAAAATTACTCTTTTTAACTGAAATTTGTCGTTTTTCCACTCTTTCTTCCTACTTTTTTGTCGGATTTCATGTAAAAATGTATCAATTGAAAAGTCAACCTCTTTCTCAAACAATGTAATCATTTAACATATATACTCATATTTTTATTCGTAGCAACAAGTATGTACCCATTATCTCCATCATGATAAATAATAGGAAGCAACTCTTCTGGAGTGTTCTCATGCACCCTGCAAGCATTTATCTCACGCTTCACCTCGCTGAGTAGCTTCAAGTCCCTTGCACTAATAGGTCGTTTTCTGATAATGATGTTATCATAGCTCCTGCCATCTGAGGCATCGTAGGAATCAAATGTAGGGTAACTCTCCCAAAGTTCTCCCACATGAAGGCCAGACACATTCCGTTTGAATTCTTTTCGCGGGCAAACTTTATCTTCGTCCCAACGACTTTTTTCACCTGCGGACATTTCTATCTGGCTCTCGATGTCGCTCAGCCCCTCAAATAGGCATCTACAGATGTTCAGGTGGGCATCACATGGATAGCACTGAATGTCATAGTCTGCTATACGTTCGTGCATCCTTTCCTTCCACCAACGATGCAGTTCACCGAGTTCTTTCTCTTCGCAAGACAAAGAAGGACATTCCTCGATCAGCATAGCTATTACTCCCTCTATCCCTCTCGCTCTCAAACAATCGCGGAAGCGAACATTGTACTGTACAATATGATTTAAGAATAGGCTACGCCATTCGTATGAACCACGATTATGTCGCAATTCTAGAATTAGCTCTTCCAGGCAATTATACTCACATTGTCCGTAATGTGGCATATAGACTTTTCCGCCTACCACATTTTTGAGGTTGGCCAGCCGCTCTTTTTCAGCGGCATAGGCCTCCCAAGATTTAATTTGTTCTTCAAACGTATTCATAATCACATTTTATCTAATAATAACTTTCTTTCCCTTATAAATATAGATACCTGATTTAGTAGGTTTAGAGTCAAGCCTTACCCCACGTAAAGTGTACCATGCATCACTTTCAGCTTGGGCAACATGCACTTTCTCTATCGCGCTCGTCGATGAGTCCAAATCCTCGATAACTCCCCAACTTCTCTCCCACCATGAGAGAGATGTGTATTTGATCTTCGTTCCATTAGGTACATGCCATAAGCAGTCTTCAGAAATACCGTCAAAAGGAGAAAAGTAAGAATCTGAAGACACAACATCATTCATATTGCCTATAGCACTATAAATCGTTGAAAGTGAAGAACAGTACCAGAATGCAGCATCCCCGATTCTCACAATGCTGGCTGGTATCTTGACACTTGCAAGCGAATCACAAAATGCGATGGCATAATCACCTATCTTGGCGCAATTTTCTGGAAGTTCTATTTGTTTCAAACCACTACAGCCAAAGAACGCGTAGCCCTCAATTCGCAGAGTGGAAGTAGGAAGTGCTATTTTCCTCAGGTTTCTACAGTTGTAGAACATACTTTCACCAATAGCATCTTCAGCTGTCTTGGACAAACCATAGGTATCATAAGACTCTCCTCCACTGACAACCTTGGCATCACGAAGATCCAGTTCCTCCAATTTCCCTTCTTGCAGCATCTGTCGGATAAGACGAACATCTGTTCCATTTATCTGACCTGAAATCGTAAGCTTTTTGATGGTATGCCACGCAGAAGTTCCAATCTCTGCATGAAGTGAACCTGCTTCGGACATTACCACTGTTAAATCATCTGAAATCTCTTTTGAGAGGATTGTTAAAATACCACTTACATACTCTATATCGTAATTCCTGGCTGCGGCACCACTTACGGTAATCTTGTAAGTTCCTGGTGTAGCGTCTTTACCTGCCTCACATATAAACTGCGGCTTTGATTCAAGTACTTCTTCACCTTCGTCATTTTTGAAGCCACTAAAGGATGCAGCAAATAGCGGCATGGAATCCCCTTGTCTCATGGTATAAGAACCGGCTGAGATAATAAGCGGAGCTGCGGTTATTGTCAGTGTACCATTGATATATTGTACATTGGTATCGGTTATACTTCCTTGTGATATGATAATATCATAGGTGCCGACGGGCGATGTTGCGGTTGCAGAGCAGGTAATCGCAGGTTCACCCGATGTGATAGAACCGCCACTGATACTATACTCAAATACTGGGTTTGCGTCACCATAGACGCGAGTGTAACTATTGGCCGTAAGCGTTATTTCATCTCTTTTCTCTGTAACCGTCATTTTACCATCGACGTATGAAAAGGTATAGTTCTTGGCAGTGCCACCAGACACCGTTATTGGATAATCACCTGGTGCACTATCCTTTGTGGCCGTCGTTGTGACGCTTGGCTTCTGTGTCAATACAGACTCATCCTCGCCATTCTTGAAACCTTCATAGGTCAGGGTGAATGTAGGATTATCCTCACCTTCCTGACGCGTGTAATTACCAACTCTGACAGTGAGCTGGGCTGGAGTAATGGTAAGTGTTCCCTTTTCAAACTTCACATTGTCGTTACTAACTGTGCCTTTGCTAATAACAATGTCGTAGGTGCCAACTGGAGATGTCTCGATTGCAGAACAAGTAATAGTGGGCTCACCTGATGCAATAGTACCACCACTTACTGAATACTCAAACGTGGGATTGGCATCACCATAGACACGGGTATAGCTCCTGGCCGTTATAACTACATCTTCTTTTATGGTATAACTGGAGGTGAGAACATTACTCGTTTCATAGCCGCTCTTGTAGGCTATAGCCTTGAGAGTACAGTCAGAATCGATAGTGATACCAGATGAAGTATACTTCGTACTACTCTTCGTGGGAGTCGTTCCATTCAGAGTGTAATAGATATCGGCACTGACAGTTGACCCGTTTGACTTAGCTGCCAGTTTTACAATGGTACCCTTGCTTACTTTACCACTTGATGGGGTTGCTGTTAATATGAGCTTGGGAGAGGAAATCGTATACTTCCATTCCATTACAGGAGTACTAATAATGCTATTATTCTTGCCGTTTATCTTGGCAGTAGCCTTTAACGTACATGACTGATTTATCACAATTCCTTCTGTAGGTTTATAGATAGGGTCGCCTAAGGTGGGAGTTGAACCATTCAAGGTATATCTTATGGACGCATTGGACTTGTTGGAATATAAGTGCACAACGGTTCCCTTTGTCACATTACCTCCAGCAGGATCTGCGGTAAGGGTAATATCTACAACTGTGTACTTCACAGTAAGAACATCACTCGTTTTGTACCCATCTTTATACGCAATAGCTTTCAGCGTACAATCGCCATCAATAGTGATACCCGAATTGTAGCGTGTGCTACTCTTACTGGGTGTGCTTCCATTAAGGGTATAGTATATATCGCATCCCGAAATGTCGCTTCCATTATAGGCAACACTCAACTTTATGGTCTGTCCTATTCCTATCTGACCGCCATCAGGAGAGGCCGAAAGCTGAAGTGCTGGGGCAGAAGAACTACATTTAATATAATAATATGCAGAAGATGTTCCATAGTAATAATAGAGCCTTCCTGCAGAATAGACCTCCCTGTAACAGGTGAAATCACATCTTACAGTTTCCGTACCTGAGAAATACGAAAGAATCTTCACAGAACTTGTTCCGGGATACACAGACAAATACTTACTGTCACTTGAATAAGTTGACTCCAAGATTCCATTATATCCCGCTGGAGTTGATGGATTCGGCAAAGATATGGTCTCACCAACCTTCCCCGAATAGTATTGAGCATAAGTAGCACATACTGTCATC
>JAEEGL011813522.1_pt1 | contig 27349 bp, 23 predicted proteins | sample 9134231 | NCBI WGS metagenome assembly JAEEGL01 (sample SAMN16246548, study PRJNA631951) | gut metagenome | biome: gut microbiome; feature: rumen; material: fiber-attached | host: Bos | place: Iran: Karaj | collected 2018-10
AGTCAGTACGTCCGGGCGATGATCGACGAAATCACGAAAGAGGGCGTCATCACCTATAAAAGAGCGTACGGCGATTGGACGAAACCCAATCTGGCAAAATGGAAAGACGTTCTTCTGAACCTTTCGATTACTCCGATCCAGCAGTACGCGTACACCACGGGCAAAAACGCGACCGATTCCGCGATGATCATCGACGCGATGGACATCCTTTACACGGGGCAGGTCGACGGGTTCTGCCTCGCGTCGTCGGACAGCGATTTCACCCGGCTCGCCGCACGGCTGAGAGAGGCGGGGATGGTCGTGATCGGTATGGGCCAGCGGCACACGCCGCAGCCGTTCGTCGCCGCCTGCAGTATGTTCAAGTACATTGAGGTCATCAGCAACGAAAGCGACGAGCAGGGCGATACGAAAAAGACGGAAGGCAAGAAAGCAGGCGCTTCCAAACCCGCGTCGGCGAAACCGAAACAAAAGACCGCCCCTGCCTTGGATGAAAAAACGCAAAAGACCGTTGACTATATCCGAAACGCGATCGACGAGAAATCGGAGGACGACGGCTGGATGCTGGTCAGCCTGCTGGGGAATATGCTGCAGAAAGCGTTTACCGATTTCGACCCGCGCAACTTCGGAGAAAAGAAACTGATAGACCTGCTGAAAAAATGGGGCTTTGAAACCAAAGCGTTTCAGGATCCGAACAATAAGGCGAACCCGTCGGGAAACATCATCTACGTCCGCAACAAAACAAAATAAAAACAAATCCCCCCGGTTTTCGGGGGATTTGTTTTAAAACAAAAAACGACCTCTTTCAAGGTCGCTTTTCGTATGGATCAAAGGCAATCGCAGCAGTCGCAATCGCAGCAGTCGCAAAGATCGCAGTTCAGATGGCAGCAGCAGTCACCGTCGCAGCAATCGCAATCGGTGCAGGGGCAGTCACAGTCGCGGTCTTTTTTGCGCTTTTTGGAGGATTCCTGCTGATCGTATTGATTCATGTCGCTCATAAATACCTCCTGTGAGATCGGGATATTATCTCAAATCTATTATAAAACAAGTTCAAATAATTGTCAAGTGTTTATTCGCCTTTTTCTTCTTCGGGATAAACGGCGTCTTTTACGACGATCTTCGCGACGGCGAGTTTTTTGCCCTCCAGCGACTGATTCTCGGCGACGATGCGGTCGAATTCTCCGGCGTTCTTTTTGAAAAGAGCGGGGAAATCCGAGCAACCGTCGCGCAGCGGACAGCCGCCCTCGCAGAAGTCGTAGTACTCGCAGCTTTCGCGGCACGCCGTCCGTTTCTTGATCGCCTCCGACAGCACCGCCCGGAAGCGCTCGTTTTCAAGGAACTTTTCGCCGTTTCGGAAATCACCGACCAAGCTCTCTTCCGGGTGTTCGGGACAGAAGTGGACCGTCCCGCGTCTCGATACGAAAAAGTTCTTTCCGAGACAGGAAGAAAAGTTGCACTGGAACACCGTATCGTAAAAACGGTAGAGGTGCATCAGATCGGCGTCCAGGATCTGATCCGCCGAGGCGCTTTTGCACAGCGGGAGAGCGGAGGATTCGCAGAACGGAACGTTCGCCCCGTCCGGGGTGCGGTCGATCACCTTATATTCCTTTTCCGCACGTAGCAGCGTCTTTTTCGCGCGGGAGGAAAGCGGACGGTCCAATACGACCGTCAGGGAGATCGGATTTTTCTTCCGATTGAGATAACGGACGGCGCGGGCGATCCCTCTTTCCCCGTAGATCACGTATTCCACGTTGTGAACGCCCTGCTTTTTCGCGAGGCGGTACGCTGTCTTGGAAAAGCCGCCCCGGTATTCGACGACGAACACTTTCGATACGTCCCGTTTGACGTTCTGTTCGACCGCGGCGAACGCCCGCTTGAAGAATCGGGGAGATCTGTTTTCAACGTAAAGATTCATACCCGTACCCCCTTGAAGCAGATCTTCGTCAGCATTTCGGGGATGCCGAAATCAAGGATCCGGGACACGACGCCCGCGTTCAGGGACTTTTTCCCTGCAAGCGTCGGCAGACCCGAGCGCAGTTCGTCCGAGTGCTTTTTCAGATCGGCGTAGTGGCGCAGGACGTAGTTCCGCTTGCTCCCGTAGGTTTTCAGCGCGTTGTAGGTACCGCGCCGGATATCCTTGTCGATATCGTCCGCGGCGTCCATAAAGTAGAGCGTTTTCGCCACGTATTTGATCACCGAGATCTTGTCTTCGTCCCGCACCTCGAACACTTCGCGGGCGATACGCTCGATCAGATTCCCGAAACAGTTTTCGATCTCTTCGATCGGTCCGTTTTCCTCCTCCACGCGATCCATCGCCCGGTGCCCCTCCTCCACGATCTCCCAGAGAAGCGGATAGTCTTTTCTGACCTTGCGGAACGTGTGTCCGTAGACGAAATACGCGATCTTCGCGTAGAGCTTGTCCTTGTCGTTGATGTTGTCCTTCAGTTCCCCCGCAGCCAGCGTCAGGTCCAGCGCGGCGATCTTTTTCGCGAATTCCTCCTTTGATCTGTCCTTCAGCGCCTTCGTCGAGCGGAAACAGGAGATCTTCGGAACGGAGGCGAGGTAGTTGTCCTCCGAAAACAGAACGGCGAAGAAGGTCACGTCGTAGGAAACGAACAGCCGGGAAAAGAAGCCGTAGTGTCGGTCGAGCGATCGGCACAGAAAACAGTAATTCCGCTTGAAATAGTCCCGGTACCGCCTCGGCGCGTGTCCGTCCATCTTGATATAACCGAACATTGATTTCTCCTTACAGTATCAAAAACAGGGAAAACGAGAGCAGGAATACGATCCCGCCCGAAAGCAGATTCACCGTGTCGTTGTTGACGCGTTCGGATCCGCTCTCGCGTAGCGTCGCGGTGTCACAATGCGTCTCCTTTTCGGTGAGGCAGCCGCACACGGGGCAGCGGTATTTCACCTGCAAAAGGGAGCCGAGGATCGAATCGGAAATACAGCCGGCGTACAGGATCCCCGCGACGACGAAGACCGAAAACCACGGAAGGGAGCAGATCAGTTTGATCGCGATCGCAAAACAGACCGCGCCGACGGCGGAGGCGGTGCTACCGAGCAGCGTGATCCCGCCCGACACGCCCTTCGGTACGCGCGTTCTGCGGAGCGGATCGTACGGCTCCCTCTTCGACAGGGTGCCGATATCCGACGCAAGCGAATCGACGAATCCCGCGCTCATGGAGACGAGCGACAGGACGAGAAAGACGGGGTGCCGGATCGCGGCGAACAGGACGATCGCGACCGTCGCCCACGCTCCGTTGGCGAACACCTCCGTCAGATCCTTTCTCCCCGTCTTCTTCACGACGGAGGAAAGGTCGTTCTTTAACAGTTTCCCGATCACCGAAACGGTCAGCATCACAAGATAGCATCCGACGACGAAGAGAAAGGCGGGAAGTCCCCCGAATGTATAGAACAGGCATCCGATCGCCGCCGCGAGAAGCGAGCCGTAGTATTCGATCACACCCAAAAAGAACGCGACGGCGAAGACGCATTCAAAAACGAGGATCGAGATCGAAAAGCCGGAGAATTGCGTAAGACAGACCGCCGCGCCGAAAAGCGCGAAGGGAATGACGAGATTGTCAAGCCCCCAATCGACGAGCTCCACGATCGCAGCCAGCAGAGCGAGCAGAATGATTATCGGCGCCGAGAAGACCGGTCCCGCGATCACCTCGTTCAAAAACGTCGCCGCAGCCGTCGCCGCGAAGCAGGAAAGAAAGCCGACCAGCGTTTTGTTCTTGTAGACGCGGGGACCCTTGAAGGTATATCCGATCAGCGTGGCGAAACCGTCCCCGATCGCCAGCCCGATGAACGCCACGTTGAAGAACGGGGAACAGGACGGGAAGAAGAAGCAGATCACGGACAGCGCCGTCAGGGAGATCGCGTAATAGAAGATGCCGGGATAACTCTTTTCGCGCTTATCGATGGTTTTGAAGCGCTTGCCGAAATAGAGGTACAGGGTCGCCAAACTGAAAACGGCGCAGATCACGACGAAATGAATACTGCCGGCGCCGAGAAAGACGTTCCCGACGGGGAGAACGGCGAACGCGCCGATATGCAGAACTTTTCTGCAGTATTCTTCGGCAATCCGTCCGGACAGCACCTTTTCGCTGAGCAGGATCAGCCCCACGACGAACGCGAGGATCAAAGCGTATCCCAGAGCAACCATTTCGTTTCCTTCCCGACAGTATTGCGCGCCACCCGGCATCCCGCGGCGCGTCAGAACGCCCCCCGCCGGTCCGATCCCCCGGAATAGCGGCGGTAGATAGTCATATTATAACATAATTCTTTTTATAATGCAATTTCGAAGCGACATTTTCCGCGCGCTCTTTTCACTTTTCGACTTACCCCTCCAAAAACGCCCCCCGAAAAATCGGGGGGCGTTTGGTTTTGAGAAGGGATCATTTCGCTTTCTTGACTTCAGTATAGGGGACGAACGAATCGGCGTCGGGGTCGACCGTCAGGTTGTAGGAGAAGTTGTAGTCTGCGAGCTCGGTAGCGGTGAAATCTCTGGAGCCGGCAAACGCGGTGCGGAATTCGCCGTCGCCCTTTGCTTCGATCGAAGAGAGAACGCCGTCCTTGACCTCGACGGTCAGCTCGAGTTCGTCGGGCACGATGGAAGAGGCAACGTAGTCGCCGAAAACGATCGGATCGACCGTCGCTTTTCCGAGCGGGTCAAGATCAAGCTGCGCGTTAAGATAGACGAAGATCTTGATCACTTCGTTTTTCGGAACGCCGATCGTGTAAGTGACGGTGGTTCCTTTGGTCACTTTCTGGATGAACGAGTAGTTCTCGATCTGTGCGAGCAGATCGAACAGATAGTAGGAGTCCGTGCGATTCGCAGTGTAGGGCGTGATCTGAGTCGTGGCGTCCGCAAGCACCTTTTTCTCAATGTTCCAGACGTCACCGTTGGACAGGCGGGTGCGTTTGATATGTACGTCGTCGATACCGCCCGCTTTATACAGGTCTGCATTCTTATAGTCGCTGTCGATCTCGATATCGTTGTGGAAATAAACCGTTCCGTCGATGGTTTTGCGCTTCGCAGAGCCCTGGAACGTGGAGTCAATCTCGTTTTTGGAGGGGAAGTCGACACCGGTCTTGACGGTGAAATCGTATCCCGACGCGCTCTTCGCCGTGAACGCGTTGATGTAACCGTCGATCTCGGCTTTGGTCGCGGCGATCTCGGCTGCGGAGAGCGAAAGACCGACGAACGCGCGCGGCGAAATGGTTTGCGCCTGCCCGACGTTCTTGAAAGTCAGCGTATAGGTCAGCGAGAAAGAGATCGAGGAAACGGAAACGTTCATTTCATAACGGTAGGACTGCACTTTTCCGTCCGAGAACGTGACGTACATACCGGTATTGACGCTGTTTTCGGGAACGGAGCTGAGCGCTCTCCTAACGATCGAGTTGTTGAGTACTTTGCTTGCGATCGAGATGACGGAAGAAGCGTTGACGGACGTATTCAGCTTGTATTCGTTAGGCGTGGAGGTCTTCTCAACGGATTTCAGCTGCGAATCTTCGTATTCAAACAGCGCTTTCGCGAACGAGGACGAATCGAACTTGTAGTTTGCGTCGACCTGTTCGACCTCGTAGCCGGTCATCTTTTCTTTTTCGTTGAAAGAGATCTTCTGCAACAGATCGCCGCGCTTGATCTGGTAGGCGGTCCCGTCGTAGAAGAGCAGACCCGAGTTGGTGTGTACGTCGTAGAACGACACTTCGCCCGACGAGGAATATTTCGCGTTGCCTTCGGTTTGTCCGGACGCAGAAATGTTTTCGTTATACCTTGCGTTTACCGTGAGCGTATAATCGTACTCATACCCCGGAACGGAACTACCGATCGTCTTTTCGCGAGCGGCGGCGAACGCCTCTCCGAAATCGTAGAACATAGCGTAGAGGGTGGTATCCTCGTTGATCGTGACAGGGAACTGTACGGGCGTGGTGAAGTTGGCGTCCGCGTACCATCCGCCGAAGATGTAGTTGTTCTTTTTCGGATCCGCCGGACGGTTGAGAGCGGCGCCTTTTTTCACGGTCTGATTCGCTATGCCGGCGTCTTTGAAGGTAACGGTGCAGGTCTCTTCAGTGGTAGACTCCGCACCTCCTCCGCCGTTGGCGTTTTCGTTTCCGCCTCCTCCGCAGGAGACGAGCAAGAGGACCAGAACGAGCAGCAGTGAGAGCAGGACAAGCGTTTTTTTCATGGGTTCTTCCTTCCTTTCGTGTTACGGGTTACCGATTGATTATTTATTCTTGTTGATAAAAGCGGTAGCTTCGTCGATTCTGCGTTGACAATCCTTGATGGTCTTCGCGTTTTCGCGGAAGTCGTAGATCACGGCGAACGGAGCGAACAGGAAGCCGACCGCGGTACCGAACAGAAACGCGGCGATGGCGAAGAGCGCACCGATCAACCAGAACAGCAGTTTCACGGCGATCAGCCAAGCGATGCCGTCAAGATCGAGTTCGAAGATGACGCCGGGCGCGTGGAAAGACCAGGAGATCATACTCGACCACATCTCTCCGACAAAACTCTCGTCGATAAAGACGCAGGAAGTCAGACAGAAGGTGCAGAAGGCGAGCAGGATCGCCCAGAAGTGGATCGGAGTAAATACGCCGAGCACCACGCCGACGATCACGGCGAAGGTGACGCCCCAGCCGATCGCGCGTTTTTTGTCCTTCTTGGCTTCTTCCATTAGATTATAAGCCGTAGCGCGGTCCTGTTTTTTAGCGCAGACAGAGCAATAAACGTGGGTGGTGACCGACCGGGTTCGTCCGCTGTAATGCGACTGCTCCCGCCGGACGATGTCTTTCCCCTCGTAGATCGGCTTGTTGCATTGTTCGCAGACCGCAAGCACGGGTTTCTGCGGAACTTCGATATACTTGACGGTCGGCTGCGGCGCGGGCGTCGGTTCGGGCGCGGGCGTCGGCTCGGGGTCGGGCTCGGGTTCCGACGCGGTCGCCGGCGCCGGGGGTTCTTCGACCGCCGCGTCGATCAGCTGCGCGACGGGAACGCCGTAGAGCTCCGCCAGCCGTTTGAGCGACGCCAGATCGGGCTGCGCGAGATCGTTTTCCCATTTGGAGACCGCCTGCGGGCTGACGTTCAAGGCGTCGCCCACCTGCTGCTGGGTCATGTTCGCCATTTTTCGTTTGGAAGCGAGAAGATTGCCGAGTGTCATGTTCGTTTTTCTCCTGTTCGTTTTCTTCAATTCCATCATACCACGACCGAACGAAAAATCAATCAACGATAAGTGGAATTTTACAACCGTTGGTTGCGAACCTGCATTCTCGCATATATAAACATTATAAAAAATAAATATTCTATTGTCAAGAACTGAGAAACAGAACTTTGTCTTTTCGAAAACCGGCGCTCCGAGATCGGAGCGCCGGGAGTTTATTCGGGATCGCGATTTCAGCCCTTCTTCCCGAGCAGGATCGCGATGCCCTCGTCCTCGATCTCGACGGTGGAGAGGGGAGAGGCGACCGGGCCGATCTCGGCGAGGGTCTCGCCGCAGATGAACGCGACCCACTTTTCGGGCAGTTTGCCGTTTGCGACCTGCAGAACGATCCGGTCGGTGATGGCGAGTCCCGCGCTCTTGCGGGCGTCCTGCACGTTCCGGACGATCTCGCGGGCAAGCCCTTCGTTTTTGAGGTCTTCGTCGATCGTGAGATCGAGGGAGACCACCATCCCGGCTTCGCTCGCGATGAACGCGCCGTCCTTCGCGGTATACTTGACGAGGATGATCTTCGCGTCCATCTCGGTATCGCCGCCGTTGAGCTTGACGGTCACGGTGTCGCCGTGGAGCGCGAAGGCGCCGGTCTTGACCGCCTTGATCACGGCGGGCAGTTTGTCGGGGCAGAGGGCGCGGATCTCGTTGAAGTTGGGGTCGTACCCGACCGACGCGATGTCGTCCACGCGGTCGATGAAGAGCACCTCTTTGACGTTCATTTCCTCCGCGATGACGGCGGCGAAGGGTTTGATCGATTCGGTCGCGGCGGGGTCGGAGAGGGCGATCTTCAGCGTGCGGAGCGGCTGCCGGTTCTTGATCCGGTTCTTCTGCCGGATCGAGCGCGCGAGCGAGATCAGCCGCTGGACGAGATCGACCTGCTCGACGAGTTTATCGTCGCGGTAGGTCTCGGGGATATTCGGCCAGGCGGCGAGATGCACCGACTCGTTTCCGGTCAGGATGCGGTAGATCTTCTCCGAGACGATCGGGGCGACGGGAGCGAGCAGCTTGGTGAGGTTGACCAGAACGTAGTAGAGCGTGTCGTACGCCGCCGCTTTGTCCTCGGAATACCCCGACGCCCAGAACCGCTTGCGCGAGCGGCGGATGTACCAGTTGGTCAGCCCGTCCACAAGCGAGGCGATCGCGTCGACGTAGCGGTTGACGCGGTAGGCGTTCATGTTCTCGGTGATGGTCTTTTCGGTCTGCTCGAGCTTCGCGAGGATCCACCGGTCGAGCTGATTGCCGCTCTCGGGGAGATCCGCTTTCGGCTCGAAATCGTCGATATTCGCGTAGGAGATAAAGAAGTTGCAGGCGTTCCAGAAGGGAAGCACGATCTGCTGATACGCGTCGAGGATCCCCGCCTCGTCGAAGAGCAGATCGCCGATCAGCATGGCGTTGGTCTGGTACAGATAGAGCCGGAAGGCGTCGGTACCGAACTTCTTCATCAGTTCCATCGGGTCGGTGTAGTTCTTCGAGGATTTCGAGAGTTTCTTGCCGTCCTTGGCGAGGATCGTGCCGTGCACAACGCCGTTCTTGAACGCCGGACGGTCGAAGAGCGCCGTCGAGAGGACGTGCAGATAGTAGAACCAGCACCGGATCTGCCCGGTGTATTCGACCACGAAATCGGAAGGGAAGTGGTTCTCGAACCACTCCTTGTTTTCAAACGGATAGTGCTTGGACGCGAACGGCACGCTTCCGCTCTCGAACCAGCAGTCGAGCACCTCGGGCACGCGCGTCATCTTCGCGCCGCAGTCGGGGCAGGGGAAGGTGATCTTGTCGAGGTATTGCCGGTGCAGGTCGTCGGGACGCACGCCCGAGAGTTTCTCGATCTCGTCGATCGAGCCGACCACGACCTTCTTCCCGCAGTCGGGGCAGGTCCAGATCGGGATCGGGGTGGACCAGTAGCGGTTGCGCGAGATGTTCCAGTCGCGGGCGCCCGCGAGCCAGTTGCCGAAGCGGCCGTGCTTGACCGTCTCGGGCATCCAGTTGACCTTTTCGTTGAAGTCGATCAGTTTGTCCTTGATCTTGCCGATATTGAAGTAGTAGGCGTCCATCGCCTTGTAGATCAGGGGGCGTTTGCAGCGCCAGCAGTGCGGGTAGTTGTGGACGATCGAGCCGTCGGCGACCGCGATCCCGCGATCGTACAGCCAGCGGATCACCACGGGGTTCATCTCGATCACGTTCTTCTCTTCCTGCAGGGGGTAGAAGTCGGTGATCTCGGGGGTGAAGCGTCCCTTCGCGTCGACCGGGTTGACCAGCGGGATACCGTTGTTCTTGCAGGTCCAGTAGTCGTCCTCACCGAACGCGGGAGCGGTATGCACGATGCCGACGCCCTCGTCCGAACCGACGTAGTCCGCCGCAACGACGCGGAACGCGCCGTCCTTTTTCCGGTCGGCGAAGTAGGGGAAGATGGGCTCGTATTCGATGCCGAGCAGGTCGCTGCCCTTGCGCTCTTTGACGATCGCGGGGGTCTCGCCGAAGACCTTGACGAAGTTCTTCAAGGTGTCCTTGCAGGCGACGTAGACCTCTTCGCCCACGTCGACGAAAGCGTAGCAAAGATCCTTGCCGACCGCGAGGCAGAGGTTGGACGGCAGCGTCCAGGGGGTGGTCGTCCAGGCGAGCAGACAGACGGGTTTTCCGTTTTCGATAAGCGAAGTCTTGAATTTGACGGCTACCCAGCGATCCTGACGCGGACGGGTCGAGTCGGATTCGCGGGTGTCCGAGATTGAAAGCGAGGTCTCGCAGTGCGTGCAGTAGGGGGTAACGCGGTAGTCACGGTAGATCAGCCCCTTGTCGTAGCAGGTCTTGAACGCCCACATCACGCTCTCCATGAAGGGCGTGTTCATGGTCTTGTACGCGCCGTCGTAGTCCACCCAGCGCGCCATCTGCTCGACGTATTCGCGCCACGCCTCGTTGTTGTTCGAGACGATCTCGCGGCACTTGTCGTTGAAGACGTCGATCCCGATCGACTTTTCGATCTGGTTCTTGTCTTCGATCCCCATCTGCACTTCCGCCTGGTTCTCGATGGGAAGACCGTGGCAGTCCCACCCCCAGACGCGCGGAACGCTGTAGTTGTTCATCGTCCAGTAGCGGGAGATCATATCCTTGATGAACGAGACAAGGACCGTCCCGTGATGCGGTTTGCCCGTCGGGAACGGGGGCCCGTCGTAAAAGACGATCTCGCCACCCGTCGGCTGTTCGACCGATTTTTCAAAGGTGTGATCGTCCTTCCAGTATTTCAGGATCTCCGGTTGGATCTCGGAAAAATCCGGTTTGGAAGACAGTTCTTCAAACTTCACTTTTGCGTTCCTTTCGGCTGTACGGCATAATGATTTTTCATTATAACATCATAGTATTAAAAAGTCAAGAGAAAAAAGTGCGTCCGCGGGAAGGGAACGTCCGCTTTCTTGAAAGAAAGCGGAGCAAAGAACTTCATTATGGGAATGAAGTCAGCGGGACGTCGAGGACGCCGTCCCCTTCCGCCGCGCCGCGGTCGGTCGGACCGACGCTTCCTGAACTCTTTGCCTCGGAATAATAAAAGCGTTGCCCGACGGTTTTCGTCGGGCAACGCTTCACGCTGCGCGGAGCGCGGCGCTTCACTGCGGGAGCGTCAGCGACCGCACAACGGTAACTTTCGCGCCGCGCATCGGGGCAGGGGACACCGCGCGGCATATCGCGTTTTTGCGGCGCAAAAACATATCGAGCCGTGAGAGTCGTCTCACGGCATATCGAGTGAAGCACCGGGCAAATCCGGCGCTTCACATATCGCGCGGGAGCGTCAGCGACCGCACCGTTCCCCGATCACCGGTTCTCCGTTTTCGTTCTCGAGGTAGAAGACCGAGACGTGCTCAAAGACGCCGGTCTCCTTGTTCTTCTTGTTCGGGGTGTGGAAGACGATCCGCTCCCGCCCGTCGAAGCCGCGGAAGATCATGCCGTGCCCGCCGTCGAATGCAAAGTCCGGTCTCGCCCCGCGGCGGTAGAGCGTCGTGATCTGGCTCCACTTGCCGTCGATTCTGCCGTTGTCCGATCCGGCGAGCGCCACGACGTAGCCGTCGCTCGAAAAGTTTGACCAGATCATGCGCAGTTCCCCCGCGTCGGTGCGGAAGAGGAAGGGACCGTCGGTGACGCCCATGGTCGCCCATTCGGGGTCGCGGGCGAAGAAGAGCGTGATCGGTTCCGTGATCCCGCGCGACAGGTCGTCCGAGAGCCGCATCGCGACCATGCTCCCGTTGCCCTCGGGCATACAGGTCCACTCGTGGACGTAGATCAGCCAGGGGTTTTGGTCAGAATCGAGGAACAACGTCCCGTCGATGGCGTCCCAGTCAAGGGGAGACAGAACCGACAGGTGGGTGAACGGACCGAGGGGATTGGTCGCCCTGTAGACCGAGATCTGCCGGTGCTGATTGCTCTTTGCGCGCACCGAGGTAAAGAGGTAGAACGCCCCCTTGTAGTAGTGGCACTCGGGCGCCCAGAACCAACTGCCCTCGCCGTCGAAGTCGTCGGGTCTTTCAAAGACCGTCACCGGTCCCGACCAGTTTTCGAGGTCGGTCGAGAGCAGGCACTCGACGCCCCGCGCTTCCGCCGAGCGGTAGAGGTAGTAGACGCCGTCGTAGGGCAGAATGAACGGATCGCGGCAGAAGAGCCGCTCCCCCGCGCGGCAGACGGTCGGAAGATCGCCCGGGATACGCGGGGCGTTCTCCTTTGCGACCGGGATCGTTTCGTTTGAAAACTTCATTTCGGTTCTCCTTTTTCCCCCGGCGAACGCCGGGCTGTGCATGGGAAAATTATAGCACGGCTTCGGCAAAACTGTCAAGCCCGACGAATCGCAGGTTCGTCACGCCGCGGAGCGGCATATCGCGTTGCGCCCTTGGCGCAAAATGAAGAAAACCTTGGCTTTTTCGCCATCATTCTTACGGGCTCGGGCGGCAAAACCGGGGCAGACTATCGCTATCTTCAACGCGAAAGGAAACAGTCATGAACCGAAACAGAAAAACGCTCCGTTATGCCGCCTTTGCCCTGCTCGTCGCGCTGTCGCTCGCGCTGCCGGTCGCGGCGGAAACGGTGGATCACGTCGTCGTGCCGGGCGACACCATGTGGAAGACCGCGGTGCGCTACCGCGTGGGGCTTGACGAGATCATCGCCGCCAATCCGCAGATCAGGGATCCCCATTGGATCTATCCCGGCGACGTTCTGCACGTCCCGCTCCCCGACGATACCGTCTCGGCGTACGAGCGCGAGGTGGTCGATCTCGTGAACGAGATCCGCGCGGCAGAGGGACTCGGCAAACTGGAGGAGAACTGGGAACTCTCGCGGGTCGCCCGCTTCAAGTCAAGGGATATGCGGGAGAAACGCTATTTTTCGCACACCAGTCCGACCTACGGCTCTCCGTTTGAGATGATGCGCGCGTTCGGGCTTGCCTATCGGACGGCGGGCGAGAATATCGCGATGGGTTACCCCACGCCGCAGGCGGTCGTGGACGGCTGGATGAACTCGGAAGGGCACCGCGCGAATATCCTGAACCCGTCGTTTACCGTGATCGGCGTGGGGTATGTAGAACAAGGTCATTATTGGACGCAGATGTTCATCGGGTAAGGGGAACGCGCACTTTCTTTCGCAGAAAGTGCGGCAAAGAACTTCAATAGGGATTGAAGTTGTGACACGGTTCGTGGCTCACCGTGTCACGGTCTCAAAAACGCGACTGCTTCGGTAACGTTTGCTTTCGGAAAAATTCAAAACCGCCTGCCCGTACGAAATCGGAAGGAAAAGACAAAAAGTCGCCTGCACCTCTTTACAAAGAGCGGTTCATCTGGTATAATAAAACAGATGACGGGATAACTCCCGCCAAACAACCGTAAGGAGTGCGTTATGGGCGAACTGGACATCAAGACTTATCTGGCGAAACACAAGGGGAAACCGGTCAACCGACTGTTCTACAAGATCCTGCGTTACGTTCTCGCGGGGCCGCAGGCGAAGAAGATGAACTGCGAGGTGGTCGACAACGTCGGTATGAAGAAGTTCAAGGGGCCGTTCATCGTGGTCTCGAACCATACCTCGCGCTGCGACTGGGAGTACGTGGGCTGCGCGCTGTATCCGCAGCCGATGAACTATATGGCGTCGGACATTGAGTTCCACCGGGCGCATATGCACCTGATCTTCAAACTCTGCCGCGTCATTCCGAAGAAGAATTTCGTCGCGGATTTTCACTGTATCCGCGAGATCAAGTCGGTAATCAACAAGGGCGGGAACGTGATCTTCTTCCCGGAAGGGAAGTCGAGTATCTCGGGTACCAACCAGCCGATCATTCCGGGGACGTCCGAACTGTTCAAGAACCTCGGCGTGCCGGTGCTGGCGACGCGCATTTCGGGCGGGTATCTGTCGAATACCCAGTGGAACATCAAGAACCGCCCGGGCAAGGTCGTGATCACGGTGGATCGCCTGTTCACGCCCGAGGAGATCAAGGAACTGTCGGTGTCCGAAATGGACGCCAGGATCAACGCCGCGATCTATAACGACGATTTCGCCTGGAACCGCGAGCACCGGATCAAGTACGCCGGCAACGAGGACGTCGCCGTGAAACTCGAAGAGCACCTCTACTGGTGTCCCAAGTGCGGCGCGGAACTGACCAATTTCGGCGAGGGGAATACCTTCCGCTGCACCGCGTGCGGGAACGGTATGACCATCGACGAGTATTACGACCTGCACCCGCTTGCCCCCGACTGCGTGATCCCGAAAGACCTCCGCGTCTGGTTCGAGTTGCAGCGCCGGCGCGAGTATCGCGCGATCAAGGATAATCCCGACTACGTGCTCGAAGAGAAGGTCAAACTCGGGTATCTTCCGACCGATCACTACGTTCCGAAGACCACGACCAGCGAGATCTGCGGAGAGGGCGTGATCCGGCTGACCCGCGACGAGTTCTCGTTCGTCGGGACCAAGCACGGCGAACCGTTTGAACTGCACAATAAGATGGTCAATATGATCTCGGTCGTGATGGAGACCGACTCGTCCTACTTCGGCGCGTTCTTCGGCGGGCAGTACTACGAGTTCCACCCCGAACGCAAGGTCACTACCAAGTGGCAGATCGCCGTCGAAGAGGTACATCGCGCCGCCGGCGGTAAGTGGCAGAATAATCTCCCCGCCCAGCAGTGGATCTACGAGGACGATAAACCCACCGATCGGGAAGAGTACTTCCTTCCGACCGAAGAGAAAGCGTAAGAAGGGGTACGCCCATTCTTGCGGTAGGGGACGGCGTTCTCGACGTCCCGCATCCGAGCGAGCGTTTTTCCGCTTTCTTGGAAGAAAGCGGGCAAAGAACTTCAATAGGGATTGAAGTAAGCGCACGCTCGTGCCTCGTGTGCGCGGCTTTCAAAACGCGACTGCAACGTAACCGAATATAACGGAAGCGCCCGTCTCCCGAACAGGGGGGGCGGGCGTAAAAATTCGCCTGCCCGCCGGAGAATCCGACGGGCAGGACTTTTGGAAAGAGGTATATGGCAAACGTCACTGAAAGCAAATATAACTGTTGCAGTCGGGCTGACCGACCGCGGCGCGAGGCACGAGCAGCCGCTGACTTCATTTTCCATAATGAAGTTCTTTGGGCGCTTTCTTCCAAGAAAGCGCGCGTACTCTCCTTCCTGCGCGGGTCGTCGAGGACGCCGACCCCTACGGGATGCCCTTACACCGCTCTGCTCGGGTGGCAGGTGAGGCAGAGGATCTGGCGGCGCTTGGCGACCTCGCGGAGCAGGGCGACGGCGCGGGTGAGGTTGTCCGCGTCCAGATGCACGAGCGGATCGTCGAGGATCAAGGGCGGCTGCTCCTTCCCGGCGTACAGGTTATCCGCGAGCGCCATGCGCAAACAGAGCGCGGCGATGGTCTTCTCCCCGTCCGACAGGTGCCGATAACTGTGCATCGCGCCCGCCTCTTCGTAGGACAGATTGAACTGCGGATCGAGCGAAACGCTCTTCCCGAGAAACGACGCGAGCGCGTCGGCGTACTGCACGAACGCATCCTTCACCGGATCCACGTACCGGCGCACCAGGTTCTCCTGCGCCTGCGCCAAAAGATCGCGGGCGGCGATAAGTCGTGCGTAGCGAACTCTCAGTTCCAAAACGCGCTCTTCGGCGGCGGCGAGCCGTTCTTCCAATTCCGGCGCCTCGTTCGCCGTCTTCTCCGCGGCGTGGATCCGGACCAACAGTTGTTTCCCGCGCTCCGCCAGTTCAGCGAGTTTCTCGGGATCGGCGTCGCCGCCCTGCGGGCGCTCGGTCAACCCCTGCTTCTCGGCAAAGGTCGCGGCGAAAAACTTCGCTTTCTCCACCTCGCGCAAGGCGCTCTCACGCCCGCGGAGCAGATCCAGCAGCGCGTTCATCGCGGCGCGGTATTCCGTTTTGCTGTCGATCCCGTATTCTGTAAAGAACGCGACCAGTTCCGCGTCAAGTTCCGCCAGTTGCTTCCTTGCGGCGGCGCACCGGTCGGCGGCAACGGCTTTCTCTTTTTCGAGCGCCGCAAGGTCGAACAGATCCCGTTTCAGGTCGGCGAACGCAGCGAGCGCCCCGTCCGGGGACGCGTAGCCGTAGGGAGCGAGCAGAGCCGAAAGATCCGCGTCCAACTGCATCCGGCGCGCGCGCTCGGCGCCGCCCGGATCGACCACCGCGATCGACCGCTCGAGCGCTGTGACCTTCCCCTGGATCATAATGAACGCCGCCGCGCCGAGATCGAATACCCCGACTCCGAGCAGGATCGCGCCGGGAACGGTCATCGAGAGGATCAGAAAGATCAGACCCGCAAGGAACAGGAGCCCCCCGATCGCGGCGATGGGGAACAGCCACCCCGCGCTTTTCGGCTTTTCGGGGGAGGGGTTTTGCGGATCTGCGTCCGGGATCGTTACCGCTTGCGCGTCGCGGATCAGGCGCGCTTTGTTTTCCATCTCGGCAAGCGCCGCTCCGTCCGGGCGCTTCGTTTCAAATTTCGCGGCGAGTTCGGCTTGGCGGGAAGTCGGGGCAAAGGGGGTCTCCGCGTCGCGCGTCAAGTGCTCGCGCCGGGCGATCTTGCTTTCGGTTTCGGCGATCGCCGCGTCGTCCGGCACCCCGTTTGCGAAGCGGGCGTTCGTTGCAGCGAGCCGCTTTTCCGCTTCCTGTGCGCGCGCCTGCAGATCGTCGTAGGATGCCCAGAGTTTGCACGCGTTCAGGATCTTCGTTTCGGCTTCGGTTTTCCTGTATTCGTCTTTGAGGGCGGGCAGGGCGCTTGCCGCCGCCTGCGCCGCGCGGAGTTCGGTTTCGATCTGCTGCGCCTCTTCCTGCGCACGGTAGAGTTCGCCGTTGCCGCGCGCCGGCACGATCTTCCTCGCCGCGGCGTCGAGGGCTTCGACCGCTTTCTTTGCCGGGACGCTGCCGGGGGCGGTCGAGACCGTCTCGCAGAGCCGGTCGGCGATGGTTTGTCCGGGTTCGGGATCGAGGGTGTCGGCGGAAAGGAACACGGTCCGGGAGAACGCGTCCTCGTCTACGCCGAATAGGTCTTCACCCGGCTTTTCGCAAGGTATCTGCACGTCGTTTTTGTAGACGGTCAGTTTGTCGTTTGCCGCGCTCTTCTCGTCGAAGATCCGTTCGATCCGGTACTTGTCGCCGGCGTCGCTCTCGAAGAGCAGCGTGCCGCCGAAACTCCCGCCCCCGAAGGGACGGAAATGTTCGCGGTCGTTGAAGGTGGCGCCGCCCTTCCGGACGGCTTTCAGCCCGTAGAACATCGCGGACAGAAACGCCGCGAGGGTACTCTTTCCGGCGCCGTTTTCGCCGAGGATTCCGGTCAGTTCACGATCAAACGAAAAGTCTCTCTCCGAGATCGCGCCGAAGCGGTTGATATGACAGGAGATCAGTTTCATTGTCGGCTCCTTTCGTTCAGTTCAGATCCTGCCCCGCGCTCGCCCGGAGCCCGAGTTCGAGGATCGCGTTCTTCTCCTCGTCGGAGAGGGTCTCGTTTCCGTCGAGCAGACGCAGGAATTCCCCGCGCAGCGAGGTCTCCGCCCGGATCGCGTCGAGGTCGAGCGCGGCGACGGTCCGGTCCTTGACCGAAACGAAGAAGCGTCTGCCGTCCTCGTTCAGCCGGGCTTCCACGTTCTGCGCGAGATCGGTGCGGTCAAAGCCGACGGCGCCGACCAGGTTCAGGCGGATCGGATCGCTTGCGGGCAGATCGGCGATCGCTGTCTTCGCCGTTTCGATCGCGTCGTACTCCCGCCCGACCCCGGTCAGGTCGCAGTCGATCACCCGGAGCGTGCGGCAGGCGTGCGGGACAAATTCGGTTTTGACGGAGCCGTTTTCGACCGTCAGGAGCAAAAACCCCTTCTCTCCCGGCTCGTCGAAGCCACGTCCCTCGGGACAGCCGGGATACGCCCAGATGCCCTTGGCGTCGAGTTTGCCGGTCTTCAATCCGTGGTAGTCGCCGAGCGCGAGGTAGTCGATCCCCTTGTCGGCGAGTCTCGACAGCACCACCGTCCCGACGGCGGGCGAGGAGCCGAGACCACCGTGCAGCGTCACGATATTGACCTTGCCCGGCACGGGGGAATAACTCTCGTAGAGGGAGGCGCAGTTCTCCTCGGTCATCTCGATCCCCGAGACGGCGACGCCGTCCTTTTCATAGACCGTCCACGCGTCCCCGAACGCGACCAGATTGGGGACGTCGGCGGGGAAGGGGACGCCCGCGTCGTGGTTGCCGTGCAGGTAGAGGAAGGAGAGGTCCGGGTTCGCCTTGATCGCCGAGAAGAAGAAGTCGGCGTCGGCGGGCGTCGCGGGGGCGGTATCGAAGGCGTCGCCCGCGATCAGAACGATCTCTGCCCCGAGTTCCTTCGCCCGGTCGATCATACGCGAAAACGAGTTGCGCAGTTCGGTCCGGCGCAGTTTCGACTTGCTCGCCGGGAACTTCGCCTCGATCTTCGAGCCGAGGTGCAGGTCGGCGGTATGGATCAGTTTCATGGGTTGGTTCCCCCTCTCGGTTTTGTCGGAAAAAGTATACCATACGGAATGCGGTCTGTCAAGTGAAAATGCCCGAATTTATTGAAAAAATCACCGTATATACCGTGATCTTTCACAATGCTGTTTTAGCGCGGAAACGGTGCTCTTTTGACGGTTTCACAACGGGTGTTTTGAGACGGTGTAAAACCCGTTTTGCGGGGGCGTAGGCGCGGCTTTCTCCGGGCGACGGCGGGGCTTGTCCCGCCGCCCGGTTTTCTCCGGTCTTGATTTTCGCCCCGATCTGTGCTATACTGGCAGAGAAGAAACAAAGGAGAGCGACATGGATCCGCAACAGGAACCCGGACGGGACAAACTCGAGGGGGGCGAACTGCACGTCAGCCACGGCAAGGTCTGGCGTTGGTTCGACAACTTCTGGTATCACTACAAATGGCATACCATATTCGCCGCGATCATCGTGTTCACGGTTCTTTTCTGCACGCTCTCCATGTGCCGCCGCAAGGAGCCCGACTACTACTTCTACTACGTCGGACCGGGCGAGTTCACCTCGAACCAGCAGCGCGCGATCATCAACTCGCTCGGGGAAAAATCGGGCGAAGACGGGCGCGACGCGACCCTTTCGATCTCGTTTCTGTTCGTGATGACAAACGACCAGATCGCGCGCTTCGGCGAGGAACACGCCGACGACGGACTGACGGTCAACGGCGGGCAGATCATGCAGAACCGCGACCTGCTCTCGGACGAGATCCTGACCGGCAACGCGATCATCTTCTTTATGGATCCCGAGGTGCTCGCCGAAACGCAGGACAGTTCGGGCGCCTTCCTTGAGATCCGCCCGTTCGCGCCCGAGGGCACGCCCGACGAGGCGTTCTCGGGCGAGTACGGGATCAAACTGAACTACACCGTCTTCGCTGCCGATCCCGCCTTCGCCGCCTTCCCCGAGGGGACGGTGATCGCGATCCGGAACGGCATCTCGGCGCTCACGCTCTTTCAGCGCGACAAGGCGCTCGAGAACCGGGCAAGGTACGAGGCGCTGCTGAAACGGTGGCTCGCGATCGAATAATACGCAAACCGATACGAACCGTCCCGACGTTGGTCGGGACGGTTTTTTATTTGCCTTTCTTCACGCCGCAAATCTTTCGGAGAAGCGGACGCAGAACACGCGGCGGGCGGACGAGCAGTATCTTCATACGTTGGTGTTTCCGCGGGGGCGGAAACGCTCCTTTCTTACGGTCGGTCATTTGCGGAGCAGGGCGGCGACGGCGGCGGCGAGGATCCCGATCGCGAGCAGAACGGTCAGGGCGACCGGCGGAAGGAACCGCGTCAGCAGGATCCCCAGGGCAAACGCGAGCGTGGCGACCGTCGCCGTCGGGACGGATCTTTTACAGCATTTCATAGCGCACCTTCTTCCCGTTTACAGGATATGCGGGACCGGGCGGAGACGTGAAAAGCGGCGGTTTCCTTTTTCATTTTCACGTGTACGCGCGCGACTCCGCCCGAAAAATTTTCCCCAACCCCTTGACAAATCCTTTCCGGCGTGCTATACTACGTTCGGTGATATCAAAACGATATCAATTTGAAACAGGCAACAAGAAAGGGAAAACAAATCATGGAAGAAAAGGTTATCAAAGGGAAAAGAAACGGCTTTTTGATGCTGATGATCCTGATCGTGCTTTACGTCGCGGCGGTGATCGGCATGGTCTTTTGCGCCGCGAGCGGGACCGAGGACAGCCCGGCGTATCTCGGGTTGTTCGTGCCCTCCGTCATCTACTCCTGCTTCGGCTGGATCCTGATGCTCGGCTTCAAGGTGCTGAAACCGCAGGAAGCGCTGGTGCTCACCCTGTTCGGTAAGTACTACGGTACGCTGAAGGGCGACGGCTTCTTCTGGGTGAACCCCTTCTGCTCGTCGGTCAACCCCGCCGCCAAGACCAAACTGAACCAGAGCGGCGACGTCACGACGCAGATCACCCCCGCCGAACGGCAGGCGGCGAACCAGAAGAACGCTGCGGCGATCACCAACCGCATCTCGCTGAAGATCATGACGCTCAGCAACAACCGGCAGAAGATCAACGACTGCCTCGGCAACCCGGTCGAGATCGGGATCGCCGTGACCTGGCGCGTCGTCGACACCGCGAAGGCGGTCTTCAACGTCGACAACTACAAGGAATACCTCTCGCTCCAGTGCGACAGCGCCCTGCGCAATATCGTCCGGCTCTATCCCTACGACGTCGCTCCGAACGTCGACACGACGGGCGACGGGATCGCCGACGAGGGCAGCCTGCGCGGTTCGAGCGAAGTGGTCGCGCTCCGCATCCGCGACGAGATCCAGTCGAAAGTGAACGAGGCGGGCCTTGAGATCGTCGAGGCGCGGATCACCTACCTCGCCTACGCGCCCGAGATCGCCGCCGTCATGCTCCAGAGACAGCAGGCGTCCGCCATCATCGACGCGCGCAAGATGATCGTCGACGGCGCGGTCGGCATGGTCGAAATGGCGCTCGAACGGCTCGCCGAAAAGGGAACCGTCAACCTTGACGAGGAACGCAAAGCGACGATGGTCTCGAACCTCTTGGTCGTTCTCTGCGGCAACCACGACGCTCAACCCGTCGTCAACTCCGGGAGCCTCTACTGATGGAGCCCGAGGGCAAGAAACAGATCCCGCTCCGTCTCTCGGCGAAACTCTACGCTGATCTTTCGCAGTGGGCGGCGGACGACTTCCGCTCGCTGAACGGGCAGATCGAGTACCTTCTGACCGAATGCGTCCGCCGCCGCAAGAAGGCGGCGGAGCAAACGGAGCCGGACGAAAAACCGTAAACGCAAAGCGGCTGCCCCCGGGCAGCCGCTTTGATTATCTTTCGGGCAAATCGATCGGCGCATTTCCAAAGCGAAAAGGAATATTATTGACATTCACGGGCAAATATGATATACTTTTTGCATAAAAAGCGGTTGAAAATGAATGAAAAGACCGCACGACGGATTTTCAGGGGGCATATACGGCTATGGTTCGCGGACTTTTTCGGTTGGTCGCGTTGGTTCTGGCGCTCGTCGTCGTCGCTCTGTCCTTTGCGGGGTGCGGGTGTTTTCGGAAAAAGTACGATTGGATCGAGATCAACAAGGAGCAAGTTTTTCGCCGCGTGCTGTATCACGAGAAACCGGACGAGATCGAGATCCACTCGCTGGACGCGTACGAACTGGACGATAATGTCTATTTCCACGTGACGTATACGCATTACAGCCACCCGTTTGACGAATGGAGAGATCTTGATCTGGTCTATTTCGGTAAAAGGCTGATCGATAACCTGTTCAGTTTTGCCTGGCAAGACTGGGGCGAAATGGCACAGTACCGCGACGGCTACTACCAAGCGGTGGAAAAAGGACGCCACCGGGCGTTCTCGCAGGAAGAGATCCAGGAATGCGTCGACGCCTTTTACGCGTCTCGGGAAGAGTAAGATTAAAAATAGAACCGCATTTTGCGGTTTCCATTCATACGGCGGCTGCCCTTTGGCAGCCGCCGTTTCCTTTTCGTTATTCGCCTTTTTTGTAGTGATCGTACACGGTAATAATGCCGACGATTACCAGAAAGATCAGCACTTCAAACAGCATATCGTTTTCACCCGAAAACGTCAGCGGCGACTGCGGCGGGGGATCGATTCGTCGTCCGGCTCTTCCCGAAGGGAAAGGCAGCGGTGGCAGACGTCGCCGGTCATGCGCCTGATCCCGTGGGGGCTCGCTTCAAACTGAATGCAGTCTCTTCGGACGAATCCGAGATTTGCGCCTTCCTCTTCCGCATCGAAGTTCGCCCCGGCAAACAGGAAGTTCCAGCCCTCTTCTTTTTTTGCCGCGATCATTTTTTGCACGTCGGCGCGTCTGTAAAAACGGCTCGCGTTTTCCAGCCCGTCGGTGATGATGCAAACGACCGTAACGATCTTTCTGCCCCCGTCGAGTTCCTCTTTTTGCGCCCCGGCGATTTCGTTCATGACCGCACACATCGCGTCGTTCAAGGCGGTCATTCCGTTCGGAACGTAGTTCTCCTCGGTCAGGGGGCGTGCCGTTTCGAGCGGTGCACGAAAGCACACCTTGTCAAGCGCCTGATTGAACGAATAGACCGAGATCCGCGCCTCGTCGCCGTGGGTTTCGGCTTTTTGCGCGTCGAGCAGTTCGTTGAAATTCGAGACGGTCGCCCGCCGGATGTGTTCCATCGATCCGCTCTTGTCCAGAATGAATACCAGTTCGGTCAGCCTTTTTTTCATTTTCGTTGTCTCCTTTTTTCTTTCCCCACACTCTGTTGCAGCATTATTAAACGGCTTTTGATGAATAGAAGAACCTGCGAAATAGGATTGACATCGCAGCATTTTTCTCTCATAACAAGTATAACAAATAAAGGTATACAAAACTGACCGCTCCCAGTCGGGAACGGTCAGTTTATGGATTGTAAACTTGGCGTTAATATTGTTTATCCTTTAACTCGGTTTTAACAAAGTCTTTCAATGCATGTCCGAGTGCTTTTTTCAGAAGCAGTTCATCGTCAGGATCGTCTTCGTCTATTTCTTCGTCTTCTCGTTCCATTAAACCGTGGACAAATGCCAATCCGTTTTTTGCGTCTTCGGCAGAGAGTTCGGGTATCCGGACAGTCGCTAAAAGAATAAGCTCTTCTTGTGTCAATGCTGATAAATTGCCGTATCTATGATCGAGATACAAACGGCAGATGGTAAACTCCTCTTCGTATGTCCAACCATGTGTTGGCGGTTTTTGGGGAAGCAGTTGAAGAAAGCCGTGTTCAAACGCATCTGGTACGGGGAAGACCTTACTTGTTCCGTCTTTATCGAACTTGACACTAATCGTATTGACCTCCACCTTGACGATATTCCCAAACCCATATGTTTTGTGAAAAACGGTATCTCCAACATTAGGTTTAACTGAGGGTTCAGAAGGAAACTGCTTTTTTAATGCTTCAAGAAAAGCATTCTTATTCTGCTCACTATAGGCAGGCAAAGGAGAGAGAGGTACTCTGTCACCGGAGGGAAAATGCTTTTTTGCTTCTGGAAGGTTGTCAGAAAGATACTTGATATTTTGAAGTTTCATTCGAATTGACCCGCGCTTGATTTGGGGAAGTTTGTTTTCAACACGGTCAATCAATTCGTCAACGCTTTTGTTGTATGCTTTAGAAGTAGCGAATTCCAGATACAGCATACAACAAGTTAGATCGTCAGAATAAGACCAATTGTATTTGTTTCCGTTCATGTTTGGAACTCCTTTTCAATAATAGTTTATTGTAAAACGCAATTTATTCTTCCTGCTTGAATGTCAATCCCATCTCGGCGATCTTGTCGCGGATCTCTTCAAAGGACTTTTTGCCGAGGTTCCGGATTTTCAGGATCTCTGTTTCGGTGTGGGACACAAGGTCGCCGACGGTGTCGATTCCGGTTCGCTTCAGACAATGGTAACTCCGCTGTGAGAGGGCGAGTTGCTCGACGTCGGTGGAGAGGGTGGGGGAGACGTCGGCGCCCGTTTCGCCCTCGCCTGTCATGGTTGGGGTTTCTGCTTTGGCAATTTCGGACAGACACTCGAAATGCCGGATCAGGACGTTCGACGCGGTGGCGATCGCGGCGTCGGGGGAGAGCGCGCCGTTGGTCATGACCTGCAGGATCAGTTTGTCATAATCGACGTCGCCGCCGACGCGGGTATTCTCGACAGTGTACTCGACCTTCTGGACGGGGGTGTAGATTGCGTCGACCGCGATCGCACCGAGCGGGAGCGGGGAACAGATCTCTTTGTTTCGCTCGGCGGGAACGTAGCCCTGCCCGCGCGAAAACGCGATCTCCATGCGGAAACGCACTCCGTCGGCGAGCGTTGCAATCACCTGTTCCGGGTTGACGATTTCAAGGTCGCTGTCGGACTTGATATCCCCGGCGGTCACGGTGCGGGGACCGGTCTCGTCAATCTCGGCGTGCTTTATCTCTTCACCCTGCAGTTTGGCGACGATCCCTTTGACGTTCAGAACGATCTCCGGGACGTCCTCGGCGACGCCGTCGAGCGTCGTGAACTCGTGCTGCGCGCCGTCGATCTTGATCCAGACGGCAGCCGCTCCGGGCATACCCGAGAGGAGTACGCGGCGGAGCGAGTTGCCCACGGTGATCCCGTAGCCGCGATCCAGCGGCTGAATGAGCGCGGTCGCGCTCTTTTGATCCTCGCTGACTTTTACGGTGACGTCGGGTTTGCAGAATTCGAACACGGTTTTTCTCCTTTATCTTTCGGAACTATTAATCGTTCAAAAGATCAACCCAATCACTATACTCATCACGAACCGTAACGTATTTCGACAGATTGATTCCCTTGTTGATCTCGGTCACATACGATTCCGGCATCTGGGCTGATTTCAGCACTTCGATCGGTTTGATGTTTTCGGAGCGCATGGTTTGTGCGAAGATCACCCCGAACAGGTGAATCATGGCAACCTTATTTACGTTTTTCAGGGAATACATAGCTTTCAGTTTAATTCCGAGTTCAAGAGCAGTCATTTTTGGTCCCCCTATTTTTTTATTGTTGATTTAGGTGTGAATGGTCTTCAAGAAGTCATCGCGTTTCCTGTCGTAATAGTACCCGGGTATCTTGCCCTCCACCCGACGGACGGGGAAATCGGCTCCGATCAGGTAGCCGATATTGCGCCCGACGGTCTTGCGGTCGCAGGGGATCCCGAGGTCGTTCAGGTAGGTCGTGATCTGCGTTTGCGTCACCGTATGCTCGCGCGAGGTGTAGCAGTACAGTACTTTGAACACGTAGAGAATGACGGTTTTCTTTGCGATCAGTTTCACGGCGGAACTCCTTTCGTTTTTGCTCCTCATATATATTGTACCACACCGCTTGGGACAGAATTGACCACCCGGTAATCCCCCCCGATTGTTCCACATATAGGATACCATAAACCGGATGGTCAAAATTGACCATACACCTTGAACGCGCCTTTGTAAAGAAGAAAAAAACGCAGTCGCTTATGTTTACCATAATATACGCACGAAAACCATTTTTTACTTTTTTCGCCAAAAAAAGCCCCCGGAGCGAGTGCTCCGGGGGCGTCGTTCTATTCGGTGGCTTCCGTCAGTCCTCGATCGCGGCTTTCTTCGAGAAGATCGGGTGGATCACTTCGGGCGGGAACTTCGGGCGGCGGTCGTAGGTGTAGAGCCCGTTCTGTTCCTGCTCGACGTCGGTCAACTGCGTGTAGCAGAAGGCGAAGATCTTCGGGTTATCGAGCAGCGCGTCGGTCAAGCCTTTCAGGCGTTCGATGAACTCCTCTTCGGTCTTGGGGGCGTTGCCATAGCCCCACGCCTTCTCGTCCAGGCTCCAGCCGATCCCGCCGTACTCGCTGACGAAGAACGGCATACCGGGTTTGTAGGGCTGGCGCTCGTTGCGCTTGCCCTGCTCGGTGTAGGTGCCGTCGGTGACGAGCGAGGCGAAGTGTTCGACCATCGTCTTGGGTTTCTGCTCGTAGTCGTGGATGTCGTGGATATCGGTCTCGACGTGGAAGACGCCGCTGGTGTCGATCGCGGGGCGCGTCGGGTCGATCGCCTTGGTGGTGCGGTAGGCGAGCGAGAGCAGCGGATCGTACTGGCGGCAGTAATGCTGATCCCACGTTTCATTGAAGGGACACCAGCCGATGATGGCGGGGTGATTGAAGTCGCGTTCCACCTCTTCGAGCCACTCGGGCAGGAAGGAGTAGATCGCCTCGGGACGGGTGTGATCCAGTCCCCAGTTGGGGTATTCGCCCCAGACGATGTAGCCGAGTTTGTCGCAGTGGTAGAGGTAGCGTTCCTCAAAGACCTTCTCGTGCGGACGCGCGCCGTTGAAGCCCATCGCGAGCGAGCGGAGAACGTCGTTTTTCAGTTCCTCGTCGGTGGGGGCGGTGTAGACGCCGTCGGGGAAGAACCCCTGATCCAGCACCAGCCGCTGGAAGACCGACTTGCCGTTCAGGCGGAACTTCATGCCGTCGAACTTGATGTCGCGCAGACCGAAGTAACTCTTGACGCGATCTTCACCGAAGGTGAAGGTCAGGTCGTAGAGTTTGCCGTCGCCGATCTCCCACAGGTGTTTTTCCGAAAGGACGATCGGGAAGGTGACGGTCCCGCCCGCGGCTTTGACCGTCGCGCGGCCGACCTCGCGGCCTTCGTACGCAGCGACGGCAACAAGGTCCGCGATGCCGGACAGTTTCGCCTGCACGGTCAGGGTGCCGTTCTCGGCGTTGGGGTAGTAGCGGGTCGAGAGCAGACGCGTCGCCGGCGCGAATTCGAGCCAGACGGTCTGCCAGATCCCGGTGGTGCGGGTGTAACTGCATTCGTAGGACTCGTATTTGTCGCTCTGCTTGCCGCCGGGGATCATGGGATCGCGGGTGTCGTCCTTCGCGTAGACGACGACGGTATTCTCGCCGACCTTCGCGGCGTCGGTGATATCGAAGCAGAAGGAGACGTAGCCGCCGGTATGCCGTCCGACCTCGGTCTCGTTGATATAAACTCTGCAGGAATAGTCGACGGCGCCGAAATGGAGCAGCACCCGCCCCCCGAGTTCCTTTTCGGAGAGCGTGAACGTCCGCCGGTACCAGACCGCCGCGTGGAAATCGGTATTCCCGATCCCGGAGAGTTTGCTCTCGGGGCAGAAGGGAACGACGATGGTGCGGTCAAAGGCGGCGCCCGCCTTCATCAGTCCTCTATCTAAGCCGCTGTTCGATTCGTCGAAGCAGAAATCCCACTCCCCGTTGAGGTTGCGCCACGCTTCGCGTTCGAATTGCGGTTTCGGATGTTCAGGTCTTGCGATCATTGGGTTTCTCCTTATTCTAATGCGCCAAAGGCGCAATTCATTGAATGAAATGACGCTTCGCGTCGTGAAATGCGTGCTTCGCCCGCGTGAATTCTCGCCGTCTTCGACAGTTCCGTGAATTGACTTGCGCCGTGGCGCAAGTCAATTCGGATAACGCCGCGGCGTTATCCGAACTTGACGATCTTCTTGAAGAAGCGGTAGCCGCAGACGTCGATCCAACGGCTGAACTTGGTCTTCCCGGTCGCGACCGTCGCAGTGGTGGTCCAGCGCAGACGCCGGTAGAGCCACGGATCTTTGTCCTTGATATACTTCCAGACCGCGTAGAAATCGGCGCGGCGCTCGGGGGTATCGTCGGCGTAGGTGAAGACCGCGCAGATCAGG
>JAEEGL010838521.1_pt1 | contig 27348 bp, 25 predicted proteins | sample 9134231 | NCBI WGS metagenome assembly JAEEGL01 (sample SAMN16246548, study PRJNA631951) | gut metagenome | biome: gut microbiome; feature: rumen; material: fiber-attached | host: Bos | place: Iran: Karaj | collected 2018-10
CGGGGTCGACGGGATCACGTATGAACAGTTCGAGGAGGGCAGGAAGGGAGAGATAAAGCAGCTTCAGTCAGAGCTGCAGGAACATGATTATCATGCACTGCCTGTAAAATGCGTGACAATTTACAGGGGTGATAAGGCCCGCGTCATCGCATTATATTCCATGAGGGATAAGGTCGTACAGCAGTCACTTGCGGAGGAGCTTAACCGTATATTTGACGGAAAGTTCAGCAGGCAGACCTATGCTTATCGTACCAACAAATCCGCCCTTACGGGGATAGATGAGATCAACGAACAGATTTCGTCCGGAAAATATGAGGCTTTCCTTAAGGTGGATATTTCACATTACTTTGACACAATACGATGGGGGATGCTTGATGCCATGCTGGAGCAGTACATCCAGGAACAGGATGTGATTGATCTTATCCGTGAGAACTGCTGCTCGGTAAGCCTTGATGAAACTACGGGGGAGCTTGAAGACAAGAGGGAAGGAATATATCAGGGAAGCGGTATAGCACCTGTGCTTTCGAATATCTATCTTATGGATTTCGACAACAGGATGTGCGAAACAGAAGGTATTTATTATCTGAGGTATTCGGACGATATCCTGATACTCGGGGAAGAGAGGGATAGGCTTGTAAACCTTCTTGGGGAGGTCAAGAGTGCTTTTGACAGCCTCGGGCTTAAGATCAATGAGAAAAAATCTGTCATTGGTGATATTTCTGAGGGGGTTCATTTCCTGGGATATTTTTTTGATAATAACGGCAAGGCAGTCCCTGCAAAGGCCGAGACCAGCCTGTATGAACGGCTGGAGATGATGTGGCTTACATCCGGTGACATAGGCATAGAAGATAAACTGAAGAAGGTTCTGGAGATAGTGGGCGGATGGGAGCAGTATTTCAGGGATGACAGAGAGATAGGATCGATATTTGAGTATTCGGCTCTTGTTTACGCCCACGGCACTGATGAAGAATACAGGCAGGACCTTGCTTCAAGGCGCGGCGGACAGGATAATATATACAGGGATATCGCTGAATATCTGCGGTCCTTCTGGCGGAACCATAAGGAGTATGAACTGGAGCTTCTGGAGTATGAGCAGTTTTACGGCGTGCCGGCGTTTAAGGGAGTGCGCCTTGATGACAAAACCATACGGCCTTTCGTACATGAGCTGCTTAAGGGATACCGGAGTTATATCATCCGCGAGGATTATGATACTGCGATAGAGATCATGCAGAGCTATACTGACCTTAAGGGATACGAGCAGGCGGAGTACTGGCAGGAGAAGGCAGAGCTCTTAAAGCGAAGGCAGGATAAAGATCTTGAGGTCATGCTGCATCTGAACGGCGGGGAGAATGATGTAATTTATCACTCAGATACCGCAGGGAAGATGGCAAAGCTTTTTGTGGGAAGGGAAGACGTTTTTGCAAAGGAAACCCTTGATGACAGGAGGGGCAGGAAGACAGAAACTGATCCGCGTCCCCTTACGGAGCAGATCCTGAAAGAACATCTCATGGGGAAGCTGACAGCGGACACATATGTGCAGCGTCCTAATTCCACTGTACGATTCATAGTATATGATGTGGATATCTCAAAGAGGGTATTGCTGCAGCATGCGTCCGATGAGGAGGCCATGAATGCATATCTGCAGAAGGCTCTGGATCAGACCGTCAGGATACGGAAGGAGCTTTCTCATATGGGGATACAGAGTTATATCGAGTATTCAGGGAGCAGGGGATATCATCTGTGGGTCTTCATGACGGAATGGATACCTGTACGATATGCAAATATGCTGAATGATATCATTGATACAAAGGTTGCAAAGGATGATGATATCCAGACAGAGTTCTTCCCAAATAAGACACGCATCAAGGACGGCAGGTATGGACAGGCGATCAAGATACCGTACGGCATCCATGCAAAGAGCGGTAAGAGGTCGTATTTCATTGATGAAAACGGAAACCCGGTCATGGACGTTGACAGCTTTGCGGACGGCGTGGCAAAGACCGCCTTATCTGATATCAAGAAGGTATTGGCCTCTGCTGTGGATCCGGCTGAAAATCTTGAAAAGAAAGAGGTTGATACTGACCTAACGGCTTTCGGGGTTATAGAGCCCGAGATACGTAAAGTGCTGGAGAACTGCAGTCTTATGAGGTATCTTTGCCAGAAATCAGTGAAGACGGGATATCTTACGCATTTTGAAAGGCTGACCGTCCTGTATGTATTCGGACATATCGGGGAAGAGGGGGCTCAGTTCATCCATAAGGTCATGTCATTTACGCTGAACTATAAGCATGGGGTGACCGAGCATTTCATAAGCAAAAAACCGGAGAAGCCGGTAAGCTGTGTGAAGCTTCGGGATCAGTATAAACAGCAGACGGCGGAATTCGGGTGCAGCTGTGTGTTCAAGAAGGATAAGAACTGCTATCCGTCCCCGGTGCTTCATGCCATTTCCCTGTCACCCGATGCTCAGGTGCAGGTTACTCTGCCTACAAGCCGTACGCTCACTAAGGAAAAAGAGACCAGGGTTAAGGCGGAGATGAATATCCATACTAAGGCACAGGAGCTTGCCGGACGGATATTTGAAGCCAAGAAGCAAAAGAGAGCCATTGACAAGGATATTCATAAATTGGAGAGGGAGCTTGGGGCTTTGTTTGATGCCCATAAAATTGACAGCCTTGAGCTTCCTATGGGGGTACTGACCCGCAGGAAAAAAGATGACGATGTGGAATGGGTAATTGAGATCTGAGATATGTGCTATCCGGCTGTCTTCTGGCAGCCGGATAAAATGAGTTATCCCGCCATTTTCCTGCGGAGGCTTTCATATTCGGACTGCATCCGGCGGAATGATTCTGTATTCCCGCCGGGATTGTCGGGATGGAGTTTTTTGCAGAGCTGGCGGTAGCGGCGTTTCAGCGCTTCTTTGCGGTTTTATTCCATGACCCGGTGTAGCTTTTTCTGCGATTCTATATATACGGTGAGAATAGAGGTCACTCGGATAGGGACATGAAAAAAGCTGCCACATCATATTGACGTGACAGCTTCATATATGTTGCTCGATATCAAAATAATATTAGAGAGTCGTCTGCAATTCTTTTACGCTGTCTATTGAAAGGCCGGTGTTTTCAGCAACCTTTTCAACTGAATCTCCGGATTTTAAGCAATTCTTTGCTATTGTAACGGTAACGTCATGTGTTACGGCCTCTGTAACTGATGCTGTAACTGATGCCGTAACTGATGCCGTAACTGATGCCGTAGTATCGGCCACAGCTGCCTCAACAGCCTGTCTCTTTTCTTCTGCATATAATCTGTCTACTTTTGTCATTGTAAGCGCCTCCTTGATCTTATTGGAATCATTCTCTGTTATAAATTTATCTGCGAATACCCAAATCATCTTAAGGACAAAATACATCCTGTCCTCATCAGGGATTTCCTTTGCAAGCTCTATTGCCCTCCCCACAGCCCCCTGCTTGGCTTCTTTACCCTTGAAGGTCAGCGGATATATGATCATCCGCATCATATCTTCATCGTTCAGGTTTATACCGGATGCCAGTTTGTCCTTAAGCTCATTCCAGATGGTGCAGGGATCAAGTTCTGAGAGGAAAGCTTCCTCTATCTCCATTCTTAATCCGCCAATATCCAATATAGGATCAGTAGATCCACGCTTCACATCAGCCGTATAAATAATTATCAGTCTGATACCGGCAAATTTCCCTGTTTCATTATACAACCTTTCAGTTACGCGGGCAAAATACTTGAGGTAGCTGCACTTGTTGCTACTCCGGTATTCACTCTCATAGTCCACCAGGGCATATGTTCCGTCCTCCAGCAGGAACAGATTATCAAGCCGGAGCTCGTCAGCTTCAACAGCCGGCAGGTTTGTAGGCCGGATATCGGCTATACTCGGAAGGTCTATTCCGTATACGGAAAATGATTTTCCCTTGAACTGTTCGCTCAAGATCTTGGACGTTATGTCCTTGTTCTGGTAAGAAATTTTAGTTTCTTTTTCCATACAAATTCCTCCTTATGTTTTGTGAGGATCTGTCTTATGGAAAATGACGTTCAGATTGTTATAGAGAATTAGTCAAAGAATCTTTATATAATTGTTTTGGTGATAACAATATCTAAATCGTGGAATCTTCGGCTGAAATGCCTGAAACCTTTAGACAGATCCCTGAAATTGATGACAACTATAGCATTTTCTAAGGTGTTTGTAAAGCAGAGCAGAAGATATCAGCGGCTACGCTTGATAAGGCGATGGATTACTGCGGCCTGAAGCCGAGCAGGTATTGGCAGTCTGACCCGCAGGAAAAGATGACGAAGTGGAATGGGTTATTGAAATATAAGATAAAATGAGTTATCCCGCCATTTTCCTGCGGAGACTTTCATATTCGGACTGCATTTGGCGGAATGATTCTGTATTCCCGCCGGGATTGTCGGGATGGAGTTTTTTGCAGAGCTGGCGGTAGCGGCGTTTCAGCTCTTCTTTGTTTTTACAGTCCTTGAAATATGAATCTGCGGTTTTATTCCATGACCCGGTGTAGCTGCCGCGGCGTGATGAGCTGTTTCCGGAACTGCGGCGGTTCTGTTCTTCCCGTTGTTTCCTTTCGCGTTCACGGCGTTCACGTTCCTGACGCTCACGTTCTTTGCGTTCGCGTTCCCGGGCTTCTTTTTCAGCCTTCTCTTTAGCCGCTTTTTCAGCCCTGTTTTTTGCGCATCTTTTATCATAAAGATCCTGTTCCTTCATGACCTGTTCACGCTCTGCTTCATAAGAGGCAGATGTCTTTGATTCATTTATTCTATGCAGGAACGACCGAATGGCATATATCAGAATCGAAGACATCACTGATGCGATGAAGCATATGAATGCCTGGACAGCATCTTCTGAGCCGTCAAGGCAGATGACAGGGGTAATTATCAATCCGATAATTAATCCGTGTATTATGGCAGATATTATCCCGGAAATACAGAACGGAGAGTTCATTTTTTTACTTTTTGGAAGATTACAGATTCCTGCAAAATACCCAAAGACAGCCCCGGGTATTGCAGTAAGAGGTATCAACGCGGAAGCTGTCTCCGGATCCGGAGATACCATGCCGGTAAAAGCTATGCACTCACAGCAGCCAATCAAGGTGAAATAAGCTGTATACATTTCACGCTTCAAAGGGCTCATTGTATAAATGGCCATGAGAAGAAGGGATGTGGCCAGACCATATATTATGAGCCAGGAGAAAGCGCCCATCTGAACTGCCTCTTCATAGAATCCTGGAACATATATTTTGAGTATCAGAAAGATGCTGTATGAGATACAGTATGTTCCAAGCACAGTATGGAATTTGAAATCGAAACCCTCATTTCCAGCTGTTTTTTCCATTTATCCATTTCCTTCCCATATCATCATATCCGTATCCTGATCCGGATAATATAAACCGCTGGTTCATTTTTTCTGGTCCTGATATCTGATAGATTGGATGCAGGAGGAAACTGACATGATCACAAGGTACGAGAACCATAAATATGTGCATATACCGCGGAAATATCGGGGGATTACCAATATCACCCGGAAGTGTGACGTTTTTACGATTGATTCCATGATCTGGAAGCCCAGAGATGTGGATTACAGCACGGCTATAAAGGCTTTAGTCAGCATATACTATCATTTCCTTGTAAGCAGCGGCCATATCTGTAAAGGCCTGGCGTCCGCATCGGATCCCTCCCTCATATGCCTTAACATTACCCATAATGAGAAAAAGGACGGAAAGCCCATCCTTTCAAGGGATGAAACCGAGGAGTGCCTGGGCTATCTGCTCCATGGCATGTGCTGTTTTCATAATAAGAAATGCAGAAACACATCCGTGATGCAGGGGATGGCTTATCTTGTCCGTAAGCTCTATGAGCCTTATATGGGATCCGGTGATAATTATATCCTGGATATCTATTATGCGATCATCGTAAGGGGAACATTTGTCCTGCAGATGAGCAACAAACTTCTGGCAAAAGCCTTTTATAAAGGGATCTATGACGTGTGGCCTTATGCAAGGGACAGGCAGAAGCATTTTTTCGGCGGTATGTCTTATGATGCGCAGGCAGCATATGACAGTGTCCTTAACCATGAGGATATATATTTTGATCCTATGCATGACGAGCGGAAGTATCCCTGGAATATGTACGAATATAATGTGGATAATATCATCCTTACTTATGCGGCAGCGAAAGAGATGAAGGACATAGGAGAGAAGACAGGATGTTTCTTCCCTGATGTGATAAAGAAATATGATCTGACAATGGATTTCATAAAAGATTTCTTCACGGATGTATCGCCTTTCTACAAGGCAAGGTGCGATCACTATAATGAAAGGCCTTCGGAAAGCTTAAGGGATTCGGATCCTGTTGAATATTACGGGAACGTGGTACATACCATGGAAAAGTATCCGGCGCTGGAGATGGATTACTGTCCGTATCTTTTCTATAGCTGTGAGCTTTTCAAAAGTACCGGTAAGCCTGAGACGCATCTTTATAAAGGGATCGCAAAAAACTATACGGGACGAGATTATGGGAAACTGGATAATGACTGCCCCATCTTCGGGCAGAGAGCATGTCAGCCGGTCCTGAAAAGCCCTGTTTCGTATGGTTTTAACATCATAACTGATAGCGTGGTTATCATTACCATGTTATTCTGGGTTATAAACTGTATCTGCGAATGGCAGAAGAGGACGCATTGTCTCTCAATCCTGTTCTGGGGACTCGTTATCTTGTTTTTTATGGGGGTATGCGGTAGCGGCGGATCGAGTTCATGAGAGTGAACTGCCGGTTCATTTTTTATCATTCTGTTATCTGTTAAATTAGTGACTGGGAAAAAGGTTTATGACAACGATAAAAGCGTAGGGAGCAGGTAAATGATATCTATTTCTAAAGACAAAACCGATCTTGAAGAGATATATGCAAAGCACTTATCCTGCCTGAAGGGTAAGGTAATAAGCTGTAATGAATATGATTCGGAACGTGACAGGCTGCGCACACAGGCAAGGAACTGTATTGACCGTTTTGATCACCTTGATGATACTCAGGCAAAAAAAGAGAAGACGGTTCGCTTTGCCAGGAATGTTTATAGAAGGTATTGCGCGGTCAGAAAGGGGTCGCCGGATTTCGATAATGGAAGCATAAGGCTGACTATGAGCCGGCTTACTGATCTAATGGCTTTGGAGGAGGCAAACGGATTGCATTTATTGCGCTGTGAAATACCGGAGGCTGCTGATAAGCCATTGAATAATTATGTCAAGAACAAGCAGGATGTGAAGGAACTAATGAATGATATAGCAGTATATTATTTCAGGCATAAGTTCAAGAGGGAAAAGAAGGCTGCTAAAAGAAAAATAACGCTTAATAAAAAAGAAACTATTGTCTGTGTTTCCAAAACCGGGAAATGCTATCACAAGTTAACTTGCGCTCATGTCAAGGATAAGACCAGGCAGATCATGAATATCAGTAACGCAGTAAAACTAGGTTATAAACCTTGTACATGTATAGGTGATGTTCAGGAAAAGACAGGAGAAATAATATGTGACCATAAAAATGCGCCTGTACTGAAGGAAAGCATGACTGTAGTTACTGCATTTGTTGATGAGTCCTGCCGTCATAATCCCTGGAGGGTATATGACAAAAGCCTGCCTGAGATGCAGACGAGCTTCAGTTATATCATATGCAGGGGAGATGTGGGCTCTGAACGGTTCATCACGGATGATAATACAATTGAGAAGAACGCATGTCTCGCAAGATGGAGCGATAATACAAATACTGCAGCGATAGAGGCTATACATACTGTTCTGGAAACACTTGCCATTAAGCATAGTTTTCATGGTGATGTTATCATTTATACGGATAATACGGGGGCTGCATCCAGCTGGAAAAAAAGTGAAGTCAGCGTAGGCCTGGGATCGCTGTTCAATAGTGTCAGGGTTTCTTTTATCCCGAGAGAGCGCAACAAAGTTGCAGATTCTATCGGAAGGCGGCGTATTTTCGCGGATATATCAAAGGAAACCATGGAAAAGGTAAAAGTGGCAATGCACGGTGAAAATATCGAGGCGGACACCATTGATTATATTGAAGAATTCTTCCCGGAGCCGGATAGGGATCTGCCGAAACTTATGAGTGAGCTGGAGAATCTTTCAACGGCAATCGGATATCTTCCGGGACAGAGATGTCCGGTGGATGATGAAGCCGGATCAGGAAAGAGGATACGGTCACTGCTTTCTTCGATCAGGCAGGGAATCCTTGTGGGGGCGGCGGTATGAGGAAGATAAAGAGATCGGATGTAAAATTGCTTTCTCATATCAAAGAAAAGAAGAACAGAATGGATTATATGCAGATGCATACGAGTTTTGATGAGGAGGATTACGGCAGGGAGCATGTGAAGTTAGGGTATGCACTCATGGAGCAGATTGATACTTTGAAACAGATAAAGGGGCTGGAAAGTTCGATTTGCAATGACCATAAGTAATCAAATTTTACATAACAAATCGGCATAGCGGATATGCTGTTCCGACTATGCCGATTCTGTATGTATATTAAAAATCTTAATTTGTCCTGTTGTAAGGCAGGAGGCTTATTTCTTTTGAATGCAGGGAATATTACATATATTCATCTACAAGCTTGTCAAATGTTCCGTCTTCCTTGATGTTGGTGATCGCCACGTCTATAGCTTCCTTTAATGCCGTATCACCTTTGGGAAGAGCTATGGCGTATTCTTCCTTTTCAAATCCGAAATCAGCGCCGTCAAGGTCATCAATCTGGTCAGGGAACTTCGAAGCGAATACACCCGCGGGATTGCTGTCTATTATGACTGCGTCAAGCCTGCCGTTTACAAGATCATTTACCGCGTCCAAAGCCTTATTATACTGCTGACTGGTAGCGCCCTCGATCTCCTCGACGATGAAGTCTCCTGTTGTGCCGAGCTGGCATCCGATCGTCTTTCCGGTAAGATCGTCATAGGTTTTGATATCCGAGCCTTTAGGGACCAGTACATGCTGTACGGCGTTGAAGTATGGCTCCGAGAAATCCACGGACTGCTTTCTTTCCTCAGTAACGGTCATTCCCGCTATGGCCACATCGGTCTTTGATCCTATGGCTGATACCAGTGAATCAAACTCCATATTCTCCACGACTACCTCTACTCCGAGCTTTTCGCCGATAGCCTTGATAAGGGCAATGTCAAACCCGTCCGGCTGTCCGTCGTCACCGACATATTCAAAGGGCGGGAATTCCGCGTTGGTCCCGACCGTGAGGACACCGTCAGATAGGACAGGTGAGTCGGCGGAAGCGCCTGTTGAAGCATTCTGCGATGCTCCGCAGCCTGCGGTTAAAGATACCGCGAGGATGCCTGTAAGTAATAAGCTGAATAACTTTTTCATATCTGCCTCCATGAAAATAATATGATCTTAGCGTCAAAAATACTGTTGCATCTTATCATACGTTGGCGCGTATAGCAAGAATCATCAGGAAACTACAAAACCTTCGACAGGAATTCCTGCAGCCGTTTTGACTGAGGATCGTTGAATAATTTATCAGGCGTATTCTCTTCCATGATCACTCCCTCATCGATGAACTGGACCCGGGTAGCAACTTCCCTGGCAAATCCCATCTCATGGGTCACGATCACCATTGTCATCCCCGATTCCGCAAGGACTTTTATGACATCTAAGACCTCGCCGACCATTTCGGGATCAAGGGCGGAGGTGGGCTCGTCGAAGAGCATCACCTTGGGGCCCATTGCAAGCGAGCGGACGATGGCGATCCTCTGCTTCTGTCCCCCGGACAGCGCAGCCGGGTATACGTCGGCCTTTTCCTCGAGATTGACGCGTTTCAATAAAGTAAGCGCGGTCTCGTTTGCCTTCTCTTTTGTCATAAGGCCGAGCTTTACCGGTGCCAAAGTGATATTCTCCATGACGGTCTTGTTCGCAAAGAGATTGAAACTCTGGAAGACCATGCCCATATGTTCCCTGATCTTATTTATGTTAACCTTAGGATCGGTTATGAGCTGTTTCTCAAACCATATCTCTCCGGAATCCGGTACTTCAAGAAGATTCAGGCATCTTAGGAAAGTGCTTTTGCCGGATCCCGAAGGGCCGATGATAGCTACTTTTTCGCCTTTATCTATTTCTGTTGATATATTCTTCAGAACTTCAAGGCCGTTAAAATTTTTGCAGAGGTTCTTAACGGAGATCACTGCGCCTTAACCTCCTTTCCAATGCTTCAAGCAGAAGCGTGAGGATTTTTATTATTATGAAATAAATGACAGCCGCACCGATAAGCGGCATAAATGCCTCGTAGGTCCGGCTTGATATCTGGCTTGCCGTTCTTGTAAGATCGGAAAGGCTTACATATCCCACGATAGCGGTCTCTTTTATCAATGTGATGAACTCGTTTCCTATGGGAGGGAGTACGTTCTTGAAAGCCTGGGGCAGCACTATCTCTTTCATTGTCTGTCCTTTGGTAAGTCCGAGGGACCTTCCGGCTTCGGTCTGGCCTTTATCCACAGCAAGTATGCCGGCCCTTATTATCTCGGACACGTAAGCGCCTGAATTTATGCCGAATGAAAGGGAGGCCACCAGCACTCCGTTATTGGATGACGAGAATACGATAAACCACATGATGAGGAGCTGCAGGACGGCAGGCGTGCCCCTTATGATATCGACATATGCCGTGGCAATGTACCAGGGGATCGTGTGTTTATGTCCTTTTTTAGGTTCGGAGAGCCGCATGAGGGCAATGATGCAGCCGATGATTATGCCTATTATCCCGGCTATGACCGCTATCTCCATTGTGATGCCCAGTCCTTTGAAATAAAGGATCCAGCGGTCCTTCGCTATGAAGGCGTTATAAAACTTGGTCTGAATTTCATTCATAAATATAAGATCATCCTTATTTCCAGAAGCCGTTCTCTTCCGTGTATTTCTTCAGCTCTTCCGTATATACCTCGGCGCCGTGCCTGTTCACATGTATCGAATCTCCGAAGAGGCTGTTCGGATATACCGGTATCTCGGGGATCACATCCATATCGGGATATCTTGCCGCGACATCCTTCATATATGAAGTGAAGCCGTCTGAGAATTCCTGATGGAGCGCGTCGGCTGAGGCCTGGTTTATCGGAGGCTGCGCTATGAGCACATTTACGCCGTTTTCATCAAGCATTTCCACGAGCCTTTCATAATAATAAACCACAAGATAAGAATAATCAAAGGTTTCGTGGCGCACTTCATAGGTTTCCCCGTCATCTCCGTCGGCGCTTCCGAATTCACAGTAGCCCAGATCCTCCCTTATGGAATCAAACTTTTCTTTGTTTAAGGCCTTCCTTCCGATGAATTTCGACTCATACATCTGCGCCAGATACTTGGACGGAAGGCGCAGCCTGTAGGATATCATGTCCGGGATGCGGCCCTTTGAGGCAACTATCGGATCCTTGTACGACACCCCTCTGGCGTATATTTCAGCTATCTCGTCCGCGCTCAGGAAATTAAAATAGAGAGTCTGGTCCCAGTTGTCTATGTCGCAGAAATGATAGGGAGCAAATACCACTACGGCATTCTTCGGGGCACCGTTATGCTCGATATAATTTTCCACTGCATAATACATCTCTATGGGAGTGGCCCCGCCTATGGCAATATTATATGTATCCTCATGGAAAAGGGCGGGAAGTATAGAGGACTTGGCCCTGGAATCGCCTATTATCAATGTGTCTGCATCGATATAGGGCTTCTCCGAATTTTCGAATTCCTCGTCCCACATCACATATTCCACGGTCATGTAGCTCATGGGGAGCGCATAGGCAAGCGCACACAGGATTATGAGCGGAATGGAGATAAGTATGAAGTTTTTCGCAAGCTTTATTTTTTTATTCATCACTAGAACTGAAAGTATATAAACTGCTGCGCGCCTATCGAGGTCGAGCCCAGTATCATTATCACAAAGAGGTAATAAACGCACCATCTTACGGGTACACTCTTTGATGCTATAAATGCCGCGGCATCCTTCGTCTTTTCATTTATAATGTCATATATTATAAGCACTGCCAGGCCTGCAAGGAGATAGAGCATATTAAAGGTGCCGAGCCCCAGCTCGAAGGGCGAGGTAGTAAGTATCGAAGCAGGATCAAACTGCGTGAGCACCTTGCCTATCACGGTGCCTGCCTGGTAAATATCATCTGACCTGAAAAGGAACATCGAAAACGTAAACAGCATGAAGGTGAAAAATACCTTGAGCCATCTGGGGAAGCGCGCGCGCAGAGGCGCGATCAAGGCTTCCATTATCTGGAAAAGGCCGCAGAGCATTCCCCATAAAATATAAGTGATATCAGCCCCGTGCCACATGCCGGAAAGCGTGAACACTATAAAGATGTTCAGGTACTTCCTTGCAGTCCCCTTGCGGTTGCCTCCGAGAGGAATATATACATAGTCGCGGAACCAGTTATTAAGCGTTATGTGCCAGTGCCTCCAGAAAGATGCGCAGGAGTCTGTGAAGAAAGGCTGCGTGAAGTTTTCCGTAAGACGGAAGCCGAGGATTTCCGCGACGCCGATGGCTATCGTGGAGTAGGATGCAAAGTCACAGAATATCTGCACGGAATAAAGACATGTCGCAAGCAGAAGCTGATATCCGCTTACGTCCATATAATTGTCATAGATAAGATCCACGGCTATGGCAAGCCTTGAAGCCAGTACCAGCTTCAGGAAATATCCGTAGGCCATGCGGATGAGCCCGTGCCGTATCCTTTCATAATCAAAGACATGCTTTTCTTCAAACTGCGGGATAAGGTGCGATGATTTCTCGATCGGGCCTGACAGCAGCACAGGGAAGAATGAAGCGAATGCCGCATAAGTGATAAAAGACTTCGTTTCATCCGTCTTGTCCTGATATATCTCAAATACATATGTGAGCGACTGGAAAATATAAAATGATATCCCTACAGGCAGGATTATCTGAAGCGCCCTGTCTTTATCTATAAGTGAAGAAAGAACCCCTGCATATTTAAAGAAGAAAAGCATTCCTATAAGCAGGACTATCGTCACTATCATGCATCTCTTTTTCATCCTGTATTCATGGACATGCCTTATCAGATAGCCTGAGCCGTAGGATATTACGGTGACGGCTAAAAGGAGCAGCCCGTACCGGGCGTCAGCATACATATAATAGAAATAAGATGCGGCAATAAGCCACACGTTTGGCATGGTATGGCTTTTGCATTTTGATTCAAGAATAAAATATATTATCGCGACAACCGGCAGGAATATCGCAAATTCAACCGAGTTAAAAAGCATGGGGATAGTTTATTATGCAGGGGATAAAAGGTCAAGCATCCATTAAAGCGGGTTTGATGGAGTTTTGTTTTGTGATAAACTTTATAAATGAAAATCCTGATCAGGAGGCACGTCAATGGACGACAAGGTAGCAAATCAAAAAAAGGAGATCAACGAACTGGAAAGGTGATATGGGAAAAAGACTGAAATTCATTTTCATACTGTTAACACTGTTAATACTGTCGTCGCTTGTGCTCATCTCCGGCTGCAGCGGCAAGGATACTGAGGACAGTGAGCCTGCATCCGAAGAAAAAGAGACTGAAGCTTACAGCATCCAAAGCGATGCTATGGAAATACAGACAATAGACGAAGGAGAGGATGCTGAGGCGGCTATGGAAGAAATAAATGCAGGCGAGGCTGCAGCGGAGGATAATGACAGTACAGCTGATGCCGTTGAAGAAGATCAGGCTGAAGTATCCGCAAATGAAACCGAAGAAAATCCGGATGAGACAGAAGAGACAGAAGGGGAAGCCAATGAAACGGCAGAAAACGGATCCTCAGATGAAGGCACATTCACATCCGAACCCATACCCGATACGGTATTTGCAAGGATGAGCGGAGTATCCTTTCCGGCAGACTGCACGATATCAAGGGATGATCTCAGATACTTAAGACTCAGCTACCATGATTTCAACGGACAGAGCCAGGTAGGCGAGCTGGTATGCAATAAAAAGATCGCAGACGACATGATAGATATCTTCAGGGAGCTTTATAAGCGCGGCTATCAGATAGAAAAGATGAGGCTTATAGATGATTACGGCGGAGACGACGATCTGTCCTGCGCCGACAATAATACTTCCTGCTTTAATTACCGTACCGTGGCAGGATCGAATAATCTCTCCAAACATGCGATGGGTATTGCCATAGATATAAATCCCTTTTACAATCCTTATGTGACTTATCCGAACGGGGTGGAGCATATATCCCCGCCCGGATCGGCACCCTCCGCCGACCGCTCTGCGGATTTTCCGCATAAGATAGGTCCGGGGGATGATGTGTACGAGCTGTTTAAGGCAAAAGGCTATACCTGGGGAGGCAACTGGAAAACGCTGAAGGATTATCAGCATTTCCAGAAGGCCAAATAAGGACGGCAAGAGCTGCAGCATTGGACAGAGACGGATAGAAACCGGTTTTTTAATAAGGAGACAGAAAATGAAATACAGGATGAAAGCCATAATACTTGCGGCAGGACTTGCCGTGATACTCACAGCCTGCGGAAGCAGTGATGCAGGAAATTCGGAAAATAAAGACGAAGCAGCAACTCAAAGTACTGCTGAAAGCAATGCGGACAGCGCCGAAAGTGCAACCGAAGACGGTAGCAAAAGCGAAACCGCAGCAGACGCAGCAGAAACTGCCGCTGACAGCGTGGAAGAAACCGACGGAATGAAGGTGGAAGATTACGGACTCGTAAACAACGGCGGTCATTTCGTAAAATACGGAGACATCGTTTATTTCCATGCGCCTGACGAGGCAGGTCTTGAAGCCACGGGACTCTTCGGTGAATATATCGATACCGAAAGCGGCACCACTCAGCTCATGGCTTTTCATACTGACACAAAGAAGACAGAAAAGGTTCTGGACGACCACAGCTATAACGGCATATACATCGCGGGATCAAAGATGTATCTGGATCAGTTCGCTTATGATAATGAAAACCCTACTGACGAGTACTGTGTATATGATATCCCCGGCGGCTTCAGCGCCACAGAATTCAAAGGAGAAATGGTACATGCCGCAGCCGAGGACGGGAGCGCTGTCGTAACCGGCATCTTTGACGGGGATCACAACGGGTATATCCTAAAGGTTCATATGCAGGACGGGAAGGAATATACCACGGACGATAATGATATCCTGCACTGCATAGCATGTGACAAGGACAGGCTTTTCTATACCACATACAACTACAATGACAAATCCTTCACCCTCGGAGAATTTGATTATGCTGACGGGAAGAGCATCAGCCTCGGCAGCCTTCCTGCTCCTACATACAGTGACGCCCAAGAAGGCCCGGGTGAATTAAAGGAAGTCATCCTTCAGGACGGCGGCATATATTTCTCGGTCAATTATTACGAAGGTACAGGACATTTCCTTTCGCAGTCATTTGTTGTAAGCGCGGAAGCAGGAAAAGCAGACAGCGTGACTTATGAAGAAGAGGGCATGGTCGATGAAGAAGAAGGAGTGGAGCCTGTATTTATGGTGCGTGACGGAAAGCCTGACACTTCTGTGGACGGCGCTCCTTCTACAGCTGCCATAAATTCCAAGGGAGAGCTTGTGTATTATGATGAAAACGGCAAGGAACAGAAGGCAGCGAATACAGGCACTTCTTATGAGATGACAGTGGATGATGACGGGAATATCAAGAGCATGACGGAGTGCGTGGAATATATTGAGGGGACGATCTACGGCATAAAGAATGAGCTCGAAAGAGTGCCTGAGCAGGATATAGGCTGGAGGCTTTCATATAAGAGGACAAAAAGCACTGTATTTGCGGTCGATACCGCTACGGGCGAGGAGACGGAATTATATTCCGTAAGCAGCAAGTAGATAGGGCATAAGAGGTTGTACTTTATTACGTATTGCTAATGGCTCGCTGGATGATATATGTTTTTCGGAGCAATCAGCACAACTCACTTAATAAGGCGGAGTCCGTTAGGAGCTTCCGCGCTAGCGTATACCGCTAGGAAGCGACTCGTTTTTAGGACGAACGCCGAATTTAGTGAGTATGTAGCGCGGAGAAAAATATACATCATCCAAGAGCCAAAACCATCTATGCAAAAAAAAGTATGGTTTTATAGAAGGGTTGAATAAAATGGGAACACTTGAAGGAGCAAGGGAAGAATTTTCCAAAGATCTGTATGCGACGGAGCTTTCCGGCGCGGTGATCGAAGAGATAGGCGAAAATTACGCAAAATGCAGCATGGCTCTTACCGCAAAGCATAAAAACGCATACGGCGGCATCATGGGCGGAGCCATATATACACTTGCGGATTTTGCCTTTGCCGTGGCATCAAATTACGATAAGGAAGACGCGACGGTAAGCGTTGTGGGACAGGCAAGCTTCATGTCGCAGCCGAAAGGGAACGTGCTTTTTGCCGAAGCTAGGCTGCTTAAGGACGGAAGGAGCAGCTGCTTTTACGATGTCACCGTGAAGGATGATCTTGACAGGCTGGTTGCGGTAGTGAATTTTAACGGGGCGCATGTGAAAAGACGCGACTGATGATATAATAGGTATAATTAGCTTTAGTCAGGAAGGGAGGAGTCAATGTACAAGTGTAAAAGCTGTGGCGGTGACCTGATATTGAACATCGCCGGCCAGGAACTGAAATGTCCGTTCTGCGACAGCGTTTATCCGGTCAGTGAATTCGAAGACGCCAAGGAGATAAGCGGACAGGATACCTATGATACGACCATATACACCTGTACCCAATGCGGGGCAGAGATAATGACGACCGACAGCACGGCGGTCACGTTCTGCAGCTACTGCGGTACGGAAGCAAACCTGCAGGGGAGGCTCAGCAAGGAGAAAAAGCCGAAATACATCATCCCTTTCAAGCAGACAAAGGAGCAGTGCAAAGCCATCTACAGCGAAAACGCGAAGAAGCAGCCCTACGTGCCGAAGGAATTCACCGCGCCGGAGTTTCTCGAAAACTTCAGGGGTATTTATATTCCGTTCTGGGAGCTTAATGTCGGCTTTGATAAAAACCCCGATCTGAAGGTAGTAGTGAAATATACAAGCGGAGACTATGACTATACAGATGAGTATATGGCAAAGCCGGAGCTTTCAGATACTGTGATCCCTGTGCCGCAGGACGCGTCGGCGAGCTTTGATGATGAAATATCCTCACAGATAGCGCCCTATAATAAATACCAAATGAAGGATTTCAATCCTGCGTACCTCGCGGGCTTCTTTGCGGACACGGCAGATGTCGATGCGGATGTTTATACCGATAAGGCCATGGCCATGGCCCAGGATCACGTGATCGACAGTGTAAAGAAGCAGTTCAATGCAGGGGCGAATGTGATCGTCCCCGGCAGTCAGGAATCAAGGACGGAGCTTTTCGGAAGCCGGATCAAGGAAAGCCACTTAAACCTCTTCCCGGTATGGTTTCTTACCTGGAGGAAAGGTGACAGGCTGGCTTACGGCGTGATAAACGGTGAAACGGGAAAGATTTTCGCGGATGTGCCTGTGGATGTCAGCAAATTCCTTAAGGTATCCGCGATAATAGCCGTGGTACTTTTCATAATATCCTGTATCGCCAGCGTCCTGGTCCTTCCGGTGACAGTGCTCATGATAAGCTCCTTGGCAGCGCTTTTAGTGCATTATTACTACAATCAGGAGATTGTCTCGATAGTAGAAAGGGAAAGCCATGCAAATGACCTCGGCGCTTTAAGCGGTGAAGCGCTTGAGGACGCTAAAAAAGGCATAAGAAAGCACGGAATAAAGAAAGACAATTCGATCAATAAGATCTTGACCGTGCTGGTGGTCTTTGTGGTGCTGTTTTTCTTGCTTGCCAGGGCATCTGCGAGCGCGAGGACCTGGTCGCTCATAATGTGCTTCATCGCGCTTGTCGTGGGTATCATACTTTTTGTGAAGGTCTTAAAGTACCTGCCCAAGCTTAAGGAGCAAAGCATGAAGCTTATGGTTGTGCTTCCTCTTGTGGCAGAGGCCATTGCATTCATTATAGTGCTGAATGCGCCGAAATACGACTGGGTATATTACACGGGAAGCGTCATAGCGCTTGCGGTCTCGGCTGTAGTATCCATAAATATGATCAAACAATACAACCTGCTGACAACCCGGCCGCTGCCGGAATTCCACAACAGGGAAGGAGGCAACAAAGATGTCGGAGCATAGATCAATGGCAAAAATCCTTGCAATGCCTGCGCTTACTCTTTTATCAGCCGTATTCTTCATTACGCCGGCGTTTGCTTATGAAGCGCAGTATATAAATAAGGAAAGCGGATATGAAGCATATATCATCGATGAAGAGGATCTTCTGACTGACGAGGAAGAGGAAGACCTTTTATACAATCATATGAAGCCTATAACCGAGTATGGAGGAGTATCCTTCGTCACCACCTCGTCAAGCAATGCCGAAAAGACAGCTGCGGATTACTGCTACAGTCTTTTCAATAATGACAGCGGGACGACCCTTGCCATAGATATGGGAGACCGCAAGATATCCATAATGAGCAGCGGGACCATTAATAAAACGATAACAAAAAGCTACGGATACATCATTACGGATAACATATATAAATATGCCACCCGCGAAGACTATTACGGATGCGCCGCGGAAGGCTTCGATGAAATGCTGATAAAGCTTGAAGGCGGAAGGATAGCGGAGCCCATGAGGTATATCTCCAATTTCCTTATGGCTGTCGTATTCGCCCTTATTTTTAATTTCATGTATGTGTGGATCAAGAAAGGAAAAGCCAAGGTTGACAGCGAGGCGCTCATCGCTGCCGCGGCCGGTGCCGTGATAGGAACGGCGGTAGGCAAGAACCTTGTCAGCAGCCGTAAAACCCGTCATTCATCCGGCTCCTCCGGCGGCGGAGGCGGCCACGGCGGCGGAGGCGGCGGAGGCTTCTCCGGCAGCGGGGGAAGCCACAGCTTCTGATGGATACCGGCGAAAGCGTAAAACTTGTCCCGGCCTCCTGTACCAAGTGCGGCGGGACAGTGAACGTGGATCCGCAGACGGACATGGCTTCCTGTCCATTCTGCGGGACCTCATTTATTGTTGAAAGAGCGATCAACAATTATAACGTTCAGCATGCAACGATCGAGCATGCCGACAACGTGAACATTGACATGACCGGTACCGTCAAGACTGTCCTCGGCTTTGTCGGGGAACAGATGGACAAGAGCAGGGCGGAAAAAAGGGAATTTAAGAGAGAAGCCGTTGAAAGGGACAAGATGATGAGCAGGAATTTCTTCAAGATGTTCGGCATCATGTTCGCTGCCATGATGGTTTTCGGTCTTATTTCTTTTGTCATCCTGCAGTTCACCGGCTCCTATGTATCGGATACGGAAATAGCCTACAGTGACGATAGTTCCATTTCCTGTTACATCGACGATGACGGGAGGCTTTCCGTCAATATCACGGATCCCGGGGAAAGTGAATGGTATTATGATACAAAGGAAAGCACGGCGGTACTGTATGACAAGGTTTCCGATTTTGACGGCTATCATTTTACGGTGGAGCCATCCGGTGAAAGCGGGACGGAGTACGCGGTCGTTGACGAATATGAGAACGGCAAGACAGGCGGCGCGTTTCCTGCTTCCTACGGCATAGTAAGGTTTTTGGTAAAATCAGGGAAAGCGTCAGATATAGTCGCGGTTGTCCGTGTCACGGACCTGTCACGGTACAATTTTGATAAGTAAGGCCTGCAGGGATTTCACGGGCAGGGGGCTTATCTTTATTGATGGATATTGTAAGGATTCTTTGTTAGAATAAAAAGGACACGGTGTTTTGGATATCAGGAAGCAGATATTGGCGGATTGCAAGGAAATATTTGATTCGGAGCTTGCGCTGATCCGAAAATACGATGATCTGACTAAAGCGGTAATGCCTAAGGGGAGACCCGAGGCAATGTTGATCGCAGAGTTTGATTCAAATACCCGCAGCCTGAACAAGATAAGGAAGGGGAAGAATTCCGGAGAGATCGTAAAGGCATGGAGATACAGAAACGGGGTCTTGAGGGCTGTGAAGCTCTCAAAAGAACCTGAAAGAAGCAGCACGGGAGATGAGTTTTACAAAGAAGCTTACGCGAGGTTCGCTTTCTCGGAAGAAAAAAGGGTTGTTTATCTTAATGTATTCTATGCGCCGCGGTATGTGAAAGGCTGGAGATATCCCATAGTTGAAGATGAAAAGGGATTAAAACTCGGCGAGTCATGCCTGAAATGGCTTTACTGAGCGTCATATATATGGAAGCAGTGGTTTTTACGGGGAAGATCCGGTAAGGTGAAAAGTATTATGAAGAAAGAAACGTTTGTATCGATCAAGGTCAAGTTTGTCATAGGACTTATCATTATCTGCTTTTTGAACGGCGCGGTGGCTGTCTTTTCGGTGAACAGGATCGCGACAAGCATAATCGACAGGGAGTATAAGGAAAAGGCGGAGCAGACCGTAGCGGCAGTGGCAGCCACCCTTGACCCTGACGAGGTTTCTGAGATCACGGATAAGGTCATGGACATATATTCCGGCATAGATAATGTCGTCCCCAGCTCGGAATGGGGGTCTGATGAATGGAATGAATATATGTCAAATTATGAAGGCATAGAAGACCTGCCGCTGTTTCAAAAGATCAGGGATCATTTCAGGAAATATCAGGATATATTCAAGGTCGACTGCATTTATATCACCAACTACAAGACCCAGATAAAGGAAGCTGTCTATATTGTTGACGGCGCGTATGGGGACGACGCCTGCCCTCCCGGCTGTGTTGATGCCTTTGAAGATGGCATCTGGCCTGACGAGGAAGATCCGGTCATCCCCGCGACCATTACGAACGAGGAGGTATACGGATGGCTTGTTTCAGCAGGTTATCCCATCATGCGTGACGGCGAGCTGGTGGCGCACCTGTGTGTCGATATCTCCATGGATGACATCAAAGCAAAGGAACGGAGCTATGTCATCTACACAGCCCTTTCGATGCTGGCGCTGACCTTGATAATGCTTGCAGTCACCTTGTGGTATGTCAGCAAAAATGTTATCAGGCCAGTGCTCATGCTTTCCGATACGGCAAAGAATTACTGCTCGGAAAACAACAATGTGGTGCACCATGCGTTTGAAAAGCTGCAGATAAATACTCGTGACGAGATTGAGGGGCTGCTTGATTCCATGAAGCAGATGGAAGCGGATATGAACAGTAATATCACTACGTTGTTCGATACAAAAGAAGCCCTTAAGGAAACGGAAGAAAAAGCGAATACCATGCAGGCCCTGGCGGTAAAGGATGCGCTGACGGGCGTCCGCAATAAGACTGCATATGATTATGAAGTACAGAAAATGGAAGCGGAGCTTTCTGAGGGCTTTTCTGATTTCGGTCTCGCAATGGTCGACCTGAACTTCCTGAAGAAGACGAATGATACTTACGGCCATGAAAAGGGCAATGTCTCCATTAAAAATCTCTGCGCGCTGGTCTGTGAGATATTTGAGCATTCGCCCGTGTTCCGTATCGGCGGGGACGAATTCATCGTGATATTAAAAGACCGGGATTATCAAAACGTGGATTCTCTTATCGGAGAATTCAACAGCCGCCTGGAAAAGGTGCAGAAAGACGACAGCCTCGAGCCTTGGGAGAAGATCTCTGCCGCGATAGGCTATGCCAGGTTTGAAAAAAACGTAGATAAGACCGTGGAAGATGTCTTCAAAAAGGCGGATAAGGCAATGTATGCCAGAAAGACCGCGATGAAGGCAGAAAGGAAAGACTGAACGGATAGCATCATGCCGGATGTCTCATAGCGGATAAGGGGAGGAAGAGCGGATGGATATCAGAAAGGCTGCAGCATTGTGGATATGCCTTTGCGTCATGGGAATGACAGTGCTTGCAGGCTGCGGGGCAAAAGACGGCAAGGAACCGGCAGAGGATCAGGGAAATGCCGTAGAAGATAAGGCCTCCACAGAGGCATCGGAAGTAGCCGCAGAAGAAAATGCCACGGAAGAAAATACTGCAGAGGAAAATACCGCGGAAGCCGTGCCGGACATCTACGGCGGCCCCGAGGCCGATAAAGAGGTGGAAGGCTTTGTGACTGTATACTCGGATGACAAGGGGCTTAGTACGAAGGTTCCGGAGAATTACGAAACCATCTGGGAGAATGAGGAAGATTACTGGGGCGGACTGTATGTTTATCCCGGAAAATCAGGGGAATTCCCATCCGCGCTCATCAGGCGCTATGAAAATATCGACGTTTCGGCAGCTGATTTCCTTCAGAATGAATACACGGCTTTTATGAAAAGGAATACTGACGGTTCATATCCGGTTACCCTGAGCGTCTTAGGCGATGTGAAGGAATACGACATCGGCGGGATGAAGCTTCCGGGCATCGAATATGAAATGGCGTTTGATGAAGGAGGGACCGTACATAAGCTCTCTCTTGCAACGAAGGTAAAAGCAAAGTCTACGGGTGAGGATGTACTTGTTTATATAGACGGAAAGTATCTCAAGGGAGACGAGGCAGGCGAAGAGCTTGCAATGACAGTCCTTGATTATGTGACAAGGTATTTCATGGTGGAGGATACGGAGCCGGAAAATGAGGAGATCAAGCCTGCGCCTGATGATTCCTATAAGGCGGCGACAGACGTGACCGGTCCCGATTATGAGACCTTCACTGCCGGGGACGGAACCTTTTCCACGAAGTATGAAAAATCAAGGAGCGCCGAATGGCTGGATCCTGAAGGATACTGGGGAGGTATCGGCATCTATCCCAATCCGACGGATGCCTATCCGTATAATCAGGTGCGAATTTATGAGTATGTGTCGGTGCCGCCGGAAGAATTCCTCTTAGAGGAATACCTGCAGTATATATACAGGCTTGAAGACATGACCGGCAGGATAGAGGTAACGGACGCGGAGGGACCGTACGAATACGATATCGCCGGCAGCTGTCTTCCCGGCATGCTTTACACGATCAAACAAAGTGACGGTTCCATATACAAACAGCTGGTGCTCGCAGACAGGGTAAAGGACGGAAAGACTGGAAAGGTATCCCTGGTCCAGTTCTGCGCAGGCTATTTTACGGATGACGAGGCCGATAAGACCTGGGCGATGGAAGGACTTGATGCCGCAGTCAGGGGCTTCAGTCTGGAATAAAAAAAATCTATATGCTATAATACCCTTCATGTTTGTTCATTCGGAGAAAATTGAAACCGATGCGCTGTTGTTTGACGTGGACGGAACTCTTTGGGATTCCACGACGATAGTGGCAAAAGCATGGACGAGAGCCGCAAAGGAAACAGGCTTTGAAGGGCTGAATGTCGAGCCTGATGTATTAAAAGGCCTGTTCGGGAAAACGATGGATGAGATAGCGTATGCGCTTGTTCCGGAGGCATCAAAGGAAAGACGCGACGCGCTCATGGATAAATGCGTGATCTACGAACAGCAGGCGCTTGAAGAAAACACTTCTGATATCTGTTATCCGGGCGTGCTCGATACCATAAAAAAGCTTTCTGAAAAAATCCCGATCGCCATAGTATCAAACTGTCAGTCGGGATACATCGAGCTTTTCATGAAAAAAACAAACCTCACGGAAAAAGAGATCACGGATAAAGAGTGCTTCGGAGATACGGGGCAGGGAAAGACCGATAACATTCTCTCGGTAATTAAAAGAAACGGATTCAAAAAGGCCTTTTATGTCGGGGATACCGAAGGTGACCGGATAGCTGTCCGCGCTGCGGGGATAGGTTTTATCTCGGCAGACTACGGCTTCGGAGATCCTTTGGAGGCTGATGTAAGGCTGGACCGTTTTGACAGATTGCTTGAGATCATATAGAGGCGGATATGGCAAGGAAATCTAAAGAAGAACTGGGAAAAGAGATACAGGCCAAGGTAGACAGGCAGAAGGAAAGACGCGAGCGCGCGGTGGCGGAAGATACGCAGAAGACCAGCACGGCTAAGGAGGTATTTGACTGGATAGCTGTCATCGTCATCGCCATCCTTGCTTCTTTCATACTTCATACCTTTGTCATAGTGAACGCCACGGTGCCTACATCGTCGATGGAGAATACCATCATGGCAGGTGACAGGGTCGTAGGTTCGAGGCTTTATTACTTAAGGCATGAGCCCGAAAGGGGAGACATCATAATGTTTGATTATCCTGATGATCCCAGCATCCTTTATATCAAGAGGGTGATCGGGATACCGGGAGACCATATCGAGATCTATGACGGCACGGTATATCTGAACGGCGAGCCGCTGGATGAGCCATACCTGAGCGTAGTGACGGAGGGACAGTGGGGGCCATATGACGTGCCGGAGGGCTGTTATTTCATGATGGGCGACAACCGCAATGACAGCGCGGATTCCAGATACTGGCAGAACACTTACCTGACCAGGGACGGGATCGTGGGAAAGGCCGTGCTCAAATATTGGAAGGGATTCAAGAGATTTAAATGATTTCAAAAAAAATGGAGAGCCTGGTAAATAATAACTCAGTTATCAGGCAGATGTTTGAAGAAGGAAAGAAAATGGCCGAGGAGTTCGGGGCGGAGAATGTATATGATTTCTCCCTCGGAAACCCGAATGTGCCCGCGCCGGAAAAAGTACGGCAGACAATAGAAAAGCTTCTTAGGGAGGAAGATCCCGTAGTGCTCCACGGATATATGCCGAATGCCGGATTCCCGGAGGTCAGAAGCAGGATAGCGGATTCCCTGAATAAGAGATTCGGCACGGCATTTACCGCAGAGAATATTATCATGACAGTGGGAGCCGCCGGGGGACTGAACTGTGCCCTTAAGGCATTGCTTAATCCGGGAGATGAGGTGCTTTCATTTGCTCCGTATTTCGTGGAATACAGGAATTATGTCGCAAACTATGACGGCGTGCTGAAGGAAGTGGCGCCCGATACGGATACATTCCAGCCCGACCTTAAGGCGCTGGAAGAGGCGGTGACTCCCAAGACCCGCGCCCTTATCATAAATAATCCAAACAATCCCTCGGGAGTGATCTATCCCGAAAGCACGATACAGAAGATAGCGGAGATACTCGAGCGCAAACAAAAAGATTACGGCAGCGAGATCTTCATCATATCCGATGAGCCATACAGGGAACTGGTATATACCGGGGCCGAAGTGCCCTATATCACAAAGTATTATGCGAATACGATCGTAGGTTATTCCTTCTCCAAGACATTGTCCCTTCCCGGAGAAAGGATCGGATATCTCGTGATACCCAAAGAAGCAGCTGACCAGGAGAGGCTTTTCCAGGCCGTCACCATAGCGAACAGGGTCTTAGGCTTTGTAAACGCCCCTTCCCTTATTCAGAAAGTCGTGGCGGAATGCCTTGATGAAAAAGCAGACATAGGCTTTTACGCCAAAAACAGGGACGTGCTCTATGATGCACTTAAGGAATACGGCTTCTCCTGCATACGTCCCGAAGGAGCCTTCTATATGTTCATCAAATCCCCTGTGCCGGATGAAAAGGAATTCGTGGCAGAGGCTAAAAAAGAACATATCCTTGTCGTGCCGGGTTCGTCCTTTGCGTGTTCCGGTTTCGTGCGCCTTTCATACTGCGTATCCTATGAGACCTGTGTGAACTCCCTCCCGGGATTTAAGAGGCTTGCGCAGAAATATAACCTGATATGATCCCGGGAAAGACAGCAGATGGGCATAGAAGATAAAATAAGAAAAGTAACTCCATATACACCGGGGGAGCAGCCGAAAAGCAAAGTCATAAAGCTCAATACTAATGAGAGTCCTTATCCCCCGTCGCCAAAAGTTATACAGGCGCTGAAGACATTTGACTGGGACAGGCTCAGGCTTTATCCCGATCCTGCGATGTCCGATCTTACGGAAAGCCTGGCAGAGTATTACGGAGTGAAGGCTTCGGAAGTCTTTGCCGGGGTAGGCTCCGATGATGTGCTCTCAATGTGCTTTCTTACATTCTTTGCAGGTGATAAACCGGTTTTCTTTCCGGACATTACATACTCATTCTATGATGTCTGGGCGGAGGTGTACCGCATCCCCTATGAAACTAAGAAGCTAGATGATGATTTCAGGATAAAGGCAGAAGATTATTATGCCCCGAACGGGGGAGTTGTGATCGCAAATCCGAACGCGCCCACAGGAATAGGCGAGAGCCTTGATCTCATAGAAGACGTCCTTTTGCATAATAAGGACTCTGTGGTGATCGTTGATGAGGCATATATAGATTTCGGAGTGAAGAGCGCGCTTCCCCTGATCGGTAAATACGATAACCTGATAGTGGTCAGGACTATGTCAAAATCCAGAGCGATGGCCGGGATGAGGATAGGCTACTGCTTCGGTAATGAGAAGCTTATTAAATACCTGAATGATGTGAAATATTCCGTTAATTCATACACCCTTAACCAGCCCTCTATAATTGCGGGCAAAGCAGCGGTGGAAGACAGGGAATATTTTGAAAGCATAGTAAAAAGAGTGAAGGCTACAAGGGAAAGGGCAGCAAAAGCCCTGTCGGATCTGGGATTTTCATATTTTCCCTCCGATACGAATTTCCTTTTTGTAAAGCCGCCGGAAGGTCATGCAGCGTCGGATATATTCAATGCGCTTAAAGAAAAAGGCATCTATGTGAGGCATTTCAATAAGGACAGGATATCAGGCCATCTGCGCATAACCATGGGCACGGATGAAGAGATGGATGCGCTTGCGGAAGCATTAAAGGAGATCCTGGGTTAGGTGTTTCAGATAAAAAAAGACAAGCTAAAAAGACGGATACTCATGACCGTGCTGGGCGTTACGGTCTGCGGTTTCTCTGTGGGCTTTTTCACGCATGCCATGCTCGGCCTCGATCCCTTTCAGGTCTTCGCCCATGGGACATGGTCCCTTACGCCCCTTGATTTCGGAACGTTTTATGTGATACTCAATGCTTTGATGCTGCTCATCATTTTTTTCTGGAACCGTTCAAAGATAGGCCTGGGCACTGTGATAAACCTGTTCGGCGTAGGCTACATGGCAGAGTTTACCGAATGGCTGCTGAATAAATACGATCCTTCGCCGTCCCTTCCGATGCGTTTTGTATCGCTTGCCATAGGGGTAGTTGTGATGTGCTTTGCATCGGCCTTTTATTTCACTGCCGACCTAGGCGTGTCGACATATGACGCCGTAGCCATAACTATTTCGGAAAGGCATCCTAAGCTCCAGTTCCGCTTTATCAGGATCGCGACGGACCTTATCTGCGTCATCATAGGCTGGTCGCTGGGAGCCAACGTAGGCATAGGCACTATAATAACCGCGTTCTTCATGGGACCCCTCATCGCTTTCTTCAATAAGACCGCGGCTGAGCCCGTGCTGAACAGATAAATGACGTA